>Ga0181573_10000794_pt1 | contig 32670 bp, 24 predicted proteins | sample 101ome_25_FD_148643 | JGI IMG/M metagenome (GOLD analysis project Ga0181573, IMG submission 148643) | Coastal salt marsh microbial communities from the Groves Creek Marsh, Skidaway Island, Georgia - 101409BT metaG (spades assembly) | ecosystem: Environmental > Aquatic > Marine > Intertidal zone...
GGGGGGGTCGAAGAGGGGGCGGGGGAACGCGCCGCCGACAACGATGCCGCCGCTGCCGCCACTTCCCCAGGTGGGGTGGTCAACGGCTGCCGGGACACCCGGGGGGGGGTCGCGGGGGGCGGAAAAGGCGGGGGAGGGGACGGAGGAGGGGCGCCAGCACCGGCGGAGCCGATCGTCGCTGCCGCTGTCGCCGTTGCCGCCGCTGCCACCGTCGCCGTCTCAGCTGGGGCCGCGTCGTCTGACGCGGACGATGAGGACGACGCCAGCATTTCGGCCAAGGCACCAGGTAGGTCGGGAACCTCTTGCCGCGTCCATACCGCAAGGCTCGATCCGACGACCGCGCGGTCCACGGGGCTGGGAGGGGCATCGTCGACTGGGTTCACCATGGTGGCGAAGGACTCGAGGCGACAAGGCCGCACGGGAACCCTCCCCCCGCTTGGCTCAACCTCTTCCCGTTTTGGTATTCACAGGGTCAGGTGAGGGATCACGAGGGGAACCCCTCGGGAGCCCCGCGGCACCTTCTCTCGTTCTCGAAAAACGTCTGGCTGTGCATGGTGTTCCCTTGACTGCACAGTCGCAGCTCGGCATTTAGAGTATCCTCATGAGATGCTTCGGTGGTCGTAGACGCCGTCGGGTGGCTCCAGGGGCGCTCGCACCCCCCCTGACGGTGGCAAGGTCGCCCGCCGCGCGAGCTGCGTTGCCCTCGTCCGATTACCCCAACTGGCCGCCTACCTTTTTCCGTATGTAGCCGACTTCCGCCCCTCCCACTCCCGCTATCCGCAAAAAGGTCTTTTGCGGCCTCGAGGGTGCCGGGAAGACGGCGATAGCCTCCGCTCTCGGCCCGCTTGGACGTCGCCCACCAGAGGCTGGTGCAGACGACGGAAGTGTGCCAATGCCAACGTGGGGCGCTAACGAGAGTTTCGTCGCCGTCGGGGACCCGCCCGCGTGCGTTCGCGTTCTCGACCTGGGCGGCGGCCCCCGGATCCGCGGAATCTGGCCGCGGTACCTGCCCGAGGCCCATGGCGTTGTATTCGTTGTCGACGCCGCTGCTCGACCAGGGCGCGATGCTGAGGTTCGGGCTGAGTTGGACCGCCTTGCAGCTCAGCGCGCCGTCGCCGGCAAGCCCTTGTTGCTGCTGGCGCACAAGTCCGATGCGCCCGGAGCGCGGTCGGCGCGCGACGTGGCCGCCGCCCTCGGGTTGTGCGCGTGCACTGAGGGCAAAGCGGCTGATGACAACGTCGACGGGGCGAGGCCGACTCCGCCAACGGCGTCGGCGCTGGCCCCGCGTGTGTTGTCAAACCTCAAGTGGGCCGACGGCGCTCCATGCAGCTCGCGTGCTACCACGGCGACGTCGACCCTAGGCGTCGCCCGCCTGGCCACGGACCTCGGCTGGCTGCTGAGCGCCGTCGATGCCACCCCAGGCAACCTCCGCGAGCGCGTTGAGCGCGAGGCCTCCAAGGCGCGCGTCGAGGACGAGCGCCGACGCCTCGCCCTTTGCGAGGCCCGTGCCCGCGCCAAGGACAATGCTCCACCGAACGAGGGCGAAAACGAGCCGTCGACGAACGATCGGGTCTGTTTGACGTCGACGGTCAACGCAGTTTCGGAAAAGCAGCCTGCCGAGGAGTGGACGGCCGACAACGATGCCGTAATCCCCGTCCCTCCCCTGCGACTGCTGCGCACCCAAAGCCCGTCACGGAACTCGCAAGCGAGCCGGCTGAGCAGCACGCCCCCCCCCGGTGAAAGAACGGCGACCGACGACTCGTTCCATGGGTTCTCCGCCTTGAACCTCGAGGCAGGGGCAACTGACGGGCGAGTTGCTTCGCATATGGAAACCGACCGCCAGCGATCGAGCCTGTTTATCGAAGAGACGAACGACCCGGACGCTCGCCCCACCGAGCAGTCTCGAATGGTGAACTCGACGCGGACGGGGATGGGCTCGACCTCGAGCCTGGGCGCGGGGCTCACTGACGCGATGCGGTCAGTGATGGGCGGTATCATTCCTAGCAGCTGGCGGACGTCCAAGCGGGGCACTGGGGAGGAGGCGACTCGCAGTTCCAACATGCAGTCATCGGGCGACAAGTCGGCCTCCGCGCACCTGGGCGCGGAGGCCGCTCGCTCCAAGCACCGCAAGCGCCCGGCGCTGCAAGGCGGAGGGCTGCTTACCCTTGCAGGCGACCCGAACCGTTCCTCGGATGGTGACCGCCGCCGCCGACGGGCGCGCGAGGCGCGGCGCCGCATGGCGGGGCGCAAGAACACCCGCTCGCAGGAAGAGGGCGAGGACAACTCCACGGTGACGGGGGCGCCCCCTGTCCAGTCGGACGTGGGCGTCACAACGGGAACGAACAAATTCCTGATGGAGGGCGACAATTTATAGTGAGCCGTGGAACTCCATTGGTTCTGGCAGTTGTTGAGATCCGTGCAGATTGCCCAAACGATTGAAAACCATGATGACGCGAACATAATCTCTCAGTGAGCACGACCACCCCCCCCACCCCCACCTCCGCCGCCGCTGCCGCTGGCGCCCGCCATGGCGGCCACCGCAAAGGCCTTCACGCTGGCCGAGCGCCAACGGGCACGCGCCGCGGCCTCTCTAATTGTGGCGCGGATGTCGCCCCCTCCGAACTTGCCCCAGCTCGTCTCCAGCGACATCCGCTCTGCAGGACCCAGTCGGGCGAAGCAGTCAGAGCAAATGCACTTGGAATCGAGCTCGCACGGGCTGAGGGAGCCGTGGGACCGGACCGCGGTGTGGGCGGGGCAGCGCCAGCCCTGGCACCGACCGCAGTGGTGTCGCGCACGCCACACCGGCAGCGCCTGGAGGCAGCCGTCGCCGTGACCGCACGTCCGCTTGTTCGGGTCGTGCGATCCGTTGACCGCCCGAGAGCCTGTGAGGCTCCCGGGTGGCGTGTTAGGGGTCCGCCCACCACCGCCGCCGCCCTCGCGCCGCAGGAAGAACCGTGACGAGCGGCCCTCGCGCGCCACAGTGTTGGCCTTGCCGAGGCGAGCGACGAGCCCGCGTGAGGGCGGCACCCCCAGCCCGGGGGTAGCGACGGCGCGACCCGATCCCGACGGGGCGGGCGACTCCTCGGCGCGGCTCTGGAGGGGCGTGCCCTCCCGCGACGCGAGCGGGCTGGCCTCGCGGGCAGAGACGAGCCCACCACTTGAGTTCCCAGAACGGACAAGAAGAGTGCTGTGTCCCGCCCTGAACCCCCCTGATCTGGTCCGGCGATGTCGGACGCCGCCATCGGGAGCCCCCCCCCCATGGGCCGAGCCGCCGGTGCGCCCGGCAGACGCGTGCGAGGCAGAGTCGGCCCGGCCGTCCGAGCCCACGCCGCCGCCCTCCTTGTCCTCGGTCAGGTCGGGGGTCGTGTCGAGCGCGATGGCCGAGAGGAACGATGTAGCCCTTACAATCAGGGAAAAGAGCACAGCAACGATCGGAAGGACGGCGATGAGGCCGCCGACGACGTCGCCGAGGCGCCACGTGCCGCCCTGCAGCCGCCCACCATCCGGCTTGGGCAGGGCTTGGGCCGGGCCCGTCGTCAGGCATCCGTCAATCACGGCAGGAGACGAGCCACCCGACTCGCCCCACGCGGTGATGCGGATGGACACGGTCGAGTCTATCGGAAGGCCGACGATGACCAGCTGCCGCTCGCCTGGGAAGGCAACACCCTCCCACGTCGGCGATGTGCCCCCGCCCTCGTCGGAGCTGCCGCCCTCAGTCGCTAAGCCCCGCACTGCCACCTCGGCCTCGATGAGGAGCCGCGAGAAGCCCGGCAGGCCTGGCTTGGAAGGCGGGTTCCATGATACGGCTATCTCGCCGGGGTGGGGGCCAGGAACACACTCCACCGACTGGACACGGCCGGGAGCCGACCCGACGCCCAGGACTCGCATCTTGAGCGCCCGCACCAGCTTGGCCCGGTGAAGATCCGACACAATCCCGAGATCCTCCCGCAGTGCGCGACCCGCGTCCTTTAGGAGCAGCGGAAAGTCCATCGCGGTGATCGACGAGCCTGGGAGGGAGACATCGTTGCGGGGGAGGACGAAAGGTGGGAAGGGGGAAACCCGAGGCTGAACAGTAGTTGCCATCGCTGGGTCGCTCCGTTGGCGATGATCGAGCACCTCCTCGTCTCCAATCGTCCCCACTCACTCGCTCAGGAAAGCATCCGAGTACTGCGGGAGCCCGACGCCGTGCGACACCCACTGCGCCACAGAGCGGGGCGACGTCATGACAGCGCCGAGGTGGGTGTTGAGCTCGGTGAAGGAGACGGACCCGCCCCCCGATTCGTCGACGGCGCGGATGGCCGCAGCCCCACCCTGGTCCACCTCTCCCTCTGTGTCGAAGTCGGCGCCCTGGATCTCAGACGCGATGAAGGCCGAGGCCTCCTCGGGCGTGATGTCGCCGTCGGCATCCGTGTCGATCAGCCGGAAAAAGTCATGAAGCCGTGGGGCCCCGACTGTGGGTGCCGTCACGATCGCGGGAACCCGCACGGGCGCCACGGGCCAGTCAACCAGGACCGCGCGCCGGGTGGGGGGGTCGAGCTCGAGGGGCTCGGCGCTCGTCGGCACCTCGACACTCATCAGAGGTGGCGTTGCGTTTGCGGCAGTGGCCGTGGCGGCCTCTTCGGCGTCACTTCCGAGAACTAGGGCCGCTGTCGTCGCCATCACGCCACTGTACACCAGCGCCACCAAGCTCATAGTCGCCTTGCGTAGACACGCACGGCGACGTCCCCCCATCGACCAGCGAGGGGCCCACCGCTCCGACGCGGTCGGAAACGGCCCGCCCTCTCCTGGAACCGGGAGGAGACAGAACGGCAGACGGGCTGCTGAACAGGAAGATCGAAGTCCCGAAGAGACTGATGCGGAAAATGCGGAGGTCATCCTCTCCTGGAAGAGTTTTCGGAACTTCTCGCGAAAACTCGAGTGCCCGCCTTAGCGGCGGGCTCTCCTGGCGCCATATCACGCTTACAGTACGCAGATCCAGAAGCCGCAGTTACCTGGCGTGTCGCTTCCTCCATTGGAGATGGCCGGCCAGTTCGTGTCGTCCCGCTGCGGCAACCGCAGGGGCGCTACGCTTCGCGTCGTGGCTGCCCTCACGTTGGGGGTTATTGTCCTGCTCACGGGAGCCGCTCAGGCGCTTTACAGCTCGGGATCTTCCGTGAAAACTCTGGATGAGTCCTCTTTCAAGGATCGGCTTGCCAAGGCGAGTCGGAATCGTTGACATGGGCCTGATCGCCGACAAGCGGCAATGCTGGCTCCGTGCGATCGCTGCTGCCGGTGGTGCTGCCGGCTGACGCGCTCCCCCTTCACGTGCCCCCAGGCGTCCGACGATGGATCGATGTACCTGGTCGAGTTCTTCGCGCCCTGGTGCGGGCACTGCAAGGCCCTGGTCCCCGAGTACGAGAAGGCCGCGGCGGCGCTCAAGGGCGTGGTGCGGACGGCGGCGGTCGATGCTGATGCAGCCAAGTCCGTCGCTGGCGAGCAGAGCATCAAGGGTTTCCCCACGATCAAGTTCTTCTTCTCCGACGCTACAGGAAAGACCCGCAGCTCGACCTACGAGGGAGCTCGGACGGCTGAGGGCATCGTCGAGTGGGCTATGGCCAAGGCCTCTAAGGCGGCCATGACGCGGCTCGGGGGCGGTGGGGTTGGCGGGGGCACCGGGGGCGGAGGGGGCGGGAGCGACGATGGGACCCGGAAGCCCCGAGGCAACGGTTTCTACCCCGTCGGCAGCCCCGTGGTGACGCTCAACGCGGATGACTTTGCGTCAGGCGGCGCTGTCTCGGCCACGCCTGGCCCATACCTGGTTGAGTTCTACGCGCCGTGGTGCCCCCACTGCCAGTCAATCAAGGGCGACATGGAGCAAGCGGCGCGGTCGATGAAGGGCCGCGTGTCTGTCGGCGCGGTTGACTGCGATGCGGCGGAGAACAAGCCCACATGCGGGGACCAGGGCGTCGAGGGTTTCCCCACGATAAAATTGTATGTCCCGGGCAAGCGATCCGGCAAGATCTTCAAGGGCGAGCGCAGCGCCGCTGCCATCACCGAGTGGGCTCTCTCCGAGGGTGCGGCCTTTTTTGCGCCCCCCAAGGTGCACGAGCTCACGTCGCACAAGCTGTGGTCGGATGCGTGCCTTGCCGAAGGTAGTGCCTCTCGTCCCGTCCTCTGCGTTGTGTCCTTTGTCCCCGCCATCCACAACGCCAGCGCTGCGTCACGGTCGAAGCAGATTGCCGATCTCCGCGAAGTGGCCAAGCGCTTCGTTGCCTACGACATTGCCTACTTTTGGGCCGTGTCGGGTGAGCACCCTGATGCCCAGGCAGCGCTTGGTCTCGAGGGGCCGGGGCTCGTCGGCTTCTCTCCGAGCAAACAAGCTCACGCCCAGCACCTCGGCGCTACTGATGTTGACTCCGTTTCCGACTTTATGAGTCTCCTAACCCGCGGCAAGGTGGGGCTCAGACCTCTCGCCGGGTCGATGCCCGCGTTCTCTACCGTGCCCGCATGGGATGGCAAGGACTGGACGCCCCCGCCGGGCTACTACGACGATGAGCTGTGAGCATGGGGTTGGATTGGATCGAGAGGGGGGGGATATTTGACAGTTGAATCCTCGCAACAGAAACAAACACACATACACACTCTCTCTTTTCTTTTTCTATCTATCCTTTACTCTCTCACCCTCGTTCTCTCGTCAGGTCGGCGGACCCGGCCAGTTTGGTGGCGGCGGCATCGGCGCGCCTGGCCCCAGCCTTGGGCTGCCTGGCCCAGGGCCTGGTCCGACCGGGAGGCCCGCGGCGGCCACGGCTCTAATGTGAGCATGCGCCATCATCGCCTGCATTTGCTGGTGGTGCGCCACGTGCGCCATATACTGAGCGTGACTGGGGTGACCCGGATGGGCGGGGTGGTTGGGTGGCGGCCCCCCAGGGCGGGGGCCCTGTGGCGGCATGGGCGCGCCAGGCTGGTCGGGTCCGCCAGAGCCCGGCCAGCCAGGTGGCGGGGGCCTGCTGCCCCCCCCCGCGAAGCCCGGTGGCGGAGGTGCTGCCATCCGGGGCGGGGGCGGGGGCGGGGGCGGGGGTGGGGGCGGGGGCGCCGCAGGCCTGGGCCGGCCCGAACCCCCGCCTTGCATCTGCAGCTTGGCCAGGAGGGCGCCAAGGGAAGCAGCCCCGGCCATGGACGGCATGGAGCGAGCGTCGTCAGCGCGGACCGAAGCCGCCGGGGGCGCCGAGGGGGGGGGGGGCGGAGGGGGGGGATGGGGGGGGGGGGGCACCAGCGAGGACGGGGCGCCGTGGCCCGGGTGAGCGCCCCTCCCCACAGCCTCGTCGGGGCCCTTGGGTAAAGCAGGGCGGGGGAGAGCCCCGCCCGCCTTGCTGAAAAGGCTCAGGAGGTGGTCGCGGCCCGAGAGCGGGGCGCCGCCGGTTGGCGCCGAAGGAAGAGAAGGGGGCGGCCTGGTGGCTGGCGGCAGAGGCGGTGGCGGCGCTGGCCGCGGCGGGGACGCCGGAGCGGCAGCCGGTTTGGGGCTGCCAAGCTCGTCCCCAGTGGCGCCGCCGGCGCCGTATCCAAAAGCGCCCACTGACACCCCCTCAAGGCCGCCCCAAAGACCAAAGCCGTCGTCAAAGCCCTGGCCTGCGCCTCCCCCAAAGGTCTCGGCATCCAGGGCGGCGCCGCCACCGTTCTCGGCCCCACCGCTGGCTCCTCCTCCAGGGCGTTCTCGTCCTCCATCGCGTCCTATGGGCTCGAGGGGTTCGATAGGCCCGTCGAAAGCGGTGGGCCGACCGCCGGCGGGGACTTCGGGGCCACCTGGGATGCCACCGTCTCCCCCGACAGCGGCAATGGGGCCAGGCCGTCTGGCTTTGCATGCCCCCTCTTGAGCCTCAAACTCCTTGTACATTTCCTGAAAGACGCGCTCCTCTTCGATTCTCCGCTGCCGATCCTCCTCGGCCTCGCGGGCATCGCGGGCCCGGCGCCGACGGTCCTGCCGATTGCCCCCCGTCGATGGCTCGGCAGTCAACCCGTCATCACCCCCAGGACTGGCCCAGCCAGACCGAGCGCGCGCCCGCTCTTCCTCCATACGCTTGGCAGCTGACGAGTCCCCGAATCCCCCAAAAAAGTCAGAGGGGGGGGCATCGCCTTCCATATCGATCGTCACGTCCATCCACGCGGTCGTGCCGAGGTCATCACCGCCGCCGAGGCTGCGGTCCCAGCCGTCGCGGCCTCTGTCCCTATCCTTTTCCCTGTCCCGCCCGGTCCCAGCGGCTCTCCCCTCGCCGCGGGGATCAGGGCGCCCCCCGCGTCGGTCTCTTTCCCGGTCGTCGGCCCACTTGCCGCCACCTTTGCCGTCGCGGCCCTCCTGCCGTCGCAAGTCCTGTGAACCTCCACGTCCGTCGCCCCACCGGCCGTCATTGCGCATCCCGGGGGGGGGGCGGTCTGAATGCAGCTGCAGGCCGCCAATGTCACCCCCACCGCTAATCAGGGCCGAGTAGGCACGCTGGGCCTGGGTCGTCAACGCAGGGCCGCCACCACGGCCAGCGCCCGTGGCCGACGGCTCGCGCAGGTGGGGAGGGCGCAGGCGCACAAGCACAGCGTCCGCCGCAGGATTCACGCCGGCGACGCGGGCCTGGCATTCGGGGCGGGGACGGAAAGCGAGCAGCTCATCTCTCCCGTACTGCTTGCGCTGCTCCGCTGGGGGGGGGGCGCCGAGGCCTGCTTCGGCGGCGGCGTCGCTGCGGTCAGGTGGGGGTGGCTGTTGGCCTCAGTCGTCCACGTCTCGCTCGTCTTGCCACCCGCAACGAGGCCGTGAGCCTAGGCATGATCGTACGCGCGATCACGCAGAATCAGCGGCCCCAGACTCTGCTGGAGGCCGGCCTGGCCTCCGTTTGCGCCGCAGCCGACGCCGTAGCCGGCGTTGCTGTCTCGGCTCCTGGGAAACCGCCACAGAAGCTCGCCCGTCATCCGACATCTTGGCCCCCTACCGGTTCGTTATTCGTACGCGCTGCGGGATGGGTGGGGCTGCGGGCTCCAGCATAGCCAGTGCCAGGAACGTCGAGTCCATGAGGCGCCATTGACATTCTTTCGCCGTTCTCCGTCGTTTTCAGTAGATCGCATCGAGAGTCGTCCGAAGTTCCTCGTTGATGCGTTGCGGTACGGCCTGAATAGCCCTGAAGGTGCACCGAAGCTCACCCCTAGCCGCCTCCGCCTCGGCGCGAACCCTACCGCCCGCCACTGGTGCACCAGATGAGCTCTCAGGCGTTTGGGGGGCCGCGGGTTCAGCCTGTACCGCCCGAAAAAGGCGTCTTCCCCCTGGACCACTTTGGAGAGTGCCGGGTCGAGGCCCAGGCGTACAAGGTGAGGGAGCCGGTGCGCAGACAGCAGCAGGGGTGTGGCGGGCTTCGGGGCGTGGGCTTGGGCTCGGGCGTCCATGTGCTCTCGACCCAGCCTGCGAAGCCCATCCAGCTTTGATTTATCCGCCTTACGCGTCGGCGGCGCGTGACGTGGCCGAGCGACGTCCGCCGGCGTGAGCTGGCGACGTCAGTGCCTGGGTCGGGGAGACGGTCCCCCCGATGGGTCTGCTGAAATCGCTGCTTGTTACGTCGTCGGTCCGGCGTGCCTTGCCCCATTCCGGTGCGGCAAACGAGTGCCTCGGCACTCGTTCGACAGGGTCCGCTGGGATCTGGGGGTCTCGAGGGTCCCGGCCTAGCCACCCATTCTGTAGCGCATCGACCATGCTTCTATCCCACCGAGCAGAAGTGCTTGCATACAGCCAAGATGGATGCAGAGGCATGCCGGGACATCACAGCAGCGTATCTTCAATGCCGCATGGACCGCGAGCTCATGGAGAAGGCCGACCTAAACGTCCTTCTACCGGGTGGCAGTGCAGGGGGGGGGGGATGAGGGACAGGAACACGGCGCGGCGAAGGAGACTTCAGATGGATTGACTCCAACGTGTGGTGTGCGACATCAGAGAAAGCCACCGGCGCAGGCTCTGCTCGACTTTGGGTGCTAACATCGACTGTCAGGTTTTGTGCCATGAAAGTTGGCTTGGCATCTGTTACGACAACCACCGCTAGGTCTCCTGATGCGCTCCCACCGAGAGGCCGAGTGAGAGACCGACAGCAACTAAGGGACGAGGCTGGGACGCAGAAGGACGTGACGCGAACGGCGGCAGCTCGCATTGTTTCAAAATCTTCCGATCGCGTCGCTACCTGGGCTCGACCCGGAAAAGCCCACTGCCTGGAAGAGCCCTAGGACCGCGCCCGCTCTTTGCGGCATCTCGCGCCTCAAGCGCTGCCGTGAGAGCCTTGCGCTCTTCCAGGAGCGATGTCACTTTGCACCGCAGCATACGCACGACATCGTCCTGGGCGCGGACGCCGATGCAAGTCAGGGAGCCATTGACGGTCGATCCGTACCGCTCTGCCTCGAGAGCAGCAAGGCCTCGCGTGGCCTCAGCCTCGCGAGCAAGGGCGGCTTCAGCGGCCCGGGCAGACTCCTCAGCGGCAATGTGGGCGTCAGACGCCGCCATGCCAAGCTCTGTGTTCTTGCGCTGGGCCTCGTCCAGCTGCTCTCGCAAGTCTGCGAGGCCATCAAGCTCTGCACGTAGTGCTACCGCAGTTGCCTGGACTTTGGCAAGCCGCATCGACTCGCGGGCAAGACTTTCGCTGCGCTCACGCAGGTTCCGCTCCGTCTCCTCGAGCACCTTGTTGCTCGCCTCGAGTCGCTCAGCCAGCACGTCAGCACGCATACGCTCACGAGCCGCAATTTCATCGGGGGTCGACGCAGAGCCAGCCGAGCGCGATGCGTTGTCACCGACGGCGGAGGCCGCGGCAGCAGCCAGATGGGCCTTCAGCCGCTTGACCTCGGCCTCCGCGGCGAGAGCACGTGCCAGGTTGGCATCGCGATCCGCACGGTAGGTATTTACAGCGCGCTCGAGCTCAGTGACGTCCTTGTCTGAGTGTGGCGTAACCCTTAGAGGCGGAGACAACGAGAGAGGCACGAGAGGGGGAAGCTCAGGAAGGGCCATGCCACTGGTCAAAGGCGCCGTCACAGCATTACCCAGGCCAAGCAGGTCGACCTCCTCTAAGGCAGAGGCAGTAGTGGTCACGGCAGCCGTCGCCGCAACAACAGTGCTGGCAGGCCCCGGGGCGCCAGCGTGGACAGTCTCTGGGGCCATCGCAGTCTCAGGGGAAGGCACAACCGCTGAGGAACGAGTTCCCTGCGATCTATCGGCCACAGACCACCCCGGCTCAGCCTCGGTTGCCAATATGGTGCAGGCCGACGGTTGCAACGAGGCTGCAGCGGCAACAGAATTGACAGACGCTTGGGTCAGCGACATACGGCGGATGGGCACATCGGGGGAGGCCAGGGCCTCCGATCTTGCAATGACAGGTGAGGAAACATGAACCATTTGGGTGGGCGTGCCTGCCGCACCGCGAAAGCCGGCAAGGACATGGGGCCCTCCACTGGTCCTTGCGTCTGAAGACGAGGACTGATCAGAGCGGTCCAACATGGACCGACCAAGCTGGTCATCTCTCCCCATGCGGAATGAGTCGTCACCCGAAAGAGGTGGACGGAATCTGTTCCCGCCACTCGCCGGGGTCGACTCATCGTCAGCACGCAATTCGGGCATTGGCGCGCCATTGGGGCTCGTCGCGGTCAGCAATGGCAACGGGGGCCTCTTGGCGGCAGGGCCCAAGATTGCCGCTACATCATCAAGGACTGTCACAGCGCATGGTAAAGCAGAAGGCTTTACGTCGGGGCGAATGACACCTAACGAGGATGAGCGACGCAAGGCCGGGGAGGAGCGTGATGGCTGCCTCGCATCATCGTCCAGAACCGTCACATTTGGTTGGGCAGCAGCGTTCATCGCCTCCTCATCGGGCTCGACACAGGGCACCAGTAGTCCCTCTTTTTGGTGCCAGGTCCCCTGGCCACCGTCCTCCACAAGACGGTGCTCAACCACCGTGCCCATAGACCCAGCTGGTGACGACTTCGGTGACCCCGACGGGCCAGGTGCAACTTCGCCTGCCCCATCGTCAGGGGTCGAGGGCCTTCCGTGGCGCACACCGGTAGGCGTTGCAAAGCCCTCGTCGCCTTCCCCATTTGGCCAGTCCACCTGGGTCGGACTTTGAAGACACTCGGAGACGCCCTCTAGGGCGCCCTGCTCCCGGTTGAGCCAACCCCCACACCCTTTCGGAGGATCACCATTGCCAGCGCTGATGGTGAGAAGGGCCGACTCAGACGCAAATCGGCCAGGTCGCGGGAGGATAGCAGCGGTGGCCTCGCCACCGTCCACAGGTGACGCGCGTGGCGTTTGGGACTTAAAGTCATGGGCCTCGGATGCAGACCGCCGACTTGCTCGCGGCACAAGGCTCTGACCCCGGCGGATGCCTGCAAGGCGGTCGGCCAGCGGAGACGCCTCCTCACCACCGCCGCCGTCGTTTGAGCCCCCATCGCCGCGCTCGGGTGCGGCAGCAGTATTTGGTGGGCCTGATTGGACGGGTGGCACCGCTGTGCCGCCTCCATGCTGGCGACGAAGACGTTGTAGCTCGGCGTCATTGAGGTCGCTGAAGGAGCCTAGGGCCACCTGGACTAGGCTTGGCCCATCAAAGGCACGGGGCGCAAGATCCTGGAGTGTCTCAAACGCATCCATAGCGTCATCGGTGCGGAGAAGCTCGGGGATCGAGAGCTCCAGCAGGGCGAGGGCCACCTGGAAGACAGGCACCGCGCTGCCCGCGAAGAAGACGGCGTCCCAGACGTTTAGGCAGGTCTCGAGCGGAAGGGCATTCATGAACATGCAGAGGAACCACTGGATGGCAACGACGCTTACATCGACGCCAACTGAGTCCAGGTGGGCCGCCAGAGTGCCGAGCCGCGTGGCGACGACGGACTTGAAGCACTGCTGGTCAGTGAGGAGGCCCTGGAGGTCCGACGTATGGTAGCCTGGTAGGAGAGACTCGACGACCCGACACGTGCACCAGAAGGCGCGCTCCTCAGACATGAAGAGGAGCATGCACCCGCCGACAAAGTTGAGGCCCTGGCAGTAGCCTACATCCGGGTTACGGACCATGTAGGCCGAGAGGACCCGCCGCAAAGTGGCGCGGCCCGCAGCGTCCATAGCGGGATGCTCGGGAAAGGTACGACCAAGGTCTTTGTCCAGCTGCCGCTGCCAGTCTCCGAAGGACTCTTTGAGCCGGTGGGCCCCGCCGTCACCGGACCCCGACGATGCAGGCCCGGCGGCCGCAGAGGTTTCGGGTTCTGCGGCCATGAGACCGGCGAGGCGCTCCGACTCGGTAAGGTACCGCCGGTACTGGGCCGAACTCGCCTCGTCACCCTCGGCCTCGCTAGCCTCCAGAAAGATAGGCCAGAGGCGGCCGCGCAGCGACATTGGGAGTCCCTGGCGCACCATCGCATTGAGCTGCCGGGCCTCATTGCTGGCCGGCCTTGCCCCGCCGCGGGCCGCGGCGCGGACTGCAAGATATGGGAGAGAGGGGTGGGAAGGGTGGTCGGAAAACGGAAGAGCGGACAGATAGGGATGTGGGAAAGGGGAGCACACACGCGACTCGCCCTGGGCAGCGAGGGCCTTGACAGCACCGAGGCCCGCCTCGACAGCGTCGTCGTCAGCGCCTGGCTTGGCTGAGGAGACCGCCCCGTGGCCAATGTCAATGAGGAACTCCCGCCACTTGACGTGGCGCGCGACCTCTTCCCGCTGCGAGATGGGCTTGAACGACTTGTATGTCTCCTTGTGGCGCTCCTCCACGGTGAAGCCGTAGATGTCACGCACGGGCTCCACCTTAGCCGGTGCGGCGCGACCCAGGCCAGACTCGGCGCGGAGATGGCCGGATCGCGAGCGGGTAGTCCGTGAAGGCTCGTCGTCCCCGGCGACCGACCCAGAAGGCGTCCGGGTGAAGAGCCTGCGATAGTGGAGGGGGGGCTAGCGTTTCGGATCTGGGAGGGCGGGCGGAGGACGGACGTAGGACGGCAGCGCTTGCACCAGGTGCCGCTGACGCCGCCTAAAACACCATCGGCCTTGTCGGTGGGGCGAGATCCACCGACACCAACCGACACCAACGTGGCCAGACCCCCGCCTCGCATTCCCCCCGCCCGTCTAGCCTCCCCTCCACCCACTCACTTCTCGGCCGCGCGAGCGAGGGCGGGCGGGATGAATGAGGGCCGGCCGTCAGCGGCCTGGCTCCCCGGCTCAGACCCTCTCGCCGGATCGACCGCCCCACCGTGCCATGCCACGGCGGGGCCGACCCGCGGCCGCACGGGGGTCGCGGGAAGTGAGGTCGAGGGGATGCGGCCCTCGGCGACCAGCCGGGCAACTTGGGCTTGGTCCACGGGGGGGGGAGGGGGCTGGGGGTGGTGACGGCTTCGGCGTGGGCGGCCGGTGTGTCCAGCCTCGCCGCCCAAGCCTCCAGTCATCTTGTTAGCGCAAGGTTCTTTCGAGGTTTATGGTCTCTACTGCGGAAACAGTGGGGTTACCAACCTCTTCGCAGCGTCCGGCTCCGAGGACAGGGGACGAGCGAGCGGGGGGTGGGGGAAGTCCGGGTGCACGCAGCTGAGCCACTTCCGTCGTCTCCTAGATCCTGTCCGGCTAACCCACTACCTGGCGAGCCTCCGCAGGGCCTCTCGGCCCGGCAGGAGGAAGTTGGTGCGGTGGAGGGGCGTGACGAGTCGATGGGGTCCGGCACAACGTGGGCAGACGCGAGTTTGGGAATGGACGGGTGTTATGGGCCCGCGCCGTGCTTTGACCACGCAGGCCCCGCATCGCGCCTCGCACTGTCCACCCTGATGGATTTCAAGGGCCAGAAAGACGCGGACGACCACATGCGAGAGAGAAAGGGACGCCAGCCTGCCCACGGGGCCGACGAGCGCCGCCACTCTGACCAGCGCCTCCTGCACGCCCGCGCCGCCAGCCCGCCTTAACAGCCGACAACCAGCCGCAACGCCGCCCTTGTCCCCCCGTCCCCCAGGGTGTGTCTGATGGTGGCGACGGCCACCATCTCGTGGGTGTCTGGGTGGTGGGTACAGCGGTGGGACGTGGCCTTCACCATCGGTGCGGCAGGGACGGCGCTGACGGCCCTGTGCACCGTCCCTCCCTGGCCCCACTACCGGACGCGTCCGATCGCGTGGCTCCCGCTACCGGAGAAGCGGGGGCATGGGGCGAGGAAGAACAAGTCCGATGGCAGCGGCGAGGGGAGGCTGCTCGCCCGCCCGGGCTCGGACACGGACGAGACTGTGGAGGCCGTGGCGCGGGCCACAGTTGAGGGCGACGCATTGATGCAGCCCAGGGATGAGGGCGGGGCGCCGGCTCGCGAGAGCGGCATGGCGACAATGGTTGATTGAGTGTCGGGCTGATTTGAATCATCCACAATGTATACATGTACGCCTATCCTCGTCAACGGCGACGGAGCCGGCGCACGACTGGTCGCGCGCCAGCTGCGCCGGGAGCCGGCGCTGGAGTGGCGGCCTGCACAGGGACGCCTCCCTCCGCCCCCCCCCCAAGGGCAACAGCCTCCCCCGCAGCGGCACCCACCGGATCCTCCTCGCTCTCCGGCAGGGCCCAGCCATCGTCGACCTCCTCAGGCTCGCCGGCGTCAGCAGCAGCAGCAGCACGGAGCCGCTGAAGCCGGTCGACCGTGCCAAGGAGAAAGGGTCGGACAAGGTGGAGCTCCGACTCGGCAAGGTGCGGCGACAGTGTGAGCCACGGCTCCTTGACCTGAGCAAGCTCCCCGATGTCGCGCTGGAGCTTGTGCCACCGCACCAACTGGAGTTCCCCGAGAGACTCCTCCACAGCGTCGGCGCTGAGACCGAAGTCGGCGCGGGCATGGGCAAGGAGCGCGCGTCCGACCTCGACATAAAAGGGTGGCACCTCGTGCACGGGCTCGTCGACCCCGCTTTCGCGAACTACCAATCCCGCCAAGTGTTCGGCGTTCATCCACTGAGGGGGCTGGATGGTGCAGCGCCGCTTGCTCCGTAGCGTCAGCGCTAGCCACAGGGGCACTGCGGCAGGGAAGCCGGGCGCAAAGGGACCGACATCCCCGCCCGTAAGCGAGATTCGCGTCTGGGTGAAATTAGGGAGAATCTCTACGGGGGTCTCCTGAAAGATTGCGTTCGAGGGGGGAGGAGAGGGTTGGTATTAGGGCGGCATGAAGAGGTGAGAGTCGTCGCAGCTGTCTCGTCTCTTCGTCACAGACAATGCAACGCGCAGCAAGGCTGGCTCGGCAACCGTTGTCGCGGCGCGCGGTGCCACCGACCGCGAGGCCGCCACGATGACAGTCGTCTCGGCGGCTCTCGCCGACAGCGCGGAAGTCGGAAGCGGGCGCGGCACCTCCCCTGTTCATGGCTCGCGCCAGGGGATGTGACCGACCTTGTCGGCCACGCGGGGTCCGGAAACGGAGGCGCACTTCCGCGTCGGCTCTCTGACGGCGACTCGGGGGCACGAGTGCCCGCGATGCCGCTCCGGTGCCCCCGCCGGTGGCGCCACGGCACGGTCGGCATCGCCGGGCGTGGTCGAGGCGAGGGTCATGGCAGGCGCGGACGTCAAAAGCGCCACTTGCTCACTCGCCGCGGCAATAAAATCCACATAGGCGGGGCTCAGCGTCCCATAACGATCCATGACTGCCGCATCCGTCGGAATGGGCGTGGCCATCCCGAACTAAGGCCACAGCAAGGACAAACTCTCCCCAGCGTACAACCGGCTCAGCTCCGCTCTCCCAGCTCGACTCTGTCCTCTACCCCGCTGGAAGGATCGCCGGAGGTCTGAAAACGGCTCGTCCGCAGCCTCGACGCTGCGCTGGCGCAGGGAACCCTCCGAGGAATGCGTGGCGCTTCCGATGCTATGTGCTCAGGCGCCCCCCAAAGTCGGCCTGGTTTTCCGCACGCCCGGCGCTCCATCAATCGCTCTTGCCCCTACCGTGCCGGGAGGTGACGCAAGCCGCTCCCTTACGCACTCTCATTGGGCACAGCCCTCCGGAAAGCGCTCAGGGAGCGTCGTGTTGCGCGTCGCCCGCTGTCGCGGCTGGGCCGCTGCAGGCCACGGCAACCACGGCCGCCGCGAGTTCGCGGCCAACGCCGCCGCCGCCGACGTTTCCACCTCCGGGTCATCGGCGGCTTTGACGCTGGCTCGCGCCTTCGGGGGCCTGCTCGTGGGCGGGTCGGTGTACCTAGCCCTCGAGACGGCAAGCGAACTGTCGCTGCGCGCGGAGGCCGTGCGGCGATTGCTGCCGCTGGCGGAGGCCCACGCGCCGCTGTTGGAACGCGTCGGTCCGCCTCCGCTGCGCCTCGGCCCGTGGTACGAAGACACGGTGCAGGCGACGCCGGGTGCCCGGGCGGCGCGGGTAACGGTGACGGTCGAGGGTGAGCGTGCCAAGTGCGACCTCATTGTAGGCCTCCGTCGTACCCCCGGCGCTGCGGGGTGGGGCCACCTCCTCCTCTACCAGACCCTGGGGCCAGCGACCTGGGACGTCGTATTCGCCGACGCTGCGATATTCCAAGACTCCGACGGGCGAGAGGTCGAGCGGCACGGGGTTAGGGATGGGCTGCTTTGGGGCTCTCTATCAGGCTGCTCGGAGGCTCTCTCTTCCCCCTACCCGCCCTCCTATCTCGTCTCGCAGCCCTGGACCTTCCGGTCGCGCCCTTCCCATGTCACTGCTCCCTCCGTCGGTCCAGGCAAAGGAGGCGCCAGCACCGGTCGAGGGAAATACCGTTTCGAAGTGATTGTATGTTTATTTCTCACACCGGGAAATACCTTTTCGAAGTGATTGTATGTTTATCCCTCACGTCAGATCGTCGGGGTCCAGTTCACTTACGGCACCGTCGACGTCAGCGAACGGGTCGACCCTGTCGCCCCCGCCCCCACCGCCAACCCCCCTCCCGCCAGCTCCGAGCTGGCGGAGGACGGCGGCGTCGACGGCGAGGTCACCAACCGGGAGGGTCTGGGCAAGCTGGGACACGTCGTGTTCGAGATACCGAAAGGGTCTTTGGTCGCGGACAACAGCACGCACGGCGGCTGCGTCTCCGGCGGCATAGGCGTCGATGAGGGCATCGCAGGCGAAGGCCTCGTCTGACTGGGCGAAAGCGTCGACACACATGGCGTCCTGATAGGTCCGCCAGGCGCCCCTCGCGTCGCCGCCTGCAAGGAGGACAACCGACCCCGCAAGGTAGGCCTTGCGCTGGGCGTTGGTCTGCCCCCCTGCCCCACATGTGCGTGCCTGACGCGCAAGGACGAGCGCGGCGTCGGCGTGTTTTCCCATCCGCACGAGGCACCCGACGGCCTCGCGGTAGAGATCCATAACGAGAAAGGCCTGGCCGGCCTCTTCAACGCCCTCCACGGCCTTGACATAGAGGTGAGCAACGAGATCGGGGTCGGTCTGCTCAAGCATTCGTGCACCGCGGGCCAGGGCCCCAGCCACGTCCGCCGCCCGCTCGGCCGATGTGTACATGGTCGCGGCCTCGCGCACCAGGTCCGTGGCGCCCTGGTGGTCGCCAGCGCGAAAGGCCGCATCGGCCGCGCCCTCGTACGCGCGGCCTGCGTGCCACGCCGAGCCGGCCTGGTGCTGGCAGTGGGCTGCCCGCTCGAATGCCTCCCGCGCCCGCGACCTGCAGAGGTGGAAGAAGATAGGAGGGTGCCTCGGTCGTGATGGAATTCTTCATGGGGGGGTCTGGGCTCCACCTCGACCTCGGCCCTGCAGGCAGGCAGTCATTTACTTGCCAGTCGCCACGTTTCTTGAAGCCCTGAGCCGCCTGCTCGAACATTTCGCACGCCCCGAACCAGTCCGACTTCAGACGGCCTGACAGCAGAGCGGGGCGCACGAGCTTGTTCGCGGCCGCCAGGGCGTACTCGGGAGTGCCGGGCTCAGGTTTCGGCATGTTGATTCAGCAGCAGCGCGGCCCTCCCACAGGGCTGCGCAGTGACGAGCACGCGTGGCGCGCCGAATGCGCGAAGCGGAGGAGGAAGGGCGACTCCTGCTGATTTACACGAGTCAGTGTCTCCGGTGGGATCGACCAGGTGAGAGGACGGGGGCGAAATTGGCGAGAGGGACATGCAGCCGGCAAGGAAAGCGCGTCCGAGAGGTCTGATGAGTTTAACGTTTACCACCTCCTCCCGCATCGAGGGCCACCACGTCAGTCGGCGCCGAGGAGGCGTGGCACCCTGGTTCTAACCCGGTAGCAGACCGCCGAACCGCGCCGGCTCTCACTGAGGGGCTCGACAGCGAAATGGCAGACAGCGGACCTCCCGGGCCTAGCAGTGGGCCTCCGGCCACCGCACCCGAGCGAGGTGAGACAACATTTTCGACGCGATCCGCACTGGGTTTCTCGGAGCGATGAAGTACGCGGCGCGGCGTCCTTCCTCACGCCGGGCACGGCCGCGCTGAGACACCATGACCTTCCTACAATTCCGCCGTCGTGGCTTCCGAGGCTGGGGGCGGCATACACAGGCCGAGATACGATCGAGCCTTGCGAAGTAGACGTCTCTACGAGCCAAGCTGCGGCCACCTCAGCCCTGAGACCTTGGTCGTGCCTGTGACATCCGCATCGACACAGCCCGCTCCTGTGGGGCCATGGCGGTCATGCGCCGCCGCTCCCTCTTGGCTCATCCTCTCCCCCCTTCCTCGAGCTCTTCCGCAGCCACCTCTGTCGAGTCGGCCCCCCTGCAGCTGCCGCCCGAGGCGAACGGGACGCCGTCGCCCGCTCGTGGCGCCGACAGTGCCGAGGGTGGCTCTGGTGCCCAGGCCACCACAGCGCCTGCGGCCCAGCCCGGCCTGATGATGGACGTGGGCCTCTCGCTCTCCGAGCTCCGCGGAAATTCCGCGAGTGGCGCGGGAACGCCCGCGTCGGCTCGGAGAAGCCGCCCAGCACGGACACCGAATGCGTCACGGGCTCAGTCAGCGGCCCTGCGGACTCCACTGCGGCCGGCGCGGACGCCTGCGCGGACGCCCGCCCGGACGCCTGCGCGGACGCCCGCCCGGACGCCTGCGCGGACGCCCGCCCGGACTCCGATGCGCACGCCTGCGCGGACGCCAGCGCGCACGCCAGGGCGCACACCGGCGCGTGGGGCTCCGGATTGGACAGCCCGCACGGCCCCGCTCCCAACTCCCACGTCGCAGGGCGCCACCGCTGGCACTCCGGGCCGCAGCGCGGCGGCCAACCAGATGATGTACGATCTCGCCACCGGTACCCACCGCACTCCTACGGGGGAGCGTTGGCGCCAGCGCCCCTCGCAGACGCCTCGCGGAGTAGCCGCGGACAGGGCGGCACATGGCACGTCTCCAGCCGCTGGCGCACGAGGCGTGCCCGTATTCTCGCGTGGGGCCTCCGTCCTGGACACGCCCGCCGCCCGTGGCGAGCCCGAGGCTGACGATGACCTGGAGGGAGCCCCCCCCGTGCTAGGTGCGGCGGCTGAGGGAGACGGCCTCGGCGACGACGCAGTGCCGGGCGAGCAGTTGCACATCTGGGGCACCGACATTGACATGGGTAAGGTTGAGCAGCGCATCGACCGGTTCTTGCGCCACTTTACCGACCGTGAATCGCTCGCCCAGTGCGAGCGCGGCAAGTACGAGCAGCTCATTCTGGAGGCCGTTCGGGACGGCCACGACACGATCAACATCGACTGCCACGACATCTACGACCACAACCGCGAGCTCCACCACCAGCTCGTGTCGTACCCGACGGAAATCGTTCCCCACTTCGATATGGTCGTCCACCAGCTGGGGCAGGAGCTTGTGGCCGAGCACGGCTTCCCCGACGACGGTCGCCGCTACCTCCAGACGCGCCCCTTCAACATGCTTGAGCACCGGCCGATGCGGGACCTGGACCCGCGCGATATCGACAAACTCGTCTCGGTCCGGGGCATGGTCACGCGGTGCTCGGGCATTATACCCGATTTGCGCACGGCATTTTTCCAGTGCACCCTGTGCGGCCACACGGCGACCGTGCTCAACGACAACGGCAATATTGCCGAGCCAACGGTGTGCGCCAACTGCTCCAACGAGTTTACGATGGAGCTCGTCCACGGGCGGTCTCAGTTCTCGTCCAAGCAGCTCATCAAGGTGCAGGAGACGCCAGAGGCCATTCCCGAGGGCGAGACGCCACACACGATCACCCTCTACGCTCACGACGACCTCGTCGACACGGTCAAGCCGGGAGACCGCATCGAGGTTGTCGGCATATTTTGCGCCGTCGCGATGCGGGTCAACGCCCGCGTCCGGTCGCTCAGGTGCGTCTACAAGACTTTTGTCGACGCCGTTCATATTCGCCGGTCCAACGCCGCCGCCGCTGGCATGCAGCTCCAGGCCGAAGCCAACTTTGCTGCTGGCATCAGCGACATCGCTGCCGAGGATCCGCAGTCTGCCCTCATCGAGGCCCTGCGCCGCGAGGGCACCGACCTGTCAGAGGAACGCATCCGTGAAAAGGAGCGAGATCTCCGAGCCGTTGCCGACGAGCCGGACGTGTACGATACCCTCGTGCGGTCCCTTGCCCCCTCTATCTTTGGTCTCGATGACGTCAAAAAAGGAATATTGTGCCAGCTCTTTGGTGGCGTGTCCAAGCAGTTCACCGGTGGCCGGCTCCGAGGCGATATCAACGTCCTCCTCGTCGGCGACCCAGGCGTGTCTAAGTCGCAGCTCCTGTCCTACGTCCACCAGGTCGCTCCGCGTGGCATATACACGTCGGGACGTGGCTCGTCTGCCGTCGGCCTGACGGCTTACGTCACGCGAGACCCGGACACCCGTGAGATGGTCCTCGAGAGCGGGGCACTCGTCCTCTCGGACCTCGGTGTCTGCTGCATCGACGAGTTCGACAAAATGAGCGAGGCTGCGCGTTCTATCCTGCACGAGGTTATGGAGCAGCAGACGGTTTCTGTGGCCAAGGCTGGAATCATCTCGACCCTCAACGCCCGCACATCGGTGCTCGCTGCAGCCAACCCCGTCGACTCCAAGTACGATCGCGACCGGTCAATCGTCGAGAACATCCAGTTGCCTCCCACGCTTCTGTCGCGGTTCGATCTCATCTATCTCCTTCTCGACAACCACGATGAGTTCACCGATCGCCGGCTGGCCCGCCACATCACCAGCCTCTACTATGACGCACCGCCCGACAGCCTTGCGCCCCCTCTTTCAAAGGACAAGCTCAGGGACTACATTGCCTACGCACGCGCCGTCTGTCATCCGCGGCTGACAGACGAGGCGAGCCACGCTCTCGTCGAGGCCTATGTCGACATGCGCCGGACTGGCTATGACCCCACCGGGACGTCCAAGCGCATCACAGCAACTGCCCGACAACTCGACTCCCTCGTGCGCTTATCCGAGGGCCTCGCGCGGATGCAGCTTAAGCAGTTTGTAACGATTGAGCACGTCCAGGAGGCCGTTCGCCTCATCAAGGCCGCGCTGATGGACTCGGCCACGGACAAGTACGGCCGCATCGACATGGACCTCATTACAGGCGGCATCGGGCAGGCGCAGCGGGAGGAGATCCTGGAGCTGGGCACGCACGTCATGTCGGCACTGAAGGCCTCGCCCGGCGTGGTGCTTAAGTCGGACCTCCTGCGGGTCATCAACGCCAAGTCAGGAACCGAGACGCCGTGGAGCCGTACGCTCCTAGACGAGAGCCTAAAGCTCCTCGAGCTCAATGGCTCGGTCCAGTTGCGGCAGGGCGGTGGTGTGCGACTCCTGAGCTAGGGAGAGGCGAGGCGGGGGCGCGTAGACGGGCGGCAACGTGTGGTTTCTTCGAATTCGTCACAGCAACTCGTCCGCGTTCCACCTCCGCTTGCCTAGTCACGTCCGCAGCGCAGATGTGTGGCGCCTTCCGCCGCCGAACAACGACTGGACCTGGAGCAGAGTGGTGTCGTCCTCGAGCAGCCGCTTCATATCGCGGCGGAGAGCGACGCGCTCGTGCTCCGAGTCGGCGAGCTGGGAGGCCAGGAGCTTAGCACGCTTCTCGGCCACTGCAGCACGGCCTTCAGCCCGCTCGAGTTCGTCCAGTATAATATCGCGGGGCCTTCCAGCATGGTATGCGTTCGCCCGAGCGACACGGAGCTCGGCCTCGACCTCGCGAGTGCGATCGCCGGCGGATTCGAGCTCGGCCTCGAGCCGCGTGACCTTGACCTCGAGCTCAGAGCAACGCGATGCCAAGACGAGGGCCTGCTTGACCCGACGGCGCACGGCCATGGGGACGGCGCTTTCAAGTGCACGCACGATGGCTGGCGGTCCAGAGCCGATGTTGGCGGCAGCATCGTCGAGGTCGACGATGCCGCCCGCCGACAGCCTCCCCGAGTTGAGGATGGACTGGTCAATCTCGGCCTCCATGCGCTCATACTCGGCGAGGCGCTCGGTGGCAGTCTCATGCCGGGCCTTGGTCCGGGCGAGCTCGTGCTCGAGGGCGTGTCCTCTTTCCTTCTCGGCGCGAGCACGTTCACCTGCGGCGTCAGCCTCGTCCTGGAGGCGCTTGCACCGGTCATTGCGCTCATCCGACTCAGCCCTGGCCTGTCCCCGTTCCAGGAGCAGGATCTCGATCCGGCCCAGGAGCTTGGCCTCGCGGACGTCGGCCTCCTTGCGGACATTCGTGTGTCGGGCAATCAGCTCATCCATCTGGGCCTGGAGCTTCTCGCGGCTGGCCTCGGAGCGTGTGAGGTCGGTCCGCGCGGCATCGCGGAGCTCGCGGACAACAGCGAGCTCCCGGGCGTAGCCCGTTTCGGCGTCGCGGCGGATGCGTTCAACCTCTGACGCGCTCTCCGCGCGGATGCGGGCAAGCTCTTTCTGGAATCGCGCTTCGATCGAGGCCGACGAGTCGGCCGCGCCTTCGAGCAACTTAGCTTGGAGCTCATCGCGGGTGCGGCGAAGGGCCGTCACGCGCTCTTCCTGCGCCGCGGCAGCCTTTTCCATGCGCCGGACCTGGTCAGTGAGAAGGTCGCAGCTGCGCTCGAGGTGGGCCTTGTCCGCCACGAGGAGCTCGACCTTGTGCCGGTCGTCCCGACTATCGGACCGCGTCGCCGATATCTCGTCACGCAGGCGATGCAGGGACGCGATCTCAACAGTGGCCTTGGCGTGGGCGTCCTTGAGGCGCTCGTGCTCGTCGTGGAGCTCGTCGTACACGGAGCCCTTGGCCGCAAGGACCTCAGCACGTACCGTGGCCTCGCGCAACTCGCCCTCGACGCGCTCCAGCCGCGCGTTGGCGGCGTCGACCTCATCCTGGGCATCTCGCTCGCGCTGGCACGCGCGCGTCTCAGCGAGGGCGGCCGCTCGCCGAGCCTGTGCGCACTCCTCCTCCATGCGCCGCGCGACGTCGCGGTCGGTAGACGCGGCGACCCGTAGCCGCTCGTTCTCGGCGCGCAAGCCGGCGAGGCCCTCGTACACGGCCATCTTGACGCAGTCAACAATCTGACGCTCGTCCTCGGGGATCCGCGCAAGCTCCTGGTAGGCCGCATCGCTCGTTTGGCCCACGTCGCGGAGCTGGGCGCGCGCCGCGGCTAGTTGCGCCCGCACCGCGGGCGCCGCGGCCTCGAGCGCACCCTGCCGCTGCTGGAGTGTCATCAACTCCTCCGAGACCACAGCCCGCATCGCCTCTCCTTCGGTTTCGAGCTGCTTGATGCGAGAGGCGTGCTGCGGGTTAGGGCGGGCGCGTTGGGGAGCGGAAGTCGGACGATGGGGCAGTGCGTGGGGACGCCCCCGGATTCGGTGCCGGGAACAGCCCCGATGGAGGCAACAACACTCACAAGGGCGGCGGCACTGTACGGACGGGGGACCGGGCGCCACCGACAACTGCTCCGCCGAAGTCCGGGCCCATCCCCCCCACGGCGGCCTCAGGCTTTGAACACGCTTCAAAAGCGGGAAATACGCGGGAGCGAACAGCCCCACAGCCGCGGGCGAGCCGGGAGTGGGTCCGGGAGGTGGGCCGGGGGGGGCGTCACGCTGGAAACGGCAGCCGTCAGCACCGCCCCCGTCGCCCACCACCTTCTCGTCCCCGGCCGGGGCAGGAGAGGTCGGGGCGCGGCCGTGGCGGCGCCGGCCGCCGGCGCCCGACCACGCACGATGGGCCGCCAGGCGACAAGGGGACGAGCACGCCCGAGGCTGCGCGCCCACCTGCAATCCCACCCCCGCCCCACAAAGTCACCACTTCGCCCGCCCCTCCGTCAGCCAGACTCACCTCCACCCGGTCGTGCTCGCGGGCGCGCTCCAGAGTCTCGACCTGTCCCTCGAGCTGCGCCACGCGGCTGCGATATGTACGTTCCATTTGGTTTATCAGCTCAGCCTCATGGCGCCGTGCGCCTCCCTTGCGGGCACGGGCACGAATAGCGGCGCGCTCGTCCAGGGGCAGCCCGCGGTCGAAATCGACGTCACTGTCGCCGTCGGCCGACGACAGGTGCCAGCTTCTGATCTCGGAGCCCTCATCGGCGGAAGCGCCCGATGCCTCAGACGGTGGAGCGGAGCGGGGGGCGGCCGCGCTGTGGCCTCCTTCTCCATCAGAGGACGGCGAGGATGTGGACGCGCCGCTCATTTCTTTCCTCTACAACGTCGTCGAGACAGCCGAAAGCTCGAGAGAAGGGCCAGGAAGTCGGGAAAAAGGTGGCCAGACGAAAGCGTTTCGTGCGTCTGTCCGTGGGCTTCCGCCCTTCTCGGCTACGTTGCTCCCGGGTCGCGTCGCAGGGGCCTCGGCTTTGCGAGCAGAGGAGGCCTCGGGGCTGATTAATCGGACGAATTCAGATAGAAGACGTCCTCAGGAGGCCTCTCCCCCCACCATCGCCCTCATCGCCGCTCCTGACCGGGTTGGGACTGCTGGAGGAACCCGAACGCGTTGCACAACTTCGAGCCGGAACACGGCTCCCGGAGGAGCGGTCTCGGCGGACACGGCCGCGTCCACCCCAAGAGCGGCCAAGGCACCACGGACGAGCGCGGCGGGCACACGCACGGCAAGGCCAGCGTGGGCGGCAGCGGCCTCGGGCTCTCCACGTGGCCCACTTACCCGGCGCAGCGGACGAAAGCTGCGGCACCCCAGGATGTAGGTACCCTGGTGGTTGGTCTTGAGGTTATCCACCTGGGCCCCAAAGACTTCGCGCCAGAGGTCGCGGCACACCCAGCGCACGGCATCAAGCTCAGTCCGGAAGCGCTCACGGCCCACCGTCAGGCGCTCGGCCACTTGCCAGCCGATCCGACGACCCATGCCGTCCAAGAAGGCGACCGAGTCAGGAGACATGGCCGACAGGCGCACGGCTGGGGGGAAGCAGGGGGAGGTGGGGGCGGGGTCGAAACCGGGCAGACGGCGGGCGGTGGTTAGAGGCTGTGACAATGTCTGTGCCGCTGCCGCAGCCAAAGCCAATGTCAGTGTCGGTAGCTCTGTTGGTGCCGGCGCCGGTGCTGCTGCCGGTGCCATCGCCGGAGCCAGTGCCGCTGTCGAGACCGCTGCCGCTGCCGAAGCCACTGCAGGTGTCACTGCCGCCCCCGCTGCCACCACAGTCGAAGGCGTCGACTAGGGCGACAACGGGGGCGTTCGAGTCTATCTCTCCACTGACCGACGCGGCAGTCAGCGTCGAGAAGGGGTGTGTTCATCTCCGTCGCAAAGACGTAAGCCATCACTGCCGTCACTATTGTCGCCGCCATATCATCGTCGCTGCCACCCACAACGGGGAGGGCGGAGGCAAGGCGAGGCGGAATCACTGAGAGATCTGGGCGTCCTCGGTGTCGGCGGCGGCGACGACAACGACGGCGGCAGCAGCGGCGGCTATTCCCTCGGTCTCGGCCAACCTCGGCGCACCCACTTTCCCCCCTCACTCGCTTTCCATCAGGAGCAAGTCCATCGCAGATAGAGACGCAAGAGAGGGGCCGGGCGCGCGGACCTCGGGTTGGTGCGGTGCGAGGGCGGCCATCGGCGCGTGAGGCGAGCTGCCAACGCGTGCAGCCAGCTTTAACCTGGCCGGGCCGGGCCGGGTGAGCCGGGTGACGGCAGGGGTGGGCGCCAGCGACACCGGAGATAGGAGGAAGGGCTTGCGGTGCTCGTCTTCAGCGGCGCCGGGGAGCTCCTTGGCGCAAGACCGCGAGAGCGCCACGCTGTCTTCGACGGGAGGCGGAGGGTCTTCTCAGCGCCCAGCTTTCTCGCGGGACCCTTGGTGCGCAAGCCCCTCTGTCGTATTCTCACCCTCCCGGACGCGTTGTTCCAAAGACGATGGGGGTTACAGAAGCGATCATCCATCCCGCAAGCTCGCTGGCAGGCGCCGTAGAGGGCGTCCGCGTCGCAATGGCGGCCGACGAGCACAGCCGCCTGGCCAGACCAAGCACGTCGAGCGTGGCGCTCGAAGATCTGCTTCCACGGGATGAGGATGCGAGCATCTTCGGTGGGACCACTGAGCACGTGGCATTAGAGAGACCCTCTCACTTTTCACGCCCAGTGCTGCTTTCACCGCCACGAAGACTCGCCACGCCCACGACATCGTCTCGCCCACGATGACCGACCCCCCAATCCCTCACGCAGTTGCCATACGAAGAGGAAGTGTTGCGGGACCCGTACCAGCTGCGCCACTGGTGGCGGTATTTACAGGAGCGGCGGGACAAACCGGGCCCACGGCGTTGGGCCGTGTACGAACGAGCTCTGCGTGCTCTGCCCGGTTCGTACAAGCTCTGGAAGGCCTACATCGGCGAGCGACGCGCGGCTCTAGACGACGTGTGCCCCACGCTCGCGCCCTGGGAGGCACTGAACCGGACGTACGAGAGGGCGCTAGTGACGCTCCACCCGATGCCCCGCATCTGGCTCGACTACCTTGCCCTCCTCGGAGAGCAGAGGCTGCTGACGCGCAGCCGACGTGTCTTCGATCGTGCTCTGGCCTCGACGCCGGTGACACAGCACGCGCGGCTCTGGCCCGTCTTCCTAGAGCTCGTGGCCCAGCCGTGGGTGCCTGACGCCACAGGGGTGCGTGCCTACGCGCGGTACCTTAAGCTCGAGCCGGAGCACGCCGAGGAATGCCTTGCCTACCTCCTGTCCCGCGGCCACTGGGGCCCTGCCGCTCGCCTCCTGGCTCGTCTCGTCGACGATCAGTCCTTCGTGTCGCTCCGCGGCAAGACGCGGCATGGGCTGTGGCTCGAACTCTGCGAACTCCTCGTCAAGCACCCCGCCGAGTGCGAGGGTGCTGTTGACGTCGACGCCGTGGTGCGCTCGGGCATCCGAAGGTACAAGGACGAGGTCGGACGTCTGTGGACTTCCCTCGCCGACCATCACATCGAACGTGGTGCCTTTGACCGCGCCCGTGACGTGTATGAGGAGGGCCTTGCCAGCGTGTCGACCGTCCGTGACTTTTCACTCATATATGATGCCCTCGTCCAGTTTGAAGAGAGCCTCGTTGCGGCACGCATGGAGCGGCTTGAGGAGGACCCTGAGGAGGCAGACGGTGCCGAGGCGAGGGACGCCGCCGATGACCCCGAGGCCCTCGCCGCCCTCGCCGACCGCTTCGTGCTCGACGACCCCGGTGACGACGTCGACCTCAGACTGGCCCGCCTCGAGCGCCTCATGGAGCGCCGGCCTGAACTCCTCTCTTCCGTCGTCCTCCGACAGAATCCGCATGCCGTGGCCGAGTGGCACAAGCGCGCGCGGCTCTTTGGGTCCAACCCTGCCAAGCAGATTTTGTGCTACACCGAAGCCGTCCGCACAGTCGATGTCGACCGCGCCGTTGGCAAGCCCCACACGCTCTGGTGCGCCTTCGCCAAGCTGTACGAGCGCCACGGCGACCTTGCCAATGCGCGCGCTGTCTTTGGCAAGGCGGTCGAGGCCGACTGCTCCCGGTATGCTGACGACCTTGCGGCTGTGTGGTGCGAGTGGATCGAAATGGAGCTCCGCCACGACGAGTTTACCCGCGCCCTTTCCATCCTCCGCCGTGCAACGACCGAGCCCCCCGGTTGGCGCGAGCACGAGCGTCAGCGTAAGGCCAACCCGTCCACCCCGCCTGCTCCAGCGCGGCTCCGTGTCCACAGGTCGGTGCGGCTTTGGAACCTTCTTGTCGACCTTGAAGAGTCCCTCGGGACTCCCGAGTCCACCAAGGCCATCTACTATCGCATGATCGACTCCCGCATAGCCACGCCCCAGACTGTCCTCAACTTCGCTGCCTACCTCGTCGAGCGTGGCTACCACGAGGAGTCCTTCCGTGTCTACGAACGCGGCGTGGGCGCCTTCCGCTTTCCCCACTCAAAGGACATCTGGATGGCCTACCTCGTCAAGTTCGGCGAGCGCTACGGCGGTGAAAAGCTCGAGCGTGCTCGCGACCTCTTCGAGGGCTGCCTGCGTGAGTGTCCCGCCCGCGACGCCCGGCCCATCTGGCTCATGTTTGCCGAGCTTGAGGAAAAGCACGGTTCGGGACGCCGCGCGATGGACGTCTACGAGCGCGCCTTTCGCGCCCTGCCGCGGGTGGACAAGGGCGCTGTTGTTGAGAGGTGGGTGGGCCGCGCGTCGGAGCTGTTTGGCATCGCCAAGGTCCGCGAGGTCTTTGAGACGGCCATCGAGGCCGAGGGAGACGCAGCGCTGACGGATGCTGACTGCCGCGACGTCTGTCGGCGCTTCGCCCGTGTCGAGACCAACCTCGGGGAGATCGACCGAGCGCGCGGCATTTGGGTCCATGGCGCTTCTCTCGCCGATCCTACCCGCGCCAAAGATTACTGGGATGAGTTCACATCGTTCGAGGTCACCCACGGAAACGAAGATACCTTCCGCGAGATGCTTCGCGTCAAACGCAGTGTCCAGGCCTCCCATTCGTCCCTCCACTTCAACACCAACACCATCGAGGACATGGCGTTCAACCTTGCCTCTGGCAGCGGACCGGCTGCTGGCGGGGCTGCTCTCCCGGGGTTCCGCTCAGGTGGGGTGACGGGCGGGGCTGCGCCAGCAGGGCAGGCCGGCAGTGGTGCCGTCCCTGCCCCAGGTCCCGACGACATCGACATCGATGCTGACGGGTAGCGACCAGTGGCGGGGGGTCTGGGACACCGAGGGAAGAACTCATTCAAAGGACAACTCGCGCCTCAGCCCCCCGCCGTCGATAACGCCGTCGGGACAGCGGGGACGGCCGCGGCGTCTAGCCCCTCGTCATTACCCACGACGGCCTGACGCTTGTCGAGCACCCCCGACAGCCGTGCGATACGTCTCCGCAGATCATCGACGGTAGGGTTCCCGCCCGGCCCCGCAACAGCGCGCGCTGCCGCCACCCAGGGCAACCTGCCCAGCCCCACAGCGTCGGCCGACGCGTGCGCGCTCTGCTCGCGCAAGCGCGCCTCGAGCTCAGAGCACCTCTCGGTCAGGGCGCGACGCTCGGCGGCGCCCTCGGCCACAGCCACGCGCATGGCCTCGAGCCTGCGCTTGGCTTCGTGCAGGCGTGACTTGGCCTCAGCCTCCCCGCGCTGCACGGCAAGCCGATACTTGCGCAAAAGGGCCGCCTTTTCGGCCGTGTGGCTCCGACGCAGCGAGTCGGTGGCCTCGATCTGACGGGCCTGCTCACGGGTCACGCCGTCGCGGAGGGCCTCAACGTCAGCCTCGAGCGCCGCAACGCGCGTGGCGAGCTCAGCCCGATCCCGCTCCGAGACCTTGAGCGACGTTTCTCGTTCGGCGCTCTCGCGCAGAGCCACGTCAAGGCGCCCGCGCAGCTCGTCGAGCTGAGCTCCTGCCCGCGTTGCGGAGTCGCGGGACGACTCGAGGTCACGCGCGAGTGCCGCCGCACGTGTCCTCGCTGCCTCGGCCTCGGCCGTGGCCCGGGCCAGGCGGCCTTCGCGTTCGGACGCTTCCTCGGCCGCGGCAGCGCCCTCGGTCAGTCGGGCCGCGGCGGCGGAGTCGGCCCGGCGCCGCTCCTCCGCCGCACGCTCGGCCTGGGCTGACCGGTCGGCCTCGAGCTCACGGACGCGGAGCTGGAGGGCCTCTCGAACGCGCGACACCTCGGCCTCGCGCTCAGCGACGGCGGCGTCAGCGGCCGCACGGGCCTGGGTCTCTAGCTCGTCGTACGCGCGCTGGAGCTCAGAGCGACGGACGGCCTCCTCGGACCTCTCAGCCTCGCGACGGACGTTGGCGTCGGCCTCACGGCGCTCGGCGGCCACCTGCCGCGCCTCGGCGGCGATGCGCGCCGCGTCACTCCGGGCCATCGCCTCGTCGTGCTCACGGCGCTGCTCCGCGGTGGCGTCGTGCTGCTCCTCCAGTGCCCGCGCCCCGGCGGCGGCCTCGGCGAGGGCGGCAGCGAGGCGCTCGCTCCGCTGCCGAAGCCCGTCGCGAAGCTCGGCTTCCCGCGCCTCGGCGGCCCTCAGTCGGCCGCGGAGGGTCACAGCCGCCCTCTCGAGCTCGCCCGTCGCAGCCGCACGGTCGGCGCGCGCCTGGCTCGCGTCGTCACGCGCCGCAGCAAGCTCCTCGCGGAGCTCGGCCGTCTCAGCCTGGATCGCTTCGCTCGCCGCCACCACCTCGCGCATTCGCGCAGCGTCGGCCTCAGCCGCCGACGCCCGCTCCTCGAGGCCCGCCTCGGTTGCTGCTGCTGCCACGCGAACACGCCTCAGCTCCTCACCATGGCGTAGAGCCTGCGCCTCTAGGCGGCCGGCGAGGCCCGCGCGGTCGGCCTCAGCCTGGCGGAGGGTCGTGGTCAGATGCGTCCTCTCTTCAGCCCAAGCTTGCGCCCGCGCCTGCCACCTTCCGTCGGCCTCCTCCAGGCACCGTGTCCGCAGCACCTCAACGTCCGCGGGGCCCAGCGCCGTCGCCCGCAAACGCTCGAAGGCCGCGGCCTGGGCCGCGCCGCGCTCCCGAAGGAGGTGCGTTGCCTCGTCGTGGGCCGCGCGGAGCTGGGCGAGGCCGTCGGCCAGGTCGTCCCTCTCGCGGAGCAGCCGCGATGATCGCTCCTCGGCCGCCGCCCGCTCGCCTTCGTGACGCGCTGCGGCCCTCTGGAGCTCGTCGTGCTGTCGCTGGAGAATTTCGAGGGCGCGGACGGCGCTCTGCGGCGTGCAGGTGGGCGAGGCGAGGGTCAGACGGGAGTGGGCGGAGCGGGATGCGGCAGGGCGGGGCGCAGCAGAACGCCGGGAAACCCCCGCACCCCGTGCCGCGCACCTGGAGCTCGTTGACCGTATTATCGCTCGAAATTGAGTTGCTGGGGTCGGTCGAGGGCGACCCAGCGCCGCGGAGGCCGGAGCCCGACGTCGAAGCCGACGGTCGGTCCGTGTCACCACACGGCATCGCGCCGCAGGGCGTCTCCGGGTGTCGTGGTAGCTGGACGGCTGAAGTGCGGCCAATAGATGTCGATTGGCTGGTGATCAGGCGGGGAAGGGTGCGACGGATGAGGTATGGGGGGGGGCCATTCGAAAAAAAGGTTCCCTTTGAGCAAACATAGCGCCGCCGGCCTCGCTCATGGCAGCTGAGCTCGCTCACCACCTCGACGATTTGATGAACTTGCGCGGGCTGGCTGACTCGCTGGACGACGAAAATGGTGGAGCGGGGCCCGCGGGGCCTTCGGCTAGCCGGGGACGCCCACCTCTTGCTCCTCTCGATTCCAGGCGGGCGAAGCTCGCTCGAGTGGCGGGGCGACGGACGCTTTCGATCCGTCGGGTCTCGCACGATTCTGATTCGTGGAATTTCGGGCTCTCTACGCACCGCCACCGTCACTGTCGTAGGCCGAGCGCTTCCGCCCCCTCACCCGAGGCGCCACGGCCACCCCGTCGAACCCCGTCCCGCCCCCCCTCCCACCCCCCCACCGTAGGAGCCGTCGCC
>Ga0181573_10000797_pt1 | contig 32629 bp, 26 predicted proteins | sample 101ome_25_FD_148643 | JGI IMG/M metagenome (GOLD analysis project Ga0181573, IMG submission 148643) | Coastal salt marsh microbial communities from the Groves Creek Marsh, Skidaway Island, Georgia - 101409BT metaG (spades assembly) | ecosystem: Environmental > Aquatic > Marine > Intertidal zone...
AACGAACCGCCCTCGTTCATTTGCTTCGCCACCGACTGGTCCACCGCCTGGAGGAGGTCCTCTGCCTTCTTGAGGTTGTCTGTCAGCCATTCCATCGCGCCCGATCTGACTAGATTGTTTGCATCTTTCGAGATGAAAAACGTCAGAAAACCAAAAAAGTCGTGTTTTCAAACACCCAGCGAGCGCGAGAGATCCTTCGCGAAACGAACTCGTTCCCGAGTCCCAACGGTCGCTGCTACGCTCACCCCCGCGAGAATACCGCTTGGTTGCATCTTCTGTCACAACGCAACGTCGTCCGAGGTCGTTCGAGGCGTGTCTCCGAGACGAGAATGAACAAGTACGACACCCCCAGTGGACGCAACTCCCTGCTCCTCTTCTATCACGAGCTGGACGGCGGAACGGTGCTAGCCGAGCGCGAGCATCTCCTCGACGAGATCGAAGCGCTGGGCCTCCACGTTCTCAGCATCCAGTTCTCGAGCCGCTGGGTGAACGTCACGTTTTCGGACGCAGAGACGAAATCGAGGGCCCAAAAGCTGCTCCTCTCCCGGCCGCTTCGGTCGCTCGACCTCTCTCTCTCGCTTGACTTGCCCGAAGAGGGCTGCAGCCTCGCTCCTGAGCCTTCTCTCTCCCTCTCGGGACTCCCCTCCGCGTTTGCAAGGCCCCGGGGTCGAGACGGGCGTCGGTCGAGGAGCCGGTCCAGGGACCGCGGCGAGCGGCTCGCGATCGCGAGGCGGTCCGTCTCTCTGTCGCCAGAGCGTCTGGCGGCCAAGGAGGACACGGTCGTCGGGACGCCGATGACGCGCGAGCGCTCCCGGTCGCTGTTCGAGTCCGGTTTTGATGGGTTCGAGTTTGAATAATAATGGAACTAAATTACCGGAACTAATACCCACGTATACGTATGAAACATTCTTTTCTAAAAAGACCAATCCCCTAGCTAGCTAGTTCTTCCGCATCTTGATGTACTCGGCGAGCGCGTACAAGGGCGCGGCCTTGGCCGGGTCGTACGATGCCAGCTGCGCCTTGGCGTCGGCGATGAGCTCCTCCGCGATCTCCTTGCTGCGCTCCAGTCCGACGAGGCTGGGGTAGGTCGCCTTGGCAACGGCCAGGTCCTTGCCTGCTGTCTTGCCGAGCTCCTCGGTCGTCGCTGTAATGTCCAGGATGTCGTCCACCACCTGGAAGGCGAGGCCGATCGACCTCGAGTACTTGCGCAGGCGGTCGATGTCCTCCTGTCCGGCCCCTCCCAGGATGGCCCCGCTGACCACGGCCGACTCCAGCAGCGCCGCCGTCTTGTGCTCGTGGATATATTTCAGCGTGTCCAGACCGACGCTGCTATCACCCTCGGACTTGATGTCCACGACCTGTCCACCCACCAGTCCCTCGGATCCCACCGACTTGCCCACCTCGACAATGACCTGGAGGACGCGCTGCGCGTCCACGCCCTTGGTCTCCCTCGCAATGTACTCGAACGACAAGCTCAGCAGCGCGTCTCCCGCCAGAATCGCCATCTCCTCCCCGTACACCTTGTGGTTTGTAGGCTTTCCGCGCCTGAAGTCGTCGTTGTCCATGGACGGCAGGTCGTCATGGATCAGCGACATCGTGTGGATCATCTCGAGCGCGCACGCCGTCGGCATCGCCTGGTCGATGCTCCCTCCGACCAGCTCGCACGAGGCCAAGCACAGGGCAGGTCGCACTCGCTTCCCTCCGGCCAGCAACGAGTACCTCATTGACTCGTTAATCACCTCGGGGTACTGCATCGGCACCGACTTGTCGAGGGCGGCGTCGATCAGCTTGGCCCTCTCTCCCATGTACTGGTTGAAGTCAAAGCCGGTCTTCTTCTGCTCCTCCACGGACGTCTCCGCCGTGCACACGATCCTGGCGGCGGAGGGGGTCTTCGAGGGCAGGGCTCGGACGCTCCTACGGATATATATACGAGGGGTGAGGCAGCAGAAGGGGCGGAGAGGGGGGGTATATGGTGCCAGCGCGCGACGCCATAACGGGAGCATCGACGAATGTGGAGGCTTCGACACCGGCCAAAGGCCGGCAGCGAGCGCAGCGGGTCGGAAAAAAGGGAATAGAAATCTCGTCGAAATCATTTCGGGCACCACGACCGCCAGGAGGATCGAGGGCCCGTCCTGGCGACCTCGGATGCCGTAGAGAGCCCAGAACGGACAATGCGCGCAATCAGACGCGCAAAGGCCTGAGAAAAAAGGGACAAAAACGCACATGTGTTTGGTCCGCATCGAGCACTGCGTCGGGCGGAGCGCGCTCAGGCGCATTGGCTGAGCGCTCATCTTGGTATCGTTTCAATTTGATGAGATATGCGAGCCCGGATGCGTCTGGAGGGCTATGGCTCGACCGCTCGACTTTCCAGTAGTCTCCACCCCCCACGATGAACACCTCGATCGCTGGTGCTCATCACCACATGAACCGCCCGACGGTGCCGTCGCCCCACGTGAAGCTCCGGTACAAGAACACGTAGACAGTGACGGCGTTCAACGCGAGGTAACCGACGAGCGTGACGAGCTTCCGGGCCATGGCCGGCGGCCGGCCGGCGGCGTCGACGTACAGCACCGACCCCGGCCGCAGCATGTGCAGGAACCAAGGGACGGTGAAGTATCGAAACTCGACCAGGTGCGCGGGTACCAGGACGGCCGCCGTGCACGCCGCCAGCAACCCGGTCTTCACCGTGGCCGCGGCAGTGGCGGCGGCACCACCACTCTCGGCGCGACCACTCGGCGATTCCCCGTCCTGGGTCGCCGTTGCCATCCGCGCCGAGAGGGCGTAGAGCGGCACGAAGTAGTACCTCGACAGGTCCGACGCGCCGATGAACCGCCGCCAGAGGTAAAACGTGTAGTGCCGGTTGTCGGCCAGCATGAACGGGTGGACCAGCGTGCCCCGGTCGACTGCCAGCAAGGCGGCGAGGAGGAGGAGGAGGACGGGGAGGAAGAGGGGGGGAACGGGGAGGTCGTGGTCGTGGTCGTCACGGCGACGCCGATGGCGGACGGCGACCCAACCCCGTCCCGCCCACAGGGGCAGCATGCTGAGCACGAGGAACAGGTAGAAGTAAAAGGGCTGCACCCAGTGTCGCACGGGCACGTGGTTGGCCCTGTCGCCGATCACGACAGCGCCGTTGTGGACGACGAAGGCCGCAAACGCGAGCGCCGAGAGCGCGTGCAGCCCGTAGCGTCGCACGCACGTCGACCGCTCCGCCCAGGCGTACCAGATCGTCGATCGGACGACGTCGCCCGGCGTCCTGATCGCCTTGGCGGTCTTTGAAGATTCGCTCGTCGAGGCAGCCATCGAGGCAGCCACCGCGTGGTCCACGACGTCCCAGCCCACCAGGCAGACCATCCACACGGCGTTGGTTTGCCGCATCAGTATGGAGCATCCGCCGAGGAGGCCCGACAGGGCGTAGCGCTCTTTGATGAGCGCCAGCCACGTGGCGAGCACAAACACGGTCGACGCCGTGTCCGTGTAGTACAGGAAGATGAAGAAAAAGTGGAGCGGGAACGTCGTCGCCAGCGCCGCGTCCACCACCGCGTCTACCGCGCTGCCTCGTCGGTTCGCCCGCCCGCCCTGCAGGACGCAGAGCTCGTGTGACAGCCGGGCAGCGACGAGGGCGAGCGCCGGGTTGACGCTCCGCAGGAAGGCGACGGAGCAGCAACAGCAGGCGCCTGTGATCGATCTCACCGCTGCCCACGCCAGCCCTGACAGGATATAGATGCCGGGGAAGGTCGTCACCTTGGGGTCGTGCTCTGGTAGGGGTTTCGAGAACGAGGGCGATGCTGCCCACCGGCAATACTGCCGGCCCTGGGGGACGTGGAAGACCTCGTCCATCACGGGGTTTGCGCCAAGCTCGTCGTCATACATCCTGGCGAGCCCCACGACGACGATGGCCAGGCCCACCCCGGCCACGACGTGAAAGGGAAAAATGGCCATATCGTTTTTCGCCGAAGAGACCCGCGGTTCTCGTCGTCTTGCAGACAGAATTCCCGGGCAGATTGAGCGCGGTCGGAAACCGGCTGGTGGTGAAGCTTGAGTTGAACCTTGTCCGTGAGCGCGAGCGTCTGCCGCTGCGTGTTGCAACGGCGAACGAACGAATCACGAGAGACGAAGGAAATGGCCGACAGCCAGTACGGCCAGCTGCGAGAGTCCATGCCGCCCCCGCCGCGGCGGCGAAACCAGCAGGACCTTTCCGAGGACTCAAGGTTGGGCCGCGCCGACGGGCAGGAGAAGGAGAGCTCGGCCCTCGTCTCGGGTGGCGTGTCTGGTGTGCCCACGGGGTTTTTCGATGGCGCCGACACCCCGGTGGGTATTGGTCTCGATCGACGTGCGCTCGCTCATCGCGCGCCCTGACTCTCTCACTCGCGCTACGCGCTTCGCTCGTTCGCCAGGCCGCGAAGAAAATGAAAAAGTCGGGATCGAACGAGGATTTCAACTCGTTCATGCAGGAGATCAGTGCGATGGGCGCCGACAAACAGCGAGAGCAGGACGGGACCGTCTGCGTCGTCTCGGACGGGGGTGCGGGTGGGAGGGGTGGGAGTGAGAGGAGGGGTGAGGGGAGACGGGCGGAAGGACGCGAGGAAGGACGCGCGAACGGGCGTGGAGAAGATGAGGACAGCGTCCACGCCGACGTGTCAGATGAGGAGGATGAGGAGGACTTTGAGCAGTTTGTGCGGCGAGAGCGCATGAAAGAGGTCAAGGAGGCCGTTCAGAACCGCGTCCGGCCACAAGATCGGGAGTCGCACCAGGAGATGATGGCACAGATCAGCGCGGTGGCTTCGAACAACGCGGTGCGGCTGCCCCAGGTGGCGGGGCGCAGGCACGAGTCCGTCGTCGAGTCGTTCAACCAGCACATGCAGGCGGCGTCGGACAGCGACGGCAGCGAGAGCTCCCAGGAGGACTGGCGGTCGAAGAAGCTAGAGTCGAAGTGACCCCACTAGAAGCGAGGTCGGCGCCGGCGCCGGCGAGCGGGAAGGAACGGCGACCGCGACAGCGTCGGTGTCGGCGGAACGCCTGGTGTCGACGTCTTCGACACAAAATCCAATCCCATCGCACGCAGGAGAAACCCAAAACCACCACCGGTTGTCGGGGCGACGCCCGAACGCCGGACGACCCCCGCCCTGGGGGTGGAACCGGAGGGCGCCGACCAGGTCCGGCGGGTGCGGGTGCTGGTGCTCGTCGGTGTCACCCCAGCCCGTCGCGGGGGCGATGGCGCCGAGGATGGGAGGGGGAACGACGGCAAAGGCCGCGTGCGAGTCAGCGTCCGCCAAGTATGTAACAACCCCAGCAGAGATTCGGCTCTGGCGAGAGGCCCTCCACGCCCCCGGCCTGGACTCACTTCGAATAAAGAGTCGTTTCGACCCTCCACGCCGGATTGTATACACCATGGGATCTCCGGACGACGACAAGAAGATTGACGTGCATGTGATTGACGGTCGGGGATACGTGTGGAATGCAGACGGTACGTATACGGTGTCGTCGTCGCAGATGCATGTCGCCCTCCTCAGTTGGCCCCTTCCCCCTATACCCCTTCCTCCTTCCTTCCTCCTCTCGCTCACGCATTCACGCGCTACTCGTACCCCGTACCCTCCTCGACGACAGACGCGTACCGGCTCCGAGAAACGCACGGCATCGTGGGGGCGATGATCGGCGGCATCGCCGAGTTCAAGCAGCAGAACCGGGTGCGCGGGCTCCCGATGCAGCTGTCGCCGGAGGAGGTGTCGTTCCTCCTCCGCGACGAGGGCGCCATTCGGCTCTATTCGATGAATGACTTCTCCAACCGCGTGCGACTGGCCAGAAAGTCGGTCGCCGCGGCGAGGGACGCGCACGTCGACAGCGACAGCGACGGCGGCGACTCGTCCCCGTCGTCCAGCAGCAGCGGCGACGACGGCCCGGAAAAGGCAGAGGCGAAGAAGAGGACGTGGCAGTACGCGCTGGTAAAGGGCACCGAGTTTGTCATTCCGAACGAGGGGGGCAGCGGCGAGGAGGCACGCCAGTGGGACTGTCCATGGGAGTATCCCCGGACGGAGGAGGAGCAGTGGCGGTGCCGGATCTTTGCCGACCTCAAGAAGAAAAAGTACTGCATCACGGGCGGGTCCAAGTTTGGATGCGACTTCCTGCTGTATCCGGGCGACCCCACACTCTTCCACGCGCAGTAGGTGTTTCAACTCGACCGCGCGCTCCCGACGCGCCCACTCGACCTACGCTCTCACTCGCCCCACGCTCGTTACTTCCCATTTCTCACAGGTTTTGCCTCAACGTGGTCCCTCTCGACCAGCCATTCGTCATGTCGTGCTTGAGCGCAAGCTGTCGCGGGTCGTTCCAGGCGAGAAAGCACTTGTTACATGGGTCGATAGATACGGATTCAGATCGCATCGTGTACACGACGTTTGGACAGCTCGGAGGTGCGTTATAGAATCCGCCCGACGTGCGTTCCTACGCCCCGACGCTCCCGCTCACTCACTCGCGCTTTGCGCTCGTTCCCTCGTCAGGTTTCGGATAGGAGAGAGAGAGTGATGGAGAGGGAGAATGTCCACTCGCGCATGTGTATATTCCTATACCATCACCACTGCATATTGTGTGTTTCGTGTGCGTGTGTGAGCAACCTAGCGATCAACCAATCAACCATTCAACGAAACCCCGTCTCGTCGTCCCCAAACCGTGGCGTCTGCAGTACCCTCATCATCGAATTCCTCGACATCGTGAATGTTCCGATTAGCGTATATATACTTCTATCATCGGGTCGCAAAGCCACGCTGCGGCACAGTCGAGACGGCGATTGGCCACGAGGCGACTGGCCACGCATCGAGTCCCGACCGATCTGTCAGAGTACGAATACATTGGATTTATCCTCACGTCGTATGATCGGTAGGGGAATCCTTGATACTCATCACTCAGATCGCAAAGAACCGACCGAATAAAGGCACGCACCATGGTGAAGCGACCCGAGTCGCGACGATCCACGCCCAACGATCGACCATCACGACCCCAAAACGACCGAATCGCTGCTCGGTTCAAATGTCAAAAACCGCGGCGACAGCGTCTCTGCCAACCGCACGTCGTCCCCATCATCCGCATCTTCTTCTTCGTACAGCCCGACCATGGCCCGGCAGCACGTTTCCATCGAGGCCCAGTCCACCCCGCACCCCTCCCACCACCGATCGGGCAGCGGGTACCCATGCCGCTCCGCTGCCAAGAACAACGCCGCACACGCCACATACTCCGCCTTGAACCGCACACACAGCGCCGTCCGCAGCGAGTCGCTGGCAATGTCACACGCCGTCTGCAACACCTCCTTCCGCGACCCCATACCCAGCTGCGCCCCCAACGTCAACACGAACGGCGACGCATGCTCAACATGCATCACGAACCCGAAGCACCGCAGCAGCTCCCGCTCAAACTTGATGACTGCCGCCTTGAAACTCGCGTAGAACGTAGAGTACACGTTGAGCATGTTCATCGACTTCCCTCCCTCTTGTCGTCCCTCTTGCCCCTCTTGCCCCTGTCGCCCCGCCACTCCCTCGCGACAACACACGCCGCGAACGATACAGTCGTAAAACATCACCAGCACGTCCCGAAGACGCAACGCCGAAGCATCGTCGCAGTCAATGACCTCCTCCAGCTTGCACGCCATCCAGAACACGGCACAAGCCATCACCCGCACGTCATACTCCTTGAAAGACTCCTTGCAGTAGAACCGATGCATCAACACGGCAGCGGTCGCGTACACGCTCATCGGAAGCTCCAGGCGGTGACATGCGTGCCAGATGAGCGTCGCACCGTACCGACGGAGGCGTCGCTCGTCCGACCGGGAGACTCCCTGCCTCGAGGAAGGAGAGTCCTCCAGCTCGGCATCACTGACGTAGAAATCATTGATCGTGGAGAACGTCATGGAAGCGGGAGCAGACAGAACTGGCGCAAGCCCCGTTCCCGGCCGGGTCGACGACACGACAACACGACAACAACACGACACGCCTGTCGCGTCCGTGAGCGTCACAACAAGTGATGAAGTGATAAAATTGTCCGGAAGGAGACAACCAAGCACTCGAGCGAAATCACTCCACTGCTTGAACAAGAACTCGCCTCTACGCCGTCGACGTCATTCGAAAGCGTTCAGTTTGAGTACGTATGTTGTTATCGTTACATTGATCACGCGCACGGGGTCCTATCCGCTGGGAGCCGACGAGACGCCACGGTCGATTGCTCCGCCGTCGCCTGCCATTCCCGGGTCATTCTCCCCGTTCCGACGGGCGCGACCATGCCTCGCGGCGTACATAGCCGTATATTGACACTGTTCACGGATTCGTGGACTGCGGGCGGTCGCCACTGTCCGCATCGTTCGGATTCCCCGGATTGCCACGCTCACTGCCCTTGCCTCTTCGCCACACACAGGAACCGTCAAATCAATCTCGTCTACACAATGGCTGATACGCAGCAGCAGCAGCAGTCTGCCCCGAGCGGAGAGCGCGGAGGCTTCGGACGTGGATTCGGAGGGCGTGGTCGCGGGGGACGTGGCCGCGGCCGCGGTCGCCGTGATGACGGCGAGGGTGCCTGGGTGCCGAGCACGCGCCTGGGACGCCTGGTGCAGGCCGGGAAGATTAAGTCGATGGAGCAGATCTACCTGTTCTCCCTGCCGGTCAAGGAGTACCAGATCGTCGACCACTTCCTCGGGTCGGCGCTCAAGGACGAGGTCATGAAGATCATGCCGGTGCAGAAGCAGACCAGGGCCGGACAGCGTACCCGCTTCAAGGCGTTTGTGTGCGTCGGAGACTACAACGGACACGTCGGTCTGGGCGTCAAGTCTGCCAAGGAGGTCGCTGGAGCGATTCGCGGGGCCATCATCCTGGCCAAGACGGCCTGCGTGCCGATTCGTCGTGGATACTGGGGAAATAGGATTGGAAAGGTGCACACGGTGCCGATGAAGCTGACCGGAAACTGCGGATCCGTCACTGTTAGGCTCGTGCCCGCTCCGCGTGGAGCCGGTATCGTTGCGGCTCGTACACCGAAGAAGGTCCTGCAGATGGCCGGTGTGGACGACTGCTACACCTGCTCTCGCGGATCCACCAAGACGCTCGGAAACTTCGTCAAGGCCACCTTCTATGCGCTGTCCAAGTCGTACGGCTACCTGTCTCCGGATCTCTGGATGGAGACCAAGCTGAACAAGACGCCGATCCAGGAGTGGAGCGACTTCCTCGCCAAGCCGGTCGTCCAGGCCAAGAAGCACTAAGTGTCGTTGTCGGAGATGTAACAGCTATTTATTATGATAACTGACTTCATTTCTTGACGAGCAGCGGGCCCACGTTGTCTCCGCAGCTCTCGTTGTGTTTCATGTGCGCGCCGTCGCACAGCGGGAAGGTTCCCGACCTCCAGCAACGGCAGTACGCAACTGGACGGTGGTGGTGGTGTTGGTGGTGGTGAGGGTAGGGAAAGTGAGTGATTTCGTGAGTTCGTGGGCGAGCGTGGTCGGTGGCACCACGACGACGACACACGTACCCTGAGGCTTGTCCTGGGCAGTGGTATCGGCCGTATCGACGACCTTGGGCTCGTCCTTCCGAATCGACCTGGCGAACGAGCGAAGCGCGAATGAGTGAGAGAGAGAGAGAGACGGGGCGTGGTCACACAAACACGAACGGGTTGATGGGCTCGGCGTTTACGCGCACGGTACGCTTGGCCTGCGCGGCACAGGCCACGCGTGGCTTGACAGAGGTGAAGGTGAGTGCGGTCTGCATGGTGATTCGCTCAATGTGCGAGAAAATTGTGTGTGCACCTCACATGTGAGACTCGAGTTGAGACACGCAAAATGAGCTTGCTGTCTCGATCAGGCGACAATTGTATCCGGTTCCATCCACATCTCACCATGATGATGTCTACCGCCTGCCGTGTGAGGGTCGGAGCACCCCGCAGCGCCACGTTCAGTCCCAGGCCTGCGTTTGTGACGTCCGCGCCCGTCGTCCGCCCCACCCCTCAGGTGGTCGCGCGCGGATACAACAGGGGAGGAAACAGCGTGCCAGAAAGGCTGGTTTCTTCGCTTCCGTACCTCCTGCCACTCTTCGACAGCCTGCGATACGGCCGGTTCCTCATGGTCCAGGTGGGTACTCGCTGATTTGATTTGAACCCGGTAGGCCAAGGCGCCCGAGGTTCACCTTCACTCGCTCCTCCTCACCCCCACATCCTCACATCCTCACATCCTCACACCCCCACACCCTCACACCCTCACACCCTGTCTCTCTCACACCAGTTCCCGATCATCTCGACCGTCCTCGCGCCGCTCAACCCGTTGATCCAGCTCTATTTCACGGTGCCGTTTGCCAGCCTGGCGTCCTTCTTCGCGATTTATTTGCTCGTCGTCAACAACTTCGAGTGGGACCGCAACGTGCGCTTCAACGCGATGCAAGCCATCCTCCTGGACATCATTCTGATCTTCCCGGGCCTCATCGAGTCTGTCCTCAAGCTGCGTCCCGTGGGCGGTCTCGGGTTGCAGCTGTACATTCAGGTCTACAACGCCATCTTCCTGTTTGTCCTCGTGGCCGTCGTGTACGCCGTCGGAAGCAGCATCGTCGGCTCGACCGCCCGCATCCCCCTCGTTGCCGATGCGGCCGACGCACAGACGCGGTGATGGTGATGGTGATCATCGTCGGTTGTATTTATGTGTATATAACATGTTGAGCGAAGAACACCACGGTGAAGAATATTGTATCGTATCATATCATATCATTGTATCACGGGCGATTCACGACGAAGCCCGGCGGTGACGAGGTTGCGGAAGAACTCGGCCCGCGAATCCTCGTGCTGCCGAAGATTTTCCTTGAGTCTGGCGACGTGCTCCACGTACAGCTCTTCGGAGCCCTCCGGAGCGTCGGCGATGTCGTCGTGGTGGATCTCGGGGTGCGAACCGCAGAGCACTGCGACACCCTCGCCGACCCGGCACCGCATGGCCGCGACGGCGTGGTTCAGGTCCTCGTAGGCGGCGAGGACCTCGATGCCATCGAGTCTCTGGTGGTTGACCGAGTTGATCCTGAAAACGGCATCGTCGGTGTCGTCAATCATCCAGTAGGGGCCGCCGTTGACGTAATCGAGGCACGTCGTCCACTCTCCGAGACCTGGCGAGCGAGCGAGCGAGCGAGCGAATAGGCGAGTAGCACACAGAAGCGCGAGTGAGCGAGTGAAACAACGCGAGAGCGCACAAGGTCGACAACTCACCGGCGACGTTCTTGTACTTGATCTTGGCGGCCACCGCCCCGCGCTCCGACTCATAGTCGAATCCTGGAAACGCTGCGCCGGCCGCCGTCCCCCTGTAGAACTTGAGGTGGCGCTCGCCGACGACCTCGAGTTTGGTGCCGGCTTCGAACGAAACCGCGCCGCTCGCGAAGTACGCCCCGGCGCAGAAACCCAGGTACACGCCGCCCTGCTCCACGTAGCTCCTGATGCGCTGCATGCCGACCGGACCAAGCGCCGACACGTAGGGAAGGTCCGCGCCGCCCGGAAACACGAAGAGATCAGCCGATCGCCACGATTCGTCGTCCGATGTGACCTCGGTCGCCGAGACCGTCCGCACGGTGAACTCCCCACAGCGTTCCAGGGAGCGGACCAGCGAATGGACTGACCGAACGGACGCGCCAGGACCGTTATAGACCAGACCGACAAGCGTTGGCGCCATTGAATTCAATTGAAAACTCGTCGACGAGAACTCGGGAGCCGGAGCACTGCTCCTTCTGCGGCAGAAGAAGGTCCGTTCAGTAATACCTCTTCGTGTTCCTGGGCCACTGACACGGCCACAGACGCGGCCTCGCGGCCACCCAGACGTATGACCGAGGCAGCCACGACGACATCGTCGTCACGAAGACGACGACCTCAACGGGTGATCGAGTCGGTCCTCAAACGCCTGGCGAGGCTGATGGTCCTGTGCGTCGTCGTCGTCCTCACAAGACTGCGGACCCTCTTTTCCCGGAGATGGAGGCTCGCGTCGTCCGTCCTGCGCGGCCGCCCGCCGCCCCCACCAAAGGTTCTGGGGGTGATCGTGCCGGACAAGCGGTCGCTTCGAAGCGAGCCCGAGCTGCAGGGCCTCGCGAGGATCGTGACGTGGGCGCGAGGATCGGGATTCAAGCTCCTATCATTCTACTCGCCGTACGGACTCTTTTCGCATCGCGTCATGGAGAAGGCTCTCGATTGGGCGGGAATACAGGACGACGTGACGGTTTGGAAGGGCTGGGACGCACCGCGGGAATGGGTCGAGTCGGGTTCCCGTCCGCTAGGCGTCGCCCTGCTCGGGCCGGAGGACGCAGAGCGGCCGCTGGCGATGCTGGGCGAGACGCCGGGATCGGCATCGGCGTCGGGATCGGGATCGGCGTGGGTCGATACGGTACCGGCGACGTCGTTGGAGCGCGCGTTGGAGGCGCCCAGCGAGCTCAAGCGGATGATGGAGCGGGTGGTCGGGCCGACGTCGTCAATGTTCCCGGACATCATCCTGATCTTCGGCTCGAGCAGCTCGCTGTTCGGCTACCCGAACTGGATGACACGCAGCGTGGAGATATACCAGCTGGGAGACCTCGCGGCCGTCACGTCGGCCAAACTCTCCGCCAGCCTCGAGCGATATTTGCGGACACACGTCCGGCTCGGGCGCTAGCGTGGAGATCCCTCTCCCTCGTGGGTGAGCACCTACGGCGTGCAAGTGCAAATTTAATTCGACTGACATCACGTAAACAGTGGTTTTCTTCTCTCCCTCTCCTTGAAACGAAACGATCGAGAGAGGGACCCCGTTCCCGGATCGTCCTAATTTGAATTGAGTCGAAGGAATTGATCGAGAACAGAACTATGAAGGTACCGCAGGCGATCCAGGCGCTGGCTTCGTCTTCGTCTTCGTCTTCTGGGAAGCGTCTGAGGGAGATCATCGAGGCCGCCCCGGAAGACGGAGAGGTCGGGACGGTCGTCAGGCTCATCTCGGAGGCCCTCGCGGCCAGCAGCAGCGGGAAGGGCGCCTCCAAGGGTGTCGCACAAGAGAACATCGCGCCGCCGGTCGATCTATCGACGGCGGCGAGCGTGATCGACGAGCTGTTCTTCCTGCACCCTCGCGGGAAGCAGAAGCTCGGCTTTTTCGACGACCGACTGGTCGTCAAGACGGCCAAGCAAGACATCACCATCATGAGCACGGACGTAGAGGATGTGGTGATCCTCGATTCTATCCCGAAGGATACGAAGAACCGGGTGTACATCATGCTGAACTTCAGGGAGGACGCCGGGATCAAGAATGGCAAGACAAAGATGCGTGCTGCCGTCATCCAGGTCACGGGCGACCAGCAGTTGGATATCAAGCACCCCAAGGATGCCACCAAGCGTCTCACGGGGATCGCCGCCGTGGTCATCTGCCAGGCGGTCGGCGCTTGCGGCATCTCCGGGAAGTTGTTCCACGGCAGCGACGCCAAGGTGTTCAGGTCGTGCTCCGACACCGCGGCGGTCGAGGCGTACGTGAAAGCGAGGTCCGGATTCCTATTTCCCTTGCAGAACGGTCTGTGCTTCATGGAGTCCCCGCCGATCTTCATCCACAAGGACCGCATCCGCTCGGTGGACTTTTCGCGGGCCAGCCGGTCGTCGGCGACGTTCGACTTCCAGATTCATCTGAAGAGCGGAGCGATCGAGGAGTTCTCGAATATCTGCCGGAACGAGCTGGGCTGCATCCAGAACTGGGTGGACGCGACGAAGCTCCCGGTCGGGTTCCCAGAGACGTCTGAGGACGAGGACATGGAGGACGCCAGGGCCGTGGCCGTGGGCGGCGAGGAGGACGAGAAGGACGAGAAGGACGAGAAGGACGCCGGAGATGCGTCTTCTGACGACGCGTCGGACGAGGACTTTGATCCGTACAAGAAGCGGGCCAAAAAGCAGAAGAGGCTGAAGCACGGCGGGGACGACGGCGGTGCGGGTGGTGATGGATCTGACTCGAGCAGCAGCGACGACGACGACGACGACGATGACGACGATGACGACGTCGAGCTTGTCGACGAGGACGACCTGAAGGTGACGGATCTCAAGGCGAAGCTCGACGAGGAGCGCCAGACGAAGCTCAAGGACGAGGCTCTGGCCGCGACTGCAGAGAGGGAACCGCGGGAGGTTCCGTCCAAGGACAAGGTCGGCGCTGGCGATGACAGCGATGACAGCGACGAGGACTTCAACGAGGAGGACGACAGCGACGAAGAGGACGGCAGCGAGTCTGACAGCGACGATGACGTCGAGCTGGTCGACGAGCCCGACTTCAAGATCTCCGACTTGAAGCAGCGTCTCGACGACGAGGATGACAAGGGCACGGCGACAAAGGCAAAGAAGGAGACTGAGGAACCGAAGATGGAGGAACCGAAGACCGAGGAGCCGAAGAAGGAGTAGTGAGTGAGGGGGGCAACAGCAGCCGTACACGAGGTCGGACGACGTCGGGACAAAATTAAACATAATGATAGTCGTAATGGAAAAAACAACAGCAAACACACGTCAGATTACTCGTCGTCGCTGTCCTCGTACGGGGCCAAGCAGCCGTCCTGGCCGTGGATCAGGTCGCACGGGAACACGTCGCGCGGCTCGGGGTACAGCTGCTGCGTCTTTCCGGAGAGGTATCGGTTGATCATCTTCCTGGTCGACGGGTTGTAGCCGTCAGTGACGTCCATGTTCCTGTTCTTAGTGCGGGCCTCACTCATGCTGTGGCGCACGCGGGTGGCCAGCACCTTTCCGAGCTCGACTCCCCACTGGTCAAAGGCGTTGATTCCCCAGAGGAATCCCTGGGCAGCGACGCGGGCCTCGTACAGGGCCAACAGCTGGCCGACCGTGTACGGGTTCACGGCCGGCAGCAGCAGCGAGGACGACGGCCTGTTGCCGCTGAACGTCTTGTGAGGGACGTAGAAGCTCGCGACGCCCTCCTCCCTGAGCTCATCGGAGCTCTTTCCCGTGGCAAGCGCATCGGCCTGCGCGAAGAAGTTGCACATGAGCTCGTCGTGGTTGGAGACCTCCTCTCCCCGCAGATAGACGCTCTGCTGGCTCTTGATCGATCCGATGAACTCGGCAGGGACGACGCGTCCCTGGTGAATGAGCTGGTAGAAGGAGTGCTGTCCGTTGGTTCCCGGCTCGCCGAAGTAGACCTCGCCGGCTTTGAACGAAAGGGGATCGCCGTCGAGCGACACCTGCTTTCCGAGCGACTCCATGGCCACCTGCTGCATGTGGGCCGGGAACTTGGCGAGGGCCTGGCAGTACGGCAGGATGGCCAGCGAGCTCCTTCCCAGGAAGGTGGAGTTCCAGGTGGAGATGAGCGCCATGATGACCGGTATGTTGTTCTCGAACGGCGCCTCCCTGAAGTGAACGTCCATGTCGTGCGCGCCGCGGAGGAAATCGTGCATATGGTCAAAGCCGTACTGGAGCGACAGCGGGAGGATGCCGACCGCGGACGTGACCGAGTAGCGTCCTCCGACCCAGTCCCAGAAGCCAAATGCGTTCTCCGGGTCGATGCCAAACTCCTCGACGAGCTTGAGGTTGGTCGACACCGCCACCATGTGCTTGGCGACCGCGTCCTTGGGCTTGTATCCGAGCTGGGCCAGCTCGGCGGTCAGCCAGGTCCTCACCGTGCGGGCGTTGAGCATCGTCTCGGTCGTGGTGAACGTCTTGGAAATGACCACCACGAGCGTCTCCTCCGGGTCGAGCTGGTGGAGCGCCTTTGCGACGTCGACCGGGTCGACGTTGGCCAGGAAACGGAGCTTCCTTCCGACCGACGCCTCCTTGCATCCCTCCTCGAACTGGAGCGACGTGTGGACAAACGCGGGCCCCAGGTACGAGCCTCCGATTCCGATGGCAACGACGTTCTTGATGGGTTTCCCACTCACACCTGGCGGGGACCGAACGAACAAAGTGAGCGAGTCGGGGCGTGCGTGCGTGCGTCCGTCTCAATACACACCGGTCCATTCTCCGCTTCTGACTTTGTCAGAGAACTCCTTGATCTTGTCCAGAACCTCCCAGACACCCGGGACAACGTCCTCGCCGTCCACGTGGACGCGCGAGTCGCGGGGGGCACGGAGGGCGGTGTGGAGGACGGCACGGTCCTCGGTGGCGTTGATGTGATCTCCGGCGAACATGGCGTTGATCTTGCTCTTCAGCTTGGCGCGCTCAGCGAGGTTCAGGAGAAGCTGCAGCGTGTGGGACGTCATGTTCTGGCGCGAGAAATCCAAGTACACGCCGTTATGCTCCCGAATCATCGAGTCAGTGCGCTCCTCGTCGATGAGGAGATCCTTCAAATGGAGCTGCTGAACCTCCTTCGTGTGCTCCATGAGGCTCTGCCACTCGGGGCTGTAGGACACCGGGATCGTCTTGCCACCCAGCAGCGTGTTGCTGGTCGACGCCGACGTGGTGAGATCCACCGCCGCGATCTTCGACCAGGCCGCCCTCGTTGGGAGCGTGGCGGTCCTGAATGAGAGGAGGATTGAAGAATTGAACGAGCGTGCGTCGTGCGTCGTGAGTCATCAGGGCTGGGTGGGGTCAAGGGTGAGTGAGACGGATGTGACGACTCGACGCGTACCTGGCACGGGCCGGCCGCGTGGCCTGCTCTCCCAGTAGCGGGATGTGCTTCATTGTCGACGTCGTCGACGTTGACAATGCGATCATGGCGAACGTGCGAAGAAAGCGCCACCGATGATGAACCGATAACTGGCTTCGTAGGGCGTTGGCAAAATTACCGGACTGGGGTCGCTCTAGACGCCAGCCGTTCGGATAGAACAAGAACTAAATGCAGCGAAAAAAAGAATGGCGCGGGGAGGGTGCAGGGAGGCGGGGGGCCGTAGCTCGGACATGGATAAGCTGACCACGGGTTGACCGATCAACTCGAAAGTCGAGGACATCATCAGTCGTCGTCGTCGTTGGCGGCAAGGAGGTTGGCGTAGGCGCGGCTGGCTTCTTCAGCCTGTCGCCCTCCCAGCCGCAGGCTGACCTCGAGCCACAGGGGACAAGGCAGCTGCAGGCACCCCTTCAGGATGACCGCAGGCGACACGCTCGCGACCGACCACATGCCGTCCCTCACCTCCATCTCCAGCTGGCCCGGTGCCCAGGCTTCCGACCCCAGGAAGAACTTGAAGCGCTGTGATCGATCCGAGACTGTGCAGTTGAGCGCGTCGAGCCGCGCATCCAGATCCACAGGCACGGATCCGTTCGCCTTGAAGATGCCGGGCATGAGCTCTTCCGAACCGACCCAAGCAGAACCTGGAGAAAGAGCGAACGAGCGAAGCGCGTGGTGCGTAGTGCGTAGCGCGAGTGAGAGGGTCAGGGCGTTCGAAGGGTGAGCGCTCGGCGGTCCGGCTCAAGACGTGCCCTCGCTGTGAATGACCTGGACATGCTCCTGCATCGAGGCGCCGCCCATGTACAGCACGTTTTCTGCAAACAGGTGCTTGAGCTTTGACTCGCCGGTCTCGTCCTGGATCAGCGTGCGAGAGAGGACCAGCGACGTCGGGCGGTTGAGCATGACGCCCGTCGTGCCGTTTGCATCGTGCGACGTGATGAATATCACTGCCTCTTGCTGGTGCTGTTGCAACAGCTGTGAGGCATCGCTGAGTGCCGAGGCCGCGACGAGGACGGCCCCCTTTTCGAGGATGCACGGGACGGCCCAGAGAGGCTGGTCGCAAAGTTCTGGGTTGGACACGGAAGCGAGCGCCTCGTTCTTGTGCAGCAGGTTGCTCCTGGATCTCGTGCTCGTGCCGGCCTCGTTCTCTTCGCGCTGCTCGCCCATGATGAGAGCCGCCCGGAACGCGCGCCAGTCGTCGGACGAGGAAGAGGACTTGGCGACAAGCCGAGACGTCCGCTTGCGGTTTGCGAGCAAAATGCTCGCCCTGCAATCAATCCGTGATGCATGCATGGTGGACCGCCCTAGCTCGGTGGCGATGCGGTCAAGGTGCATTCATTCGTGATATTTTTGCAGCGCTAATGCTAGCCTTTAACTCATACCCCACAGCAACTGCTCGCTGCCCTGCCGGCACGATCGGCGTCGGCGGCGCCGTCCAACCGTATGCCGGTTTGCGGCCGGGGCCGCGGAGGCTTCGTCGCAATCACCTTGCAGAGCTTCTCCGCCACGGCCGCAAACACCTCCCGCACACCCACGTCCTCCTTCGCACTGGTCTCGAAGAACAGCAGACCCTCCTCCTCCGCGTAGGCCCGCGCCTCGTCCTCGTCCACTTTCCGATCGTCGGCGAGATCACACTTGTTTCCCACCAACGCGATCACCAGGTCTGGCGAATCGACGTTGGCCTTGAGCTCGCTCACCCACTTCTTCGCCCGTTCAAACGAATCGCGAGACGTTATGTCATACACACACACGCTCGCGCTCGAGGATCGATAGTACATGGGCGCCAGACTGTGATAGCGCTCCTGTCCTGCCGTGTCCCACAGCTCGAACTTCAGGTTGTGTTCCACCTTAGTCGAGAATGCCGCGCCGATGGTGCTCTCCTGGTTTTCTTGATAGCTCCCCTTGACGTACCGGTGCACCAGTGATGTCTTCCCGCACGCCATCTCCCCCAGGAGCACCAGCTTGCAGACCGCGAGTGAGTCCATCGCGTCCGTTCGGAGGGCACCGTGATGATCCACCGGGTGTTCTGTTCAACGGTCTGGTCTCTTTCGAACGCCGTCTCGTCGCGCGCCGTGTGTGATCTACTCTGTCGACTCGGCACTCAACCCGGCAAACACGAGTCAGTCAGTCACTTCCGACCGACAAGAACGCCGCGTCGAGAAAAAAAACGTGTCGACGGATGAGTGGCACAAGGCTCCTTCTGCTGCAGCTCTTCACCCTCCTGGCCGCGCGTCACGGGGTTTGGCTCGGTGTTGGGGCGGTCATCGATTTCGACGTGACCTACACCCAACGCCAGTCGCTGGCCCAAAACCCCGTTGGCAGCCTGAACCTCAACGACGACGAGGCCTCGTTCGTCGACGTCGTCTCGAGCTGTTCGTCCCTCGACGCATTCCACTGTCCTCTGGCCGGGTTCGTGTTGGTGGGCTCGCGGGGCGGCGACGTGCTGTTGCTGTCGAGGGAGGGGTCGCCGGCCCTGGAGGTGGCCGGGCCGCCCGGGTCTGGCGCTGTGCGGGTGGTGCGGGTGGTCCAGGCGAGGGCCTATCGGCTGAAGTACGACGTCCTACTCGTCGGGAGCTTTGACGGCGTCCCGGGTCTGCACAGTCTGCTGGTCGACCATCGGACGATGGAGGTCGACGCGAGGGGCTGGATGGCGATGAACGATGCGGTGCGCGATGTCGCGGACGTACGGGTGGTGAGTAGCACGGTTTCACCTTCAAAGGATGGGATGCAGCTGGTCCTGCCGGCCGTGGCGGTGCTGAGCGCGACTGGGGACGCCTACGTCGGCCTGGACGCGCCCGTGGCCGTCGGTGGCGCCGAGTCGTGGCCCTTGCATCTCGTCAAGCGGGGCGCCACGCACGTGTATGCCAGCTATAAGTTTGGATTGTACGTCGTCGCAGACGACAACGCGTACCGGATCGACCGGAAGACCCTCGACGCGCTGCCGTTGCCGTGCTGGGGCGACAGCGACGATCGAGTGCTTTCGGTCGCCTTTGACGACGTGTTCCACGAGGTGCACGTGTCTTCGGTGGTTCGATCGATTCGATCGATCGATGGGTACACGTTGCGGAGACACAGGTTGGCGCCAGGAGGGTGCGTTGAAGTCCATTCGATCCCGCTGTTGGACCGCCTGGCCGTGGATGGTCCTGACCGTCTGTCGTCTTCTGGTGGCTACTCGCTCGTGTTGGGATCCGGCGTCGCCGTTCTGTACAATCACTCCATGGCCCTGGTGCACGACCGTGCCGCGTCCTGGGATCACCGGCGCTTTATTGTTTCTGTGGCATCCGAGGAAGACTTCGTGGGGGTCGCCTCCGCCTCCGCCTCCGCCTCCGCCTCCTCCCCAGGCCGTCCCGCTCTCGCACCGTCTCTGTCTCTGTCTCTGTCGCTCCTGCGACTCGCAGAGCGCTTCCGGCGGTGGGCGACGGGTTTCGAGCCGTCGTCGCCGGCGTCTCAGACGCGTGCGGGTGGCTTCGAGGCCGCGTTGTCCGTATGGGGACCCCTCGCATTCCTCTACAGAAACACGATGGTGGTGGTCTCGTCGTCCCGACGGACCGTGCTCCTGTACCGGCCTGTGCAGCTCCGCGCCGTCATCGGCAAGGCCAGCACGGCGCGCTCCAAGGAGCTCACGACCCTTCTGCTCGGCATTCTGAAAAGCCTCGGTCTCATCGGAGCCGGTGTGATCGGACTGATGCTGAGCAAAAGGAACGGAGCTGGAACTGGTGGGCATCAGGCCACCATGGATCCGTCGTTGGACGCGCAATTGAAGACTGTGTATGCCGAGTACAAACGCGAACGCGACTCGACACGGGCCGCAAGACGTCGGAAGGTCCCAATCGGTGTCAGCGGCGGCGACGGTCGTCTTCGACAGAATGACATCGTCGACTACGCACCCGACCCCGACGAGTGGATGTCGTGAATTTACCATTATCATCACCGGTACAACCACAACCACAAGCACAACCACGACCGCTATCGCTTGACCCACGGGAATCCTTTCCTGGCCTTGAAGCGACCCGGCTTTTTCCGCTCGACGATCCGGGCGTCTCGGCTCAGCAGCCCGTGGTCTTTCAGGACCCCCCGCAGCTCCGGCTCCCAGTTTTGCAGCGCCTTGGCAATGCCGTGCCGGGTGGCCTGCGCTTGTGCCATCACGCCGCCCCCTTGGACGATCGCCGCGACGTCAAACTTGCCCAGCGCGTCGGCAACGACGAGCGGCGTCAGGACGTCGTTTCGCCGGAGCATGTCGGGAAAGTATACATCAAACGGCTTCTTGTTGACCATGACGTGTCCGTTGCCTTCCCTCAGCCATACCCGAGAGACGGCCGTCTTCCGCTTGCCAACGCCGTGCGCAATGCCCTGTTCGTTGACCGTCCGCACCCTCGACTTGGCCTGCTGGTCCTGGTACTCGAGCTCTTTTCGTCTCCTGATCTGCTTCTCCTCGTCGTCCGGGTCCCAGTCGAGGACGTCTTCCAGCTGCGGAACGTCAAGCGAGAGAGCCAGCGACTCGCTCTCAAACGAGGCCCACGCTGCGTCCCAGTTTCCAGAGTCCATCGCCTCCCGCCAGTCGATCTTCGTCTTGCTATCGTTCCCAGGCTCACCACCTGCCGCGCTACTCAGGCCGCGACGCGCAGACATCGACGTGCGCGACGTCAGTGCGTTCGCATGGGTCGGGAACGACGAGGACGACGAGGACGACGAACACGAGCGGGTGAAGGAAAATTCAGGCGAAGCGATGGTCGTCAATGCATTCGCACACGTCCGCCACAGCTCGCCACGGAGTCTCCGCGATGCCGCGAGTGATGCCATCGTATGTTGGCACGCGGATCGTGTTGGTTTCGGTTCGTTTACAATGGCAATTTTTTGGTCGCGGCGAGCCTTTGTAGGCGGTCCAGCGCCGACTTCTTGGAGCGGGCCGGCTCGTCTTGAAGCAACCGCTGCATCCTGGCCATGAGCCCGTCCCAGTTCGGCGTGCAGTCTGCCGAAGCGTTGAGCAAATCCTTCAGCACGGCTTCCCAGAGCTCGGCGTCGTAGCTCCGCGGCAGCTTTGCCCGGCTCCGGACGTACCGCTCGCCGGTGGCCTCGTTCTCGACCCGGTCCACCTCCATGTACTCGCCCAGGATGAGGCAGTGGATGACGCTCGCGACCGCGTATGCATCAGCCTGCCACAGCCAGGGCACGCGCTCGCGCATCTCGATGCACCTGAACGACTCGGTCTCCGAGTCCCCGAATAGGACGGCGTCCTCGGGCAGCAGCTCCAGGTCCACGCCGCGCCCGACGTCGATGAGGGACACCGACACGGCGTCTTCCGAGATGCTGAAGAGGATGTTGTCCGGCTTGATGTCGTTATGCACCACTTTGTTGTCGTGCAGCTGCTTCATCGCCCGGAACAACGTCAGGCAGATTGACGCCGTGACGGTCTGGTCCACGGGGATCTTGGCCGAGAGGTACACGTTGAGCAAGTCTTGCAGCGTACCGGATCCTCGGGGCATAACCAGCACCGAGAAGCGTTCGTGCAGAAGCATCTTGGTGGGGTTGACGGTCAGGCAGGCGTCCGGGGCCGACCGGCCCTCGATGATCTTGCACAGGAGGAACTCCCAGGGACACGGCGGGTACTCGACCTTGAGAGCAACGTCGACGCCATCGCAGGTCGCGCCGTACACAGTCGCATAGGCGCCCTCGCCGATCTGTCCGGTGATGTTGGCTCGGAGCACGTCCCGGATCGCCAGCTCGGTGGCGGCGTTGGCGTTGGCACTGGCCTTGGTGGTGGGCTTCTTCTTCTTGGATTCGGCGGCACCCTCCTTCTTGACGACCTTGAAGGCTTCCTCGCAGGCGACTGCGTCCTCGTCGGTGAGCTCGACGACGCCCGGCCACTCGGAGACGGGCGGGTTCAAGGACGCCACGAGCTCCCCCTGGAAGCTGCAGTCAAACGGATTGATCCGCCTCTGTCCCGGCTTGGCGTCCTCAAACACGGCAAACACCTCGTCAACGACGGCTTCCGCGTTCGAAGGAGCCCCGGCGCCGGCCAGGGCCGCCTCGGCCTCGTCGTCTTGCTCGACCTCGACCTCAAACCCGTCGGCGGGCGTCGGGCCCAGACCAAGCGGCGAGAGCGGGGCGTGCACGGCGCGTTCGCGCCTCGCACCGACCTGAACGAGACCTTCAGGCGCGGCGTTCTCGTCGTTGGCATCGTTGAATTCATCGTCCATGGGGACGATCAGGCCGAGGCCGTGGCCGCCGGCGTTTGTCACCGCGGGACCGGCCAGAGGGACCGTGCCGCTGGAAATGAACACCGTGTCCTCCCTGATTGAAAATGCGCCAGTGTCTTCCTCAACAGCGTCGGCTCCGTGACCAATGAAGACGGTGTCCTCTCGGATGGAAAAGGCGCCGGTGTCGTCGTCGGCGTTGACGCCAGCACCAGCACCAACACCAGCGCGCCCGCCTCTGCCCCTGATGAAGACGGTGTCTTCGCGGATCGAGAAGGCTCCCGTCACATCGTCGTCGTTGAGAGAACCCTCAGGACGATCTCCGTCGGCGGGGAGGAAGACGGTGTCCTCCCTGATCATCAGACCGCCGCCGCCGCCGCCGACGTCCTCGCTTGCACCGGCCCGGGCGTCGTCGTTGCCAGACACGTAGACCGTCTCGTCCTTGTCGTCGTCGTCTTTGTTGTCCCCGTCAACGTTGAAGGACGCCTTGAACATGTTGTTCACAGCATTCAGGGCATCCCGCGTGTTGATCGTCATCGTGGGCTCCAAGTCGCGGGCGCCAGGCGCGACAGGTGCCACGGGCGCGCCGGCGTCCTCCATCCGCCCATCGTCGCCCGCGTCCCCGGTAAACAGACAGTTCATCGCCTTGTACGCGTCGCTCGTGGCCATGGTCACGTCGTGGTCGAACGGTGACGGCATCTTCGAGTCGTCGTCAGGATTTACCTCGAGCTTGACGTCGACCACCAGGTCGTCGCCGTCGCCGTCTGCGTGCTCCTTCTTGACGACGACCTTGGGCGGCGGATTCTTCAGCAGCAGGAACGGATCGGACGACAGTTGCTCTTCGATGCCATCACGGTCGAAGCGCTGACGGAGGGACGCCTTGGCACCCCGGGCCTGGGCGGGCTCGCCGCCATCGCCATCGCCGCCGCACACGGCCGAGGCCGCAAACTCCGGGTCCTCCATGATGTCGAGGTGCTCCTTGGGCTTGGATGCAACGCTAGAGCTCTTCTGCTTGATGATCTGTCCCATCCATGGCACGGCAGCCTGGACGTTCTCCTTCTGCGACTCGACGTGCCCCGCTGGGAGCACCATCCGGCCGCGAGGGGGGGGCTGGACCGTCGAGGACGAGAACTGGTCGTCCTCGAACACCGGGATTGAATTTGATCCCGCATTGCTGGCCATATTGCGACGCTTGTCGACGGGCCGAGGGCCGAGGGGCCCCCGGATCGTCTTGAGGCCGCGACGCGCGTTGATGTTGCCCCGAGCGCCCGCCTGTCCTGCCGCACCCGATCCGGTCCCCGCCTGTCCATCTTCCTGTGCTTGTTCGGCCTTGCGCTGGATCCGCCGGACCATACGGTGCTGAAATTCGGCATGCTTGGCCTCGAGGCGGTCGAGTGGCGCTGCCTTGGCCTGGATGCCCTTCTGGTACGTGCCGTCCGCCAGGGCGTAGTTCCGCGTCAGCTCGCAGTACGTCGCGTACGCAATGAAGAACAGGGCGTGACCCTGGCCGATATTGTTGTCCATCATGTACGAAAACACGTCCGACGGGTCCGGCAGGCAGTCGGCGTACTGGATCCACACCCGGAGGTACCGAATGTCGTCCCGGTACTGCTCGCTCTCGTGAAACTCCCTCGTACACTTCTCCAACAGCGTTAGCATCTCGGACGTCTTTCCAGCACTCACAAACGTTTCCTTGGTCCATTTGATGTAATCGAGCCACTTTTCCAGAGGGTCGTCGCCCGTGTAGCCCTCGATCGCCTCGACGAACCGCGAGCGGTCCGCTTCGATCCCCTTGGGCTGCAGCACGGTGCGCTCCTCCTTCGCCTTGGTGTCCAGCAGTTCGCCTGGCTTCCTCCCGTCCCGCACGGGCTGGAAGTTCTCCTTGCTGTCCTCCCAGGCGTGCTGGTGCTCTGCAGATTCAGATGGCATCGTTCTGGGCGACCTGTAACGGCAACGTGCTGCCAAGATATCGGGTGCCGTGAGGGACTGGTTGATATACTGCCAGTAGCGGTGATAACAGAACGACAGAGACGGTCGTTGAGTTGGAAAAGTTCGGCACCTAGAACTCAACGACCAGATGATGGAATTGCACAGCACCTACCGACGACGGGTCTTCAACTCCTAGGATTCGATGGTTGGAGAGCCTTTCATCAAGACTCGCGGGTTCGCGAGACAAATGGACGAACGGAAGGAGAAATTGTTCGGACCGGTCTCGTTCGCCTCCGCGAACTTCGGAAAAAAGGCTCGCGAGGCACAGAAAAACCAAATCAGACCAGACGAATCGGATGGAGGAAGACGACGAGGAGCCCTGGTACTCGTGGCGTGCGCTTGCGACGGGACAAGGCGAGGAGGACGACGCGCTCGACGAATTCGACTTGGATGATCGACGCTACTTGGCCGTCGAGACCGTCTACAGCGGGTTCAGGTGGGGCGCGCAGGGGCCAGCGGGCGGTGGGCTGAATCTCGAGTCCATGAAGGTCCGTCCTGCCGGCATGAGCGGGCTGGTGGCCCTGACGCACGACGGCGATAGGCTCGCGCTGTCGCTCGGGTCGCCCGTGGACACCCTCAAGGTGCGAGTGTGCACGATGAGCGGGCGGCTCGTGCGAGAGATGGACTTTGTGTCGTCGGCGCTGGGGGCGAACGTCAAGCTGTTCGATGTCGGGTGGGTGGGCGACGACTGCCTGGTCCTGGCGTCCCCGTCTGGGCTGGTGCACGCGCACCACCTGACGCACGGCTCGTACACGCCGCTGTCGATGGGCGCTGCCTGCGAGCGGGAGGGACTTGCGGAGATGCGGACGTCGCCAGCTGGGATCTTTTTCCGGACCAAGGAGAATCGTTTCGGTGCGGTCCTCGTGGACGGTGGCGGGGACGGGGACGGTGGAAAAGACGGCGGAGACGACAGGACGCAGTTTCGTGGTCCGATCGAGTTGGACGTCAATTTCGCGGCAGAAGCGTCGTCGTCGTCGTCGTCGCCGCCGTCGTCGTCGTCCAAGCCGCACAAAGCGTCAAAGGCGACAAAGTCAACCAAAGCACGGTCGCGCAACACGGACGACAGTCTGGCCGCCGACGTGCGGTGTTTCGAGGTGGTGCCGACGCCGCCGTCGATTGGCGGCGTGCGTAACGCAGAGGTCGTCGTCGCGGTGGGCTCGCAGTTGGTGCGCGTGGACCTACGGGGGGCTTTCCGTTTGTATTCGTCCCCGGGGCCAGTGACGCGGCTGTGTCCGAGCCCCGATGGGATCTTTGTCGCCGCGATGGCCGCCACGTCGGATTGCATCGTCGTCGTGGATATGCGCGGAACGCTGAGACTGCGGGTGGACCTTGCGCCGCATGGCACGTCGAGCATGAATCTGCGATCCATGGCGTGGTGCGGCTCTGAGGCCGTCGTGGCAGCTTTCGAGGGTCGGGAAGACGTATTGGTGGCGTTAGTGGACATAAGGGGTGGTCACGGGGGCGCGAGACCTGCCGTGACGTGGGTGGAGGTGGGCGCCGCGGACGTGCATGCCATGTCCTCGGAGATCGATGGGGTCCGTCTCCTGGCACAGGACCGGATCCAGCAGCTGCGGCTCGTCCCCGAAGCCGTCAAGCGCGTGCTCAGCCCAGGATCGACGAGGCCGAGCGCCCTGCTGCTGGACTCGAGGAACTCTGTGGGCCACGAGGACGTGCGTGCGGCGGCCGAGCTCTTGGATGTCATCGAGCAGCAGGCCATCAGACAAGCGGCCGCCGACTGCCTCGACGCGGCGGGATGGTGCACTGCTCGACCCGTCTACCAGGAACGCCTGCTGCGGGCTGGCATCTACGGCGAGGTATTCGGTCAGACTGCCACCACCGCGACCGACGCCGATGACGCCGATGACGCCGATGACGGCGCGGGTGCCGCTGGTCCTCGTCAACCTCGTCGTAGCCACCGTCATCATCGTGACTTAGAAGGCCTGGCGAGGTCGCTGCGCATCATGAACGCGGTGCTGGAGCCGGACGTGGGCATGCCGCTGTCGCTCGTGCAGTACGGCGCGCTGGGCCTCCGCGCCGTCGTCGATCGCCTCTGCCGGACGGGGGGCTTCCTGCTCGCACTGCGGATTTGCGATTCCATGGAGCGCGAGTATGAGCACGGGCGGGAGCGAGTGCTGCTCGCCTGGGCCAAGCGGAAAATCTCGTCTGCGCCGGTGTCGACCGACGACGCCGAGCTGCTGCGCGAGTTGCGTGGCGCGGTGGCCAAGAGCGAGAAGAACAACGAACGCAAGGGAGATAACAACAACGACAAAAACGGACCGCGACGACAGCGGCCAGACCGGCGCCCCGGAACGGCCACCTCTGCAAGCGCCCTCGCGCCGTCCTGGTCGGCCATCGCCGAGCACGCGTTGGAGTGCGGCAGGCCGCAACTGGCGGCCGCGCTCATCGAGATGGAACCGAGCCTGAAGAAGCAAGTGTCGATCCTGCTGCGCCTCGGTCGCACCGACGCAGCGATGAAGAAGGCCAAGGCGGACGGCGACGGTGACAGTATCTGGGCCGTGCTGTGTCATCGCGACGTGCGCAACGGGGTCGGCGGGGTCGGCGCGGTCGACCACGTCAACGCCAGCGCCAGCGCCATCAATAACGATCGCGATCCGGCCGAGATGATGCGAGACCACTACGCGTCGTGCTCGAGCACGCTCCCTTCCTCCCCGGTCGCAAGCGTCCCTTCCTCCCCCTTCTCCCCCTTCTCCCCCTTCTCATCCTCCTCCCCCTCCTCCTCCCCCCCGCGCTCCAAAGACAAGTTTCTGTTGAGCGCCCGGGTAGCGTCCGATCGCCTCGTGCAGTTACAGAAGAAGATCGAGTCGTCGTCCGGTCGGCAGGGCTTTGTCGGCCTGTCGGTGGTCGAGACGCTCAAGCTGTGTCACGAATACGGACTCGTTTCGGACGTCGCCAGGCTCGTCAAGGAGTTCAAGGTGAGTGAACGGCACGCAATCATCGTCGAGCTGACCAGTCTCGTCGAGCGGCGGGATTGGGTCGCGATAGGTCGGCTGGCGCGAAAGTTGCAGAGCAAGGGCACGGGCCTCGTCGCCGTGGGGGCTCGGCGGCCGGTCGTCACGACGGCCGAAATTATCGAGCTGGCCGAGGCCGGCGGGGCGACGGAGAACGACTTGAAAGTCCTGACATGTTAACCCATGAACACTCACACTTCATACCACGTAGTAATCAAGCAATTTTCACGGCCGCTGCGATTCAACTCGACGACGTCGGTGGCCTCGCCGACGCCGTCCACGTTCCTGAACCACGAAAACCGCGCCTTGGTCTCGTCGAAGAGGTCCAGGACGCCGTGGCCGTACGAAGGCTCGCGAACCGCCGACCAGGCCGGCTGCTGATAGTAGTCTTGGTCGAGCCCTTCCCGGTTGCCGCCGTCGCCGATGTTGACGTAGACGGGACCGCACTCGTTCAGCTCCAAATTGCGGACCGGGTGGGACCGCTCGTATGCATGCACGTGACCACTGAATACAATGTCGACCCCGTGTTGATTGATCAGCGGTTCGATCGACTTCCGCATCTTTTCGCCCTCACCCGCGTGGTTGTGGTTCGAGTTGTACCACGGGACGTGCATTGCCAGCACCAACCACGGCGTTGAGGTCCGACTGACCTTCGCCAGGTCCTTGGAGAGCCACGCGTATTGCTCCGACCCCTCATCGAAGTCCGCATAGGACCCGAGCATGACGATGTGGGCACCCGCGAGGTCGTACGAGTAGTACAACGGCGACGAGGAGCCGCTCTGCTCGTACGGCATGTCGAACCGTTTGGTGTAGGCAAGAAAATCTGGGGTGCCGTACTTGTCCTCGCTCGGTTCGATCTCGTGATTTCCCTCGGTGTACTGGACCACGAGCCTCGACGTGTCGTTACTCATCATCCTGGCGAACGAACGGATGGGCACGTGAGAGCGAAAGCGAGCAAGTGCGAGTAAGTGCGAGTCCGACTCGTACCGTCCCCACGTGTCCCACCGCGGCTGGTATCCGTCGGCGTACGAGAGGTCGCCGACCAACATGAGAGAGTCGGGGCTGTTGGCCCGAAGATGCTCGAGCGTCTGGACCGAGTGTTTGGTCTGTCCCAAGTCACCGATGACGCCTAATTTGTAGGGAAAGCTACCGATCGGCGGCGACATTGTAAACTGAAACTCGTCCGACCAGACGTCCTGCGCCGCGTCGCCCACTTGGTAGAATACCGAGGCGGACGGGACGATCGGGCCGCCGTCGACCCCGATGACCACGCGGTGCAGGGCCCCAGAATCGTATGCGACGGTGCTGTAGCACGAAAACGTGCCCTCCTCGACGTTTGTCAGCTCGCCGCGCTCGTACCCCCACCGGATACTGGACCGAAGCTCGAGCTTGAGCATATCGTCGCACGCGGTGTGCTTCTTCTTCCTCTTGTTCTTATCGCTGTTCATCTTCTTCTCCTTCTCCTTCTTTTCTTGCTGCTGCTGCCGCTGCTGCCGCCTCCTCTCATGTTGTCCGTTTGACGCAAACAGAGACTGGAACGTTCGACGGAAGTCGACCGCCGAGAGTCGGCGCGTTTCCTTCGAGGGGACCGTCGGCCAGGTGACCCAGGACACAGACACGGCTCCAGGGCCGGCAAAAGAGAGCTGTATCTAGTCGAGGACGAAAGGGCGAGCTGTGAGAGGAGGAGAGGAGGAGGCGGTTGGGTCGAGGCCGCTTTGTGCCCACGTCCTCGTTCGATCGAGCTCAGCGACCAACCTGCTCTGGCGTGTACGGCCCGGCTTGGGGGTCTCGAGCTACGAGCGGGTGAGACTCTGGCAGCGGGTCCGTAGGCACGCGCCCCCAGAGGGAAGCGCCGCACCGCAAGACCAATGCCGCGAGGAGCAGAAAAAATCTGGAGAGCATCCCCTCAGTCCTCGCTCTCCGAAGACGGCCGTGAGTCGACGACGGCGTTGAATGGCGGGTCCCTTGTCGAGGTGGCCTGGGGACGAAGAAATCATTCATTCAACCAACACCGCGATCCGCACTCAAAAGGCCACGGATTCTCCATGTAACGCCGGCATCTGCTGCTAGTCGGCCAAGATGTGATGCAGCACTGCCTCGTAGATCAGGAACGTGATGGCCGAGCTCGGCATGTTGCGCAGCAGGTTGGCGCCCATCCCCTTGTACAACCCGAGCACCCCCTCCCGCCGCAGCGTCAGCCTCACGCTCGACACGAGGCCCCTGTACTTCAACGCCCTGTTATCGAACCGCTGCTGCATCCGACTCCGCATGACCTGGAACGGATACGTAGCGATCGTCGCCGACGCCTTGGACAGCGCCCCACAAACGCCGTGCGACGTGAACACCAGCGCCGTATGGTTGTCTTCGCTGATGCCCATCTTCTTCAGCCTCTCGTAGACGGTCATCTGAATCGCACCGTGAGACACCAGCAACAGACTCGGCAGCAATCCCCGATACAGTCCAGACACACCCTCCTCCCTCACGATGCTCCGGAAGCAGTCGACCGCACCGTTGTACGCCCTGACGCCAGGCGTCGTACCTTGCAGCTGCAGCCTTGTTTTCACGACCCACAGAGGGTTTGTCACCACAGAAACGGCCGCACCAGCCTCCAATCCGCTCATCAAATGGTCCATCGACGACAACTGGGGCGACTGGGACTGCGTCTGGGACCGTCGCCGGTTCTTCGCCCAGCTGTAGCAATAAAAGTAGGCTCCCCACGCGCCGCTCGCGCCCCACATGGACGGCCCCAGTCCCGAATATAACGTCCGCGCACCCGAATTCCACAGCTTCCGGCCCATCTCCCAGAATCCCAACGTCACCCGCTCCAGCCCGTCTTGGCACTGCAGGCGTGTCTTGATCACGTCCAGCGGGTAGAGGATGGCCACGGTCGACGCGCCGGCGATCGAGCCAGCCACCATCTGATTCCGGTGGTGCCGATGGTCGCTCGTCGACGTCGGACGAGAACCGGATACTGCGTCAGTCCGGTGCTTCCCGTCGCGCTGCTTCGGTTGCTTCGGCATTGCGAGCGTCCCGAGCGAGGCCAATTTGCGCTCCACTTCACTTCAGCGCATCCTCGACGACGCAAGCTCTTGTGATACCCGATCGACTCTGCTGCAATGGGTCGGATGAGATGGTTACGTTACGGGACGGGTCAGGATACAAAAAATTTGCCGGGCTCGAGGGAAACTCCTAGGGCCCTGGCATTCTCCCGCGCCTCGGCATTGTCGCCGTCTATAGTCTATAGCCCGTCGACGATCTCGGGCCCGCGATGATTGCGAGGGAACGGCTCTCACTCCACGCCGACCGGCCGGAATCGCTCTTTCAAGTCGTCCACGGTCACTCGCCTCGAAAGCGGGGCGGCCCGTCCCTCGGCTCCCACACGCTCGACTCCCGGAGATGGCGGCGGAAGAGAGGATATGCCTTGATGGCTGCGTTCGGGCTGGCAGTCTGCCTGCTGCTCTTGCTGATCAACGCCGAGAGCGTCCGCAAGCTCGCGCTCGACGGTCTGACCGCGCTGCGGTACCGGACGCATTCCACGCTGCGGGAAGGCCGGATGGACGTGGGACCCACGTGCGCTCGGGAATCCAGTCGCGAGAGCAGCGGCAGCAGCAGCAGCAGCAGCAGCGGGCAGCAATCGTTCAAGGGCGGCAAGAGCAAACGGCGTCGTGCGATCGTCACGTTGATTCGCACGGAGAAATACCTGCCGCTGCTCGACCACCTTGCGTGCTCGGTGGCCAAGTCCAACCCTGATGTGGAGTTTGCAGTGATGGCGACCCGGTCGATGTCGCCCATCACGGCGCGGAAATTGGAGGAGCGGGGACTGAAGCTGATCTACGTGGAAGAGTTGGAGTATCCAAACGTGTACGAGCAGCGGTTCCGGCACAACTGGCTCAAGGTGCAAGCTTGGGACCTACCGTATGACGAGATCCTCCTGGTGGACAGCGACACGGTGATTCTGGAGGATGTGAGCTCGCTGTTCGACCTCCCCGCACGGTTTGCGGCGGTCGGCGACCAGCTGAACCGGCTTCAAGAATTCAAGTTCCCTCGGTCGACCCGGATATTGCAAGGCGGCGTATTGTTTCTGCGCCCTTGCCCAGCCGTGGCGTCCCACATGCGGACGTTGCTCGACGCCAACCCCGTGCTGCGGTTTTCCACGAGCAACGCCGAACAGGAATTCTTCAGCTGGTACTTCCGGCACGAGGCCATCATACTTCCCGACCGGTATAACATGCTGCCGTCTCGGCTCGACGTCCACAATGGCGAGCCGCCGGCGATCGTCCACTTCACGTCGAACAAGCCGTTTGCGTCGTACCAGACTGCCGATGGCCCGTACCGATTCCTCTGCACCAAGCACGAGATCGAGCAGCGATATCAAGAGCGCCACGGAACTGACCGCTAGGGGCGGACGGACAAGAGCAAGAGCGATAAGATCCTTCCCCGTTGGCACACAACTCAACCCCAAGCATGCACGTCGTGAAATGAAAACGAAGTCAGTCATCGTTGATTTGAAGTAATGCTTTACATGCAAATCCCCGAAACCGACCCACGAGGAGCGATTTAGAGTCACCGACACTGCCGACGATGCCGCCGGCGAGACAGACCTTCGCCGACATTGACATCGACACCCCGCGGATTCGGGAGGAATAGAGGAAGAATCATCAAATAAATAGGATCCGGACGACCATGGTAGTGATCATGGTGCGTTCCCTTCTGATTCATACATCATACATCAGTCCCAAGCAGAGCTGCTTCCATAGCCGCCGCCGCCACCGTAGCCACCGCCGCCACCGTAGCCACCGCCGTAGTTATTGTAACCACCACCGTTTCCGTAGCCACCTCCGCCACCGCCGTGACCACCGCCACCGCCTCCGTAGCCACCACCACCGCCTCCGCCGCCGCCACCC
>Ga0181573_10000798_pt1 | contig 32622 bp, 25 predicted proteins | sample 101ome_25_FD_148643 | JGI IMG/M metagenome (GOLD analysis project Ga0181573, IMG submission 148643) | Coastal salt marsh microbial communities from the Groves Creek Marsh, Skidaway Island, Georgia - 101409BT metaG (spades assembly) | ecosystem: Environmental > Aquatic > Marine > Intertidal zone...
TTCATCTTCGGCCAATTCTGGATCGCCCGAAATGACGGATTCCGAGAGAACGGGAACTAGCGGTTCTCCACACTCGTCTTCGAATGCAAATGCACAAGGTTCGGGAATTTCAACCGTGCTGTTCTCAACATCGTAACAAAGCGCAACGACGTCTTGGCAACCAGTACCGGTCCAAGCGGGTCCATCGGTGTCGTTCCTGACAAACATTTGAAAGGCTTGCGTGAAGGAACCGCACGACTCATTCATTGCATGATGGATGTGGACCACACTCTCGTTTCCGCAAGTGACGGGGCTGATTACATCAGCATCGAGGTCGATAATTAAATCTCCAGACATCCCGGATACATTTTCACCCAATACCCTTCCGTTCCAGGCAAACCAGCCGCCAAGTCCATAATTGCAGTTGACGGAATTTCCTCCTTGGCCGAATTGGAACCGCTTGAACTCATTGACCGGCATGTGCGAGAGTTGCAAGTAAGACCCTTCATACCCGCCAGCCCCAATAAGGAAAGAATGTTCCGAGGCTAACCGGTAAGTGGTCATCGATGCCGTATCGATGGTGCATCCGTACGCTGCAATCAGGCCGTGATCCGGGCTTTCTGCCAACCAATCTTCTGCTTCCGTAGCGTCTTCCAACACCAATTGAACGTTCCACTTCAAATTGGAATTCTGCACATTTTGGACTTGTCCGTTGATGATGACAATCCCATTGCTGTACCGCGAAACGAACAACGGAAAACTCTCGATGAAATAATCTGAGTTTGCCAGTCCTAAAGCCGTTAAGCCAAAAATCCGAATCGCCCCATCCGGTCCGATTCCATCGGCTGTCGTTCCCAAATTGACCACATAATCCTCCGTCAAATCCACTACAAGGCTAGTCACATCGAGGGTGTCCCCGGTGCAATTATTCACAGCTACAGGCACATCGGTAATCTCGAGAGGCAGGTCTTCCGCACATCCAAAACTCATCGTAGGCAATTCCGAAACGATTTCGGGTTCGCATCCGACACACCCAATTTGATTGCCGGCGCAATCAAAATCAGGTTCGGGATATTCACACAAATTGGGGTCGGACAACGTCGCTTCTGGATCATACGAACAGGCCGTGAAGTCTGTGCAGCCGACACAACTTTCGAAGTCGCACGAAGCTTCATTTGGCACCAGGGCTTCGGGATCGTAATTGCACGCATCCACTGAAGTACATCCAGCACAAGACAGGAATTCGCAATTGTTTAAGGGATAAATCGCCAACGGATCATAATTGCATGCAAACTCATTCATACAACCTATGCAGGACAGGTATTCGCAAGAACCATCGTCCTCGGTGGCGTCGGGATTAAAATTGCATGCATACTCAATCGTGCAACCGGGAATTTCGGTTTGTGCAATACCATCGCCTAGGGCAAAATAGAATGCACAAATTCCAAGTAGGGCGGCTTTAATGCTAAACAGGCGCTTCGGCATGCAACGATTCGGTTAAATCAAACGAGGTGGTTTGACCTAACAAGGTCTTGATTTTTCGACAAATAATCAAGATAAACCCGATTAAAATCCAGACAAATAACCACAAAACTCCAATAAATAAGCTCAGCCCAAGACAATGTTGACGATGCGCCCTGGCACGACAATTACTTTTCGAATCGATTTCTCACCCAATTGAGCTAGGGTTTTTTCGTGGGCAAGCACCAACGCTTCTACGTCTTTTGGCGCCATGGAAGCGTCTACGGCCAACTGGAATCGGACCTTACCGTTGAAGGAAATTGGATAGGTCACTTCGTCCGAGGTGAGCCATTTATCGTTGGCTTCTGGCCACGGCTGATCAAGAACCGAATCGGCTCCACCAGCGAGTTGCCACAATTCTTCTGCTAAGTGCGGCGCCACGGGGCTCACCAAAATGGCCAGCGGACGCAGCACTTCATGCTGATGTCCCTTAGATTCCAACAATTCGTTGACACCAATCATCAAGGCGCTGATGACCGTGTTGAATGCATGCCGTTCCAAGTCGTCGGTTACTTTCTTGATGGTTTTGTGCAAGCTGCGTTGAGCGGCTTCCGAAGCTATCCCCTCTGACTTCCCTTCAAACAGCCGATGCAACTTGCGGAGGAAGTTGTGAACCCCGCTGATGCCTTGTGTGTCCCAAGGTTTGTGTTGGGTGAGCGGTCCCAAAAACATTTCGTAGCAGCGGAGGGTGTCTGCTCCGTAACGCTCCACCAATTCATCGGGCGTTTGCACGTTGAATTTGGACTTGGACATTTTCTCCACTTCATGACCACAGACGTATTCGCCTGCATCGTTTAAGATGAATGTCGCTTGGGCATATTCCGGTCGCCAAGCCTTGAAGGCTTCCAGGTCAAGTTTGTCGGCTTGGACGAAATTGATGTCCACATGGAGCCGTTGAGTGGCGAATTCTTTGCGCTTCTCATAGGTGACAAATTCGTCGGTTCCTTGAACGCGGTAGACGAAGTTGGAACGGCCCAAGATCATGCCTTGATTGATCATTTGCTTGAACGGCTCATTGAAGCCAATCCAGCCTCTGTCGAATAAAAATTTCGTCCAAAAACGTGAGTAGAGTAGGTGTCCTGTGGTGTGTTCTGCACCGCCAACATACAGGTCGACTTGGCCCCAGTAATCGGATTTTTCGCGGCTGCAGAAAGTCTCGGAATTACCAGGGTCCATGTAGCGCAAGAAATACCAACTGGAACCTGCCCAACCGGGCATGGTGTTGTATTCCATGCGGTCGCCTCGTGTGACATTCCAGTCCTCTTGCCGTGCCCGAGCCAACGGAGGGTCTCCGTCTTTCGTGGGCAGGTAAGCGTCAACCGGTGGCAAGGTGACTTGCTCATCCTGAATCAATTTTGGAACGTCGTTTTCGTAATAAATGGGAAACGGCTCACCCCAGTAGCGCTGCCGACTGAACACGGCATCTCGCAAACGGTAATTGACTTGACCGGTTCCCACAGCTTTCGCTTCGAGCAACTTGATTGCCTCTGGGATGGCTTGAATGGGATTCAATCCGTTTAAACTTCCACTGTCGCATAGCGCGGCCGATTTCTCGGTGTAAACGGCTTCTTCCGTATCGATTCCCTCAAAAATGGCGGGAATGGGAAGGTTAAAAGCTTTGGCAAATTTCCAATCACGCTCGTCCCCAGCGGGAACAGCCATGATGGCTCCTGTGCCGTATCCGGCCAACACATAATCGGCAATCCAAACCGGGATTTCTTCACCGGTAAGTGGATGCACGGCGTGCCCGCCGGTGAAACAGCCGCTGACTTCGTGATCTCCAGCACCTTGGCGCTCGCGTTCGGATTTGGTGGCTGCAGCCTCCTGATAGGTTCGCACTGCAGATGCACAATCCGGCGAGGTCAAGGTATCGACCAACGGATGCTCCGGTGCCAGCACCATAAAGCTCACACCATACAAAGTATCAGGTCGGGTGGTGAATACTTCGATGGACAATTCGGGATGCTTTGCCACTCCGAACTTCACCGACGCACCTTCGCTTCGTCCAATCCAATTTCGTTGAGCTTCTTTGATGCTGTCCGTCCACTGCAACGTGTCGAGATCATCCAGAAGCCGCTGCGAATAGGCAGAAATGCGCATGATCCACTGACGCATGCGTTTGCGCACGACCGGATGCCCGCCCCGTTCACTCAATCCATCTTTCACTTCGTCATTGGCCAAAACGGTCCCCAATTCTGGACACCAGTTGACTTCGCTGTCCGCCAAGTAGGCCAAGCGGAATTGCATTAGGATATTCGATTGAGCCAAATCATCACAACTCCGCCATTGGTCTGCGGTCAATTCACCGCTGAAATTCGCATCCCATGGGTAGGTGGTATTGTCAGGCAATTGTTCCCACCACTTGGCATCGCAGGTGGCATCCACTCCCGCCAGTCCTTGGGATTCCAACTCCTTCAGCAGTTCAGCGATTGGCCGAGCGCAGTTCGCCGAACGGTCATACCAGGATTCGAATAATTCAGCAAAAATCCATTGCGTCCAGCGGTAATAATTCGGATCGCTCGTGCGCACTTCACGCGACCAATCGTAGCAAAAACCGAGTTGTTCGAGCTGTTCACGGTAGCGGGCAATGTTCGCCTCTGTGGTGACTGCGGGATGTTGGCCGGTTTGAATGGCATATTGCTCGGCGGGCAACCCAAAACTGTCGTATCCCATGGGGTGCAACACATTGAACCCACGATGGCGCTTATACCGAGCAAACACATCACTTGCGATGTAACCGAGGGGGTGGCCTACGTGCAAGCCGGCGCCAGAGGGATAGGGAAACATATCAAGCACGTAGAACTTCGGACGCGCTGGATCTTCGGTGACCTTGTATGCGTCCGTTTCTTGCCATCTCGTTTTCCAACGCTGTTCTATTGCTCGAAAATCGTATTCCATGCCGTTGCCAAATTCGCTGCAAAGGTAGTTGGTAGGTATCTTTGGTGGGTGTATTTGAGGCAGACTCCTCCGATAGTAAAAGCCATGGCGTCCCAGTTGACCTGGCACGGGCCCGGATTTGTGGACAACGAGCCGACGGTTTACTTGACCTTTGACGACGGTCCGCACCCTGTGATTACGCGACAGGCGATGGAAATATTGGGGCGTTTTGAGGCTCCAGCGACCTTTTTTTGTGTCGGCGAAAACGTGGAGCGTTATCCAGATGTCGTGGAGGAGCTTCGCAACAAGGGCCACGAAATTGGCAATCATTCATATTCGCACGAATCCGGTTGGAGCACGGCGAATTTCGCCTACCTCAAGAGTTTTTCGAAGTGCCAATCCGTGACAAATGCGCCTTGGTTTCGCCCGCCATATGGTCGCATCACAAGGTCACAAGCGGAGGCGCTGGCCCCACGTACTGAAATTGTGATGTGGGATGTGTTGAGTGCTGATTTTGATGTCAAAAAGACTCCGGAAGATTGTTTCAATCAATTGCTTGTGAACACCCGTCCGGGGGCCATCGTGGTGTTCCACGATTCAGAGCGCGCCGCACCCCGAATGCTTCCGGTACTGGAGCCGTATTTAGAATGGCTGGCCGCTGAAGGATACCGCTGTCGGTTGCTTCCGCAGCGGAGATAATTTACTCCTCTGGGGAAGGCGCAGCTTCGTCCTCTTTCGGCTTTTGGGAGGCGATTCGGAGCATCTTCAATTTTGATTTGATGTCGTCCACCTCTTTCTTATCGGCCTCCATCGACTTTTCGTATTGGCTTCGAATGCTCTCCGCACCCTTTCCGGTGAAACGCTCGAGGTTTTCTTCCGTTTTGGTGATGCGGTTGATCAAACGATCCAACTTTTCGCGAAGAATCCGTTGTTCCCTGCGAACCCCTTGCGCGTCCGACTCTATGAGGTGATCGACTCGCTGCTTGTACGTCTCCATTGCACGCTCAGATTTCTGTGCGCTGAGCGCATCGTAGTGCTCGTCCATAGCGGAACGGTACGCATTCATCACAGAATCCAAGGATTTGCGTGGGATGAAACCAATGGCATTCCATCGGTCTGAGAATGCCTTCAAAGCATCCAAATCCTCTTTCCGCTTTCCCGTCAAAGCATAGGCCTTGATTTCATCGATGATGGTTCTCTTTTGCTTTAGGTTCTCCTTTTCCGCTTGCAGCTTGTCGGCCATTTCGGATTTGCGGGCATTAAAGAACTTGTCTTGAGCTTTCCGGAATCGGCGCCAGAGTTTTTGTTCATCACGAGGAGCACAGGCGCCCACATTTTTCCACTGCTTTTGCAATTCCATCATCTTCGGGGCGTCTTCCCGGAAGTTGGTGGATGATGCCAGTGCCTCGGCCTGTTCAATGAGGGCGACCTTTTCCGCTTTGAAAGCGTTGCTCACCTCCTTCTGGGCGTCGTAGAAGAGTTGCTTCTTCCCGAAGAACACGTCAGCGAGTTCGCGGAATTGCGTCCACAATGTTTCATTGTGCTCTTTTCCTGCAAACCCGGTCTTTTTCCATGCATTTTGAATCTCTAGGATCTTCGCTGTGGCGGCTTGCCATGCTTCGTGCGAGGCCTCGACCTCCTCAGCAACCACGGCACGCAATTGTTCGATCAGGGCAGTTTTCGCTTCCGCATTGGATTGAAAATTGGCGCGGATCTCATCGTAATGTGCTTTGACCTCATCGAAGATGGGGCGCACAATGCCAAAGAAAGAATCGGCCAATTCTTTGTAAGTCTCACGCGGAGAAGGCCCAATGTCCATCCATTCTTTTTGCAAGGCCCGCGCTTGTTTTTGGCGTTCATTGAGCGATTCAATCCCCTCCAATGCTCCCGCTTTGATGATGAGGTCTTCCTTTTTCTTCAAGTTCACTTTGAGATCGTGATCCTTGAGTTCTTTGTAGATGTTGATGTTGTAGAAAAACTCGTCTTGGAGCCTGTAATACTGATCGTGAACCGTTTTGTATTGATCTCCAGGGACGTCGCCTACTTCTCCCCACGCTTCCCTCACTTCATTGAACACACCAAACGCCGCGCCGATGTTCTCTTCCTCTTGAATGGTGTGGCGCAAGCGCTCGAGCATGGCCACCTTCTTCTCCAAATTCGCCCGTTGCTCCTCGGCAACCTTTTTCCGCCATGTTTTTTCTCGCTCTTTGAAGGCATTCACTGCCTCATCAAATGCTTGCTCCTCGGGCGCTGCACTGTACTCAAAAACAGCATCCGAATCTTTCTCAGAAGCGGCCCAGGCCTCCCGCTGCTTCCTGACTTCTTCTTTAGTCAGCGCACGAAATTGGTCAATGGCTTCTCTAACATCCACACGGATGTTTTCTAGATCTTCCTGCTCGAGCAAGTTCTGAATGCGGGATAAAATCTCTGACCTCATCGGTCGACAGTTTTAAATTTTGGAGTGCAAATATCGTGTAAACCCTTGTTTTGTCGGCATTTTCGTCCAAATTCACGCCCAAGGATGGAGGAATGGATGGAAAAAATGCGCCGGTGGTGCAGCCAACAGGAACGTTGTACGCATGGCGTACGGGGGAAGTTGCAGCGTGCATCGGTGGACGATGAAACGGCGACCGCGGTCGTACAGGCCTTGTTGGATGAAGGGTTTTTGTCAGACGATCGTTTCTTGGAATCGTACGTTCGTACCCACATGGAATACAAGCGTTGGGGGCCGCGCAAGATCCTTCAAGGGTTGCGGGAAATCGGCTTTTCTGCAGCAGAAGTGGAACGAGCACTGAATCACGCAGATGAGCATCGATTTCAGGAAATTTTGACAGAATTGGTGGAGCGGAGAAAGCCTGAATTGGCCGAGAAGCGGGAGCGTGTCATCCGGTACCTCTTGGGTCGGGGATTTCTTGTGAATGAAGTATTGCGCGCTATCGAAGAAGCAGAGGGGCGCTGAATTAACTTTGCATCGTATGATTACGATTGATCAACTGAACGCGCTGCGAAAGCGTGTGGAGGATTTGCGCGGTTATTTGGCCATTGACGCCAAACTGATCGAAATCGCAGAAGAGGAGAAGCGCACCCAAGATCCCGAATTTTGGAACAATTCGAAGGAAGCGGAATTGGTGATGAAACGACTGCGTACCCTGAAGGCTTGGACGCAGAGCTTTCAATCTTGTCACTCTGCGCTTGACGATGCACAGGTGCTTTTTGACTTTATGAAAGCGGGAGAAGCTGAAGAATCAGAAGCGCAGGAAGCGTTTGATGCGGCAGCAGTGGCCTTGGAGGAGTTGGAATTCAAAAACATGCTCAGCGCGGAAGAGGATAACCTCAATGCCATCATGCAAATCACATCAGGTGCAGGCGGCACGGAAAGTTGCGATTGGGCTTCCATGCTGATGCGCATGTATCGGATGTACGGGGACCGAGCGGGATTTAAGGTCAAGGAATTGGATTTGCAGGAAGGCGATGTTGCCGGCATCAAACAGGTGACTTTGGAGTTTGAAGGTGACTTTGCCTTCGGAATGCTCAAAGGCGAAAACGGAGTCCATCGCCTCGTCCGCATCAGCCCATTTGATAGCCAAGCCCGCAGACACACCTCGTTCGTTTCGGTATACGTCTACCCGCTGGTGGACGATTCCATTGAAATTGAGGTCAACCCGTCAGATATCACGTGGGAAACGTTCCGCTCCGGTGGGGCAGGCGGACAAAATGTAAACAAGGTTGAGACGGGTGTGCGTTTGCGCCACGCCCCAACTGGCATCGTCATCGACAATACTGAGACGCGAAGCCAACTCGGTAACAAGGAGAAAGCAATGCAGTTGCTCAAATCGCAATTATTCGAGATGGAGTTGGCAAAACGCAATGAGGCACGAGCAGAAATCGAAGCGGGAAAGAAAAAAATCGAATGGGGGTCGCAAATCCGTTCGTACGTTATGCAGCCCTACAAAATGGTCAAAGACGTTCGGACCAATTACGAAACATCGAATGTCGATGCCGTCATGAACGGGGAGATTGATGAATTTTTGAAAGCGTTTTTGATGCAAGCAGGTTCAGGAGCAAAACCGACGGAAAAAGTTTAAACTAGCAAATCACACAGTGACCATGAGTGCATTTCGCATTGAAAAAGACACCATCGGTGAAGTTCAAGTCCCGGCCGATGCGCTTTGGGGCCCACAAACCGAGCGCTCTCGGAACAATTTCAAGATTGGACCTTCATCATCCATGCCCGGGGAAATTGTCGAGGCCTTTGCCTACCTCAAAAAAGCAGCAGCCCTCACCAATGCTGAATTGGGAGGATTGGATGGGCGAAAGCGGGACTTAATCGCACAGGCGTGCGATGAGATCATTGCTGGGCAATGGGCAGATCAATTTCCGCTGGTGGTATGGCAAACCGGTTCAGGGACCCAGTCCAATATGAATGTTAATGAGGTGGTGGCCAACCGTGCCCACCTGATCAACGGAGGCAAATTGGGTGAGGGCGAACGCCCTGTGCATCCGAATGATGACGTCAACAAATCCCAATCGTCTAACGACACTTTCCCCACGGCTATGCACATCGCGGCGTACCGTATGATTGTGCAGACGACCATCCCTGGTGTTGAGACGCTGCGCAACGCTTTGCATGCGAAGGCCAAGGCTTTCGCCGACGTGGTGAAGATTGGCCGGACGCACCTTATGGACGCTACGCCGCTCACGTTGGGACAAGAGTTCAGCGGGTATGTGGCGCAATTGGATTTCGGATTGAAGGCATTGCGAAATTCGCTGGAGCACCTTTCGGAACTGGCTCTTGGAGGGACAGCAGTAGGCACGGGAATCAATACTCCAAATGGCTATGCCGTTCGCGTGGCCGAGCACATCGCGGCATTGACTGGACACCCCTTTGTCACGGCCCAAAACAAATTCGAAGCGCTTGCGGCACATGACGCGATTGTGGAATCTCACGGCGCCCTAAGGCAGTTGGCGGTGGCGTTGAATAAAATCGCCAATGACATCCGCATGATGGCCTCAGGGCCGCGCTCAGGAATCGGCGAAATCATCATTCCTGCAAATGAGCCAGGCTCGAGCATCATGCCAGGCAAGGTCAACCCAACCCAGTGTGAGGCCATGACCATGGTATGCGCGCAGGTAATGGGCAATGATGTGGCGATTGCCGTTGGCGGGACCCAGGGCCACTATGAATTGAATGTCTTCAAGCCTATGATGGCCCGCAATATCCTCGAAAGTGCGCGCCTTCTCGGTGATGCATGTGATTCTTTCAGCGCACATTGCGTGGAGGGCATTGAACCGAATCACGCACGCATCGACGAATTGGTTCAAAATAGTTTGATGCTGGTCACCGCTCTCAATACCAAAATCGGGTACTATAAAGCCGCGGAAATCGCCAACAAAGCGCACACCGAAGGAACGACACTGAAAGCAGCAGCATTGGCTACCGGCTACCTCACCGAGGAGGAATATGACGCCTGGGTGGTGCCAGCCGACATGACCGGACGTTAACGTTATTTTTTGGAGGCCTTGAGTTGGGTGACCAACTGCTTGATCCACTGTTCTTCCGCTTTCGGGCAGATGAGCAACGCGTCCTCCGTATCCACGATGATGAAGTCATTCAGGCCGCGCAATGCGATGAGCTTCTTGCCCGTGGACTTGGTGTTGGAAGCGACGACGTTACCACCAGCTTCGTTCGCCACCAAGCGCACCCCAGACGTTCCGTTGCCCGCATCATCGATGGTGAGTTTTTCGTGCAACGATCCCCATGTGCCCAAATCGCTCCAGCCAAAATCTGAGAGGACCACGGCTACGTTGTTCGCCTTTTCCATGATACCATAGTCAATGGAAATGTTCTCACAATCACCGTAAATCGACTGGATGGTGGCGGGTTCTGAAGGGGTGCCAAAATCGGACGCGTGTTCTTGAAATAGGCTCTGCATATCCGGGAGGTGGCTCTCAAAAGCAGCGGTTATGTTGTCCAAACTCCAAATGAAAATCCCCGAGTTCCAATAGAAATCGCCAGAAGCCAAAAACTGCTCGGCGAGATCCAGCTGAGGTTTTTCCGTAAAGGTTTTTACCATTCGGATGCGTTCGTCCGATGCTTCAGGTAAATCTTCAAATTGGATGTAACCGTAGCCCGTGTCGGGTCGAGATGGACGAATTCCCAAAGTAACCAATTGACTGGTATTCCTGGTGTGATGCAAAGCCACCTCTGCAATCTCCAAAAAGTCATCCTCTTTGAGAATCAAGTGATCGGAAGGGGCCACGATTACAGCGGCTTCAGAAGCATGGTCGCCGGCTTTGTTCGCAATCCAGTGGTTTGCGTAGGCGATGCAAGGCGCTGTATTCCGCATGAATGGTTCACATAACGTATTTTCTGTTGGTAAGTCGGGCAAGTGTTCCGAGACCAACTCACGGTATCGTTCTTGGGTCACGACCAAGATGTTCTCTGCCGGAACCAACCGGTTCAATCGATCGAATGTCAATTGAATCAGGGAACGACCTGTACCCAAAATATCAAGGAATTGCTTTGGCTGCGACTCCTTGCTCATCGGCCAAAAGCGGCTTCCGATTCCTCCCGCCATGATGACGGCGTAAGTAGATGAATTCATGGGCGGGCGTGGGTTACAGGAAGCTCATTCATGGAATGGTTGTCCGACCATTGTGGACAATTGCAGTCCCGGTGCGCACGTTGACTGCTGCACGCAGTGAGCAACAACACGCACACCACAAAACAGCTCATAGCTTTCATTCTCTTGTTCATTCCAGTGCAAAAATACGGTGCAGGCGTGGACCTGCCGTTAACCGCCGCACCCTAACTTAGCCACATGCGCGCAATGTTTCATTTGGGTCGGTACGTACAATTGCTGGTACGGAGCTTCAGAAAGCCCGAGAAACTGAGTGTGTTTCGGAGGTTGCTGATGACGGAATTGGAATCGATTGGCCTCCAATCTATTGGAATTGTCGCGTTGCTCAGCATTTTTATGGGCGCGGTCATTTGCCTGCAGACGGCACACCAAATCGGCGGTTGGATCCCGGTTTACACCATTGGCTTTACCGTACGGCAGACCATGATTTTGGAGTTTTCACCGACGCTGATTCCCGTAATCCTAGCTGGAAAAGTGGGCTCGAACATCGCTTCGCAAATCGGTACGATGCGCGTGACGGAGCAAATTGATGCGCTGGAAATCATGGGGGTAAACAGCGCGAACTACTTGATTTTACCCAAAGTCATTGCTGGGGTGCTCATCATCCCGTTTTTGGTCATCTTGAGCATGTTTTTGGGCGTGGGAGCTGGGGCCTGGATTGGTGTGGCAACAGGCTTGAGTCCGCTAGCAGATTTTGAATACGGCATGCAAGTGGATTTCCGGGTGTACGACGTCATTTACGCGTTGACAAAAACCCTGGTCTTCGGATTCATCTTGACCAGCGTTTCGGCCTACCACGGTTACTACGCCGATGGGGGAGCCTTGGAAGTGGGCAGATCGAGCACCAAGGCCGTTGTATGGTCCGTCGTTATCATTATGATTTCCAACCTGTTGTTGACCCAAATGCTCCTGAATTGAGGTGAGATGATTGAGTTGAATCACATATACAAATCCTTTGGTGAGCACGAAGTCTTGAAGGACATTCAAGCAACTTTTGAGCGAGGGAAGGTCAATTTTGTCATTGGAAGAAGCGGAAGTGGGAAGAGTGTCATGACGAAATGCACAGTCGGGCTCATCGAACCCGATCGCGGTCACGTTACATATGATGGCAGGGATTTCACGGCGATGTCGGTTGTCCAGCGAAAAGCCATTCGACGGGAAATCGGCATGTTGTTCCAAGGGTCTGCCTTGTTCGACAGCATGACGGTCGAACAGAACGTACAATTCCCCTTGAGGATGTTCAGTGATTTATCTGACCCCGAAATCGTTCGCCGGGCAGCTGAATGCCTGGAACGCGTTGAATTGCCGGATGCGGGCGCGCGCTTTCCTTCCGAATGCAGCGGGGGCATGCAAAAGCGCGTGGGCATTGCCCGGGCGATTGCCATGAATCCGAAATACCTCTTTTGCGATGAGCCCAACTCCGGTTTGGACCCACAAACGGCCATCGTCATTGACAACCTCATTCTCGACATTACCCGCGAATACGAAATGACCACCGTGGTCGTCTCCCACGACATGAACAGTGTCATGGAAGCCAGTGACACGATCCATTTTGTGCACGAAGGTTCCATTCTCTGGAAGGGAGATCGCGCTGGATTGTTGCAGGGCGGAGTTCCCGAATTGGAGGAATTTGTTTTTGCCAGTGATTTGATGCGTCAAATACGGCAAAGCCCTGTAGGTAGAAATACCAATTTGAAGCCATGAGCGAGGAGGGACAACCGATGCGGCCGCTCGACTTCGAACGATTTGGCGAGTCGGAAATGCGGGAACGCGCGAAAGTCATGCTCCAGCGGTTTCAATCGCGCCGAACGGTGAGGCATTTTTCAAAAGAACCGCTTCCACTCGACGTCGTGCGCGAGGCCATTCAGGCAGCAGGTACAGCTCCTTCTGGTGCTCACAAACAACCCTGGCATTTTTGTTTGATCACAGATCCAGCAGTGAAGGCAAAAATTCGCGAGGCCGCAGAAAAGGAAGAATTCGAAAATTACCATGGCCGGATGAATGAGAAATGGTTAGAGGACCTCAAGCCTTTTGGAACCGACCATGTGAAACCACATTTGGAAGAGGCCCCTGCTTTGATTGCGGTATTCCGGCAGTCTTGGTCGACAGATCTAAACATTCCGAATGGCCGATCCCAACATTATTACGTTCAAGAATCCGTGGGAATCGCTTGCGGAATACTGCTGGCTGCATTGCACGAATGCGGAATTGCGTCTTTGACCCACACACCTTCTCCTATGCGCTTCTTGGAACAGGTTTTAGATCGACCGAGTAACGAAAAAGCATTTTTATTGATTCCCATTGGCTATCCGAAAGACGGATGCCAAGTGCCTGATATTCAGCGAAAAAGGTTTGAAGAGATAGCCACAGAATTCCATTCTGAGGGCACTGACAACAATCTGAAAGGAGAAAAGTTGCAAGAAAAACGCTGAGGTTAACTTTTCCTTTGGTTACTTTGCGCCGCGAAAACAGCTAAGCTATGTCTGATATTCAAGAAAAAGTTACGGCGATCATCGTCGATAAGTTGGGGGTTGACGCTGGAGAAGTAAACTTGTCTGCGAGTTTCACCAATGATTTGGGTGCTGATTCTTTGGACACTGTCGAACTCATCATGGAATTCGAAAAGGAGTTCAACATCGCTATCCCAGACGATCAAGCTGAGAAAATCAGCACTGTAGGCCAAGCGGTCGACTACATTTCGGAGAACGTAAAATAACCTCAGCTCCATGGAGCTCAAGAGGGTTGTTGTTACCGGCATTGGGGCGATTACGCCCCTAGGCAATGACATACCAACGTATTGGAAGGGTTTGGTAAACGGTGTCAGCGGAGCTGGACCCATTACCAAGTTTGACCCAGAGCATTTCAAGACCCAATTTGCCTGCGAGGTAAAGGGTTTTGACGTGTCCGAATTTCTGGACCGCAAAGAGTCCAGAAAGATGGACTTGTTCACCCAATATGCGATTGTATGTTCAGATGAGGCTTTGAAAGATGCTGGGCTCTTGGGCGATGAATCGGGTGTGCACCCGGATCGCGCTGGAGTCATTTGGGGTTCAGGCATCGGAGGGTTCCAAACCTTCATGAATGAAGCGTTGAACTTTCACCGAAGTGAGGGGATCCCTCGTTTCAGTCCCTTCTTCATTCCCATGATGATCTCGGATATCGCCGCTGGTCACATCAGCATGCGATACGGATACCGCGGCCCGAATTTCTGCACGGTTTCGGCCTGCGCAAGTGGAACCAATGCCATGATCGATGCCTTCAATTACATTCGATTGGGCAAGGCGGATGTCATGGTTACGGGTGGTTCAGAAGCGGCAGTAACGGAAGGGGGAATTGGAGGATTCAACGCCTTGAAAGCCCTATCAACTCGAAACGATGAGCCTGAAAAGGCATCACGGCCGTTTGATGCAACGCGTGATGGTTTTGTTTTGGGTGAAGGAGGAGGAGCCATTATCCTCGAAGAATACGAGCATGCCGTGGCGCGTGGCGCCACGATTTATTGCGAAATGGTAGGCGGAGGCATGAGCGCCGATGCGCACCACATCACCGCTCCGCATCCCGAAGGCTTGGGGGCTTTGAATGTGATGAAGTCTGCATTGAGTGACGCTGAGATGGATCCAAGCGAGATCGATTACGTCAACGTACATGGAACATCCACTCCGCTGGGAGATGTAGCCGAGACAAAAGCAATTCAAGGTGTGTTCGGAGAGCACGCTTATGATTTGAACATCAGCTCTACGAAATCCATGACGGGCCATCTGCTCGGGGCAGCCGGTGCGATTGAAGGCATTGCTTGCATCCTCGCCATCAAGCACGGCGTGATCCCTCCCACCATCAATTTCGAGCATGTGGATGAAGCGTTGGATCCAAAGCTGAACTTTACTTTCAACAAGGCACAAGAGCGAACGGTTCGTGCAGCATTGTCCAACACGTTTGGGTTCGGAGGGCACAACGCTTCGGTCTTGTTCAAAGCCATGGATTGATTCCCAGGAGTGGGTCTGCTTTCAAAAAACAAATGGATTTGGGGACGCAAGTCCAGTGAAGTTTCTGAGGAGGTTCAAGCCTTCATCAAGAAGACGTTCGGTCTGCGGGTTAGAAACGGCCATTGGTATCGCCAAGCATTGACGCACGGATCGTTGGGGAACGAACTACCCAGTGACCAGCGATCTAACGAACGATTGGAGTTCTTGGGAGACTCGATTCTGGGAGCAGTCGTGGCAGAATGGGTTTTCTTTCATTTTCCGGAAGCGGACGAGGGCCTGTTGACTCAGCATAAATCCAATTTGGTTTCCCGCAAAACATTGAATGAAGTCGGGCGAGACATGGGTTTGGGCGAGTTCGTTCAGTCGACATTCGGATCGGAAGAGTTGCCGGATACGGTTATTGGCAATGCGCTAGAAGCCGTGATTGGAGCATTGTACCTGGATCATGGTTACGATAAAGCCAAGTCCGCCGTCCACAAGGCGATTTTATCCTCGAGGCAGCACAAGGCGACAAAACGACCAATCGATTTCAAATCTGCGCTACAGCATTGGGCTCAAGTTGAGGGCATCACCATTGCATACGAAGTGGATGATATTGCCGAGCATCATAGTGAATCGTCGAATCCGCGATTTCTTGCCAAGCTTGTGATGAACGGACAAACCTGTTCTGAAGGCGTGGGGACCTCGAAAAAAATGGCAGAACAGAAGGCGGCAGAAAATGCAATGATACAAGGTGATTGGAGGCCATTGGAAACTTGAAATCCCGTTCTGAGCGGTATATTCGCGCTTGAATGCAGTGGCTAGATGAAGATTTTGCAGACGCCTGCGATTTTGAACTCATTGGATTGAGCAGTCACCTGCCGCCGCATCGCCTTTCGTGGGAGTTAAATCAGCACCTCGAATGGCGCTTTCGTTTCAGCCATGTGCTTGAAATCCCGCAACGAACGGGAACATCAAAGCACGCGGTCTACCGATTCATCGAACAGGATGATGCGGAAGTTAGGACCTTTTTTTTGGTTGAAAACAAGGCAAAAGGCGGGACGATTGCTCGGTTTCAAGGAGGTGCCGAGTTGGATTATGTGATTCAGGTCATGGACGAATTCAACGCCATTGAGGGTACGATTGCAAGCATGCGCGGTGTGAAGGGGATTAACTACATTAAAGCCCTTGACCCGCTGCAGTCAGGAGCCATTGAACATTTGGCCTTGATTGATTTGTCAGAAACTGCTGTTGACTGAAGAAAATGATAGAGATGAAACGGACAAAAATCGTTGCGACGATGGGCCCTGCTTCCAATTCGGAACCGCAATTGGTCAAATTGATCAATGCCGGAATGAACGTCGCCCGATTGAATTTTTCCCACGGAGAGCACGAGGTGCACGGTGAGACCATTCGCAGGGTGAGAAAGGTGGATGAGGAATTGGGAACGTATACCTCTCTTTTGGCTGATTTGCAGGGGCCGAAGTTGCGCATAGGCACTTTGGAAGGGGATGCCATTGACCTCGTCGATGGCGCTGAACTGATCATCCGAGTCGGAAAGGAAATAGGTCGCCCTGGCCTTGTGTACACCAACTACCAGCAATTTGCAAAAGACGTGAAGGAGGGAGAACCTGTCTTGATGGATGACGGCAAGCTCGAACTGCGCGTGGTGGAAACGGATGGTGTGGCAGAGGTCAAGTGTGAAGTGGTGCATGGTGGGGTCTTGAAACCGCGAAAAGGAATCAATTTGCCGTCTACGGCGATTTCGCTACCCTGCATCACAGAGAAAGATGCTGAGGATTTGGCTTTTGCGTTGGAGCATGACGTGGATTGGATTGGATTGTCGTTTGTGCGCAACGCCAATGACATCAAAGAGCTTCGGGAACGCATCCGAGAGGAGGGAAAACACGCCAGGATTGTCGCCAAAATCGAGAAGCCAGAGGCTTTGGCGGATTTGGAGGCCATCTTGGACGAAACCGATGCGGTCATGGTCGCGCGAGGTGACCTTGGGGTTGAAATTCCCAAACAAGAGGTGCCCATTGTCCAGAAAGACATCATCAAGCGTTGCATGGAAAAGGGGAAGCCGGTCATCGTCGCTACCCAAATGATGGAATCCATGATTGAACACTCCGTTCCTACCCGGGCGGAGGTCAATGATGTTGCCAATGCCGTTCTAGATGGTGCAGATGCCGTGATGCTCAGCGCTGAAACATCCGTAGGCGCATTTCCGGTGGAGGCCGTTAAATCCATGTCGGAAATCATTCAGTCCATGGAACGACAGGACGCGATGTATTACCACGAGCGTCCGCCACTCAGCCCAGAAGACAGCCGATTCATCAGCGACAGCATGTGCTACAATGCTTGCCGATTGGCCAAGCGCGTCAATGCGAGTGCCATCGTCACCATGACCTTCAGCGGCTACACGGCGATTCAAGTGTCGAGCCAACGGCCGAAGTCCCTCATTTATATGTTTACCGCCAACAAACGTGTGCTCGCTCAAATGTCACTTGTTTGGGGTGTTTCGGCATTTCCATACCTCAAAATGGTCAGCACGGATCACACGATCGCTGACATCAAGTTTGAGTTGACCAAACGAGGCGCCGTTGCCAAGGGGGAATTTGTCATTCATTTGGCGAGCATGCCCATTGCCGATGCGGGCATGACGAATATGCTGAAGCTCAGCCAAGTGTAGTTAAACCAAAGCGAAGGTGCTATCTTCGCGGCTCGTAACAGTTGACTTGAACGACCGACGGATGAGCACCCCCCAATCGCACGCGAAATTTCCTGAAAGAGGATCATTGAATCTCCCCAGCATCGCAGAGGAGGTGTTGGCTAGTTGGGAATCGGATTCCACGTTTCAGAAGAGTGTGGATTCACGTCCGGTGGACAAACCGTATGTGTTTTTTGAAGGGCCCCCTTCTGCGAATGGAAAGCCGGGCATTCACCACGTGATGGCGCGGGCGATCAAGGATATTTTTTGTCGATTCCACACCCTCAAGGGATACCGTGTTGAGCGCAAGGCGGGATGGGATACCCACGGGCTGCCGGTGGAACTCGGTGTAGAGAAGGAGCTCGGCATCACCAAGGAAGACATCGGTGTCAAATTGACGATCGAGGAGTACAACGAGGCTTGCCGAACAGCGGTCATGCGGTACACGGACATTTGGAACGACTTGACCCGAAAAATGGGATACTGGGTGGACATGGATGAACCCTATGTCACCTATGAGAACAAGTACATCGAGAGCGTTTGGTGGTTGTTGAAGCAGCTAAATGACAAAGGACTGCTTTACAAAGGCTACACCATTCAACCTTACAGTCCGGCTGCCGGAACGGGTTTGAGCTCGCACGAACTGAATCAGCCTGGCGCTTACCGCGATGTCAAAGACACGACCGTTGTCGCACAATTTCGTGCTTTGCCGGAGTGTGGCGCCCGCATTTTGGAGCACGCAGGGCCAGACCAAAGCACGGCATATCGCCATATGCCGGTGTATTTCTTGGCATGGACGACCACGCCTTGGACCCTACCGTCAAACACCGCGTTGACCGTTGGCCCGGACATCACCTATGCGTTGGTGGCTACGCAAAACCGCTATACCGAGGAACCTTGCCTTGTGGTACTAGCGGAAGATTTGGTCTCTAAGCATTTTGGGGGAAAGAAAGCCCCTGAGCACGAAATCATTGCGCGCATCCAGGGCGGTGAACTGTGCGGCGCACGGTACGAACAATTGCTGGAATGGGCAGAACCCATGGAAGGCATCAGTGAAGCGTTTCGTGTGATTCCGGGTGATTTTGTGACCACGGAAGACGGAACGGGGATCGTGCACACCGCGCCAACCTTTGGTGCGGACGACGCCCGTGTGGCTGCAGCAGCTGGCGTGCCGCCCATGCTCGTCGATGACGGGACGGGGCAAGGCGTACCACTCGTGGATATGCAAGGACGTTTCCGAGAGGGCATCGGGCCCTTGGCGGGTCGTTTTGTGAAGCAGGAATACTATGCAGAAGATGAGGCACCTGAGCGATCTGCGGATGTTGAAATTGCCATTGACCTGAAGAGCCGAGGGTTGGCGTTCCTCGTGGAGAAATACGAGCACAATTACCCGCATTGCTGGCGAACCGATAAGCCTGTATTGTACTATCCGTTGGACAGCTGGTTCATTCGGGCCACGGCGGCCAAAGAGCGGATGCAGGCATTGAATGATACCATCCGCTGGAAGCCTGCGAGCACAGGTTCAGGGCGATTTGGCAAGTGGCTGGAAAACTTGAACGATTGGAACCTTTCGCGATCGCGCTTTTGGGGAATTCCAATCCCCATTTGGTCGACCGAAGACGGCAGCGAACGGCGTTGCATCGGTTCGGTGGAAGAGTTGAAGCAAGCGTGCCAGGAATCGGTGGAAGCGGGATTGATGTCCGAAAATCCACTTAATGGTTTCGTGCCAGGTGACATGAGTAAAGCGAATTACGACGGATTCGATTTGCATAAGCACGTGGTGGACCAAATCACCCTGAAATCAGCTTCGGGCCAACCCATGAAGCGTGAGGCGGATTTGATTGATGTATGGTTCGACAGCGGTTCTATGCCCTATGCGCAGTGGCACTACCCGTTCGAAAACAAGGAGAAAATCGATGCTGCTGGTGCTTTCCCAGCTGATTTCATTGCGGAAGGCGTTGACCAAACACGCGGTTGGTTCTACACCTTGCACGCCATTGCGACCATGGTTTTTGATTCGGTTGCGTACAAGAATGTGGTGAGCAACGGATTGGTTTTGGACAAAAACGGCTTGAAGATGTCCAAGCGCCTGGGGAACGGAGTGGATCCTTTCGAAACCTTGGCGCAATTCGGTCCGGACGCCACGCGCTGGTACATGATTAGCAATGCCCAGCCTTGGGATAATTTGAAGTTCGACACCGACGGCATCGTTGAGGTTCAGCGCAAATTCTTCGGCACCCTGCACAACACCTACAATTTTTTGGCACTCTACGCCAAAATCGATGGGTTCACGGGTGCAGAGAAACAAATTCCTGTTGCGCAACGGCCTGAGATTGATCGCTGGGTGCTTTCCCGATTGAATTCGCTCATCACAGAGGTAGATGCGGGATATGCTGACCTTGAGCCTACGCGTGTCGCTCGCGCGATTCAATTGTTTGCCATCGATGAATTATCGAATTGGCATGTCCGTTTGTCACGCCGCCGATTTTGGAAGGGCAGCATGAGCGATGACAAATTGAGTGCGTACCAAACCCTGCATACCTGCTTGCAGGCCATTGCGGTCATGATTTCGCCCATCGCTCCGTTTTATGCCGATCGCTTGTATCGCGACCTGAATGGTTCGGAAGATTCTGTGCACTTGACTGATTTCCCTGCTGCAAAAAAGGAATACGTGGACCTCGAATTGGAAGCACGGATGGCCTTGGCGCAGCAGCTCAGTTCGCAAGTTTTGTCCTTGCGAAAGCGAGAGCGCATCCGCGTGCGGCAGCCGTTGCGTCGCATTTTGGTGCCAATATTGGACGAGACCGACGCAGCGCGTGTGCGCGCCATCGAGCAGCTTATTCGCAGTGAGGTCAATGTGAAAGAAGTAGAGATCATTCGCGACGGTGAGAACTCAACCATTTCAATCGTCAAAAAAGTAAAACCAGATTTCAAAGCACTCGGCCCCCGATTCGGCAAGCGCATGAAGGCCATTGCGTCGGCTATCCAGTCCATGGATGCATCAGCTATTGACGCCCTTGAACGCGACGGTAAAGTGGAGGTGCAGCCTGCAGACGGTGAAGGCAGTGCGTGGGTGGATGTGGCCGATGTGGAAATTCTGACCGAAGACATTCCCGGTTGGTTGGTCTCCAGTGCCGGTGGGGTCACGGTGGCTTTGGACATCACCTTGGACGATTCGCTCAAGGCAGAGGGCCTGGCGAGAGAACTGGTGAATCGCGTCCAAAATCTCAGGAAAGACAGTGGTTTGGAAGTCACGGATCGCATTGAATTGATTGTACAAGCAGAGGCTGAAATTCAGCGAGTGCTCAAAGAAAATTTGGACTATATTGCCCAAGAGACCCTGGCGTCTGAAGTCACTTGGAGTGAACTGGTGGAGGCCGAGAAAATTGAATTGAGCGAAGGCATATCTGTTGCTTTGGCTATTACCAAAATGAATTGAACAAACCGCTATGGCAGAGACACGCTATTCGGATTCCGATTTGAAAGAATTCCAAACGCTCATCGAGGAGAAGCTCGGCGTAGCGCAGGAGAATTACGATGAATTGCAGCGAGCACTTTCTCATCAAGATGACAACTCAACGGACGACACTTCACCGACGTTTAAAATGATGGAGGACGGCTCTGAAACGATGAGCCGCGAGGAGACAGCACAGTTGGCTGCACGTCAGGAGAAGTTCATCCGAAATTTGGAAAATGCATTGCTGCGCATCAAAAACAAGACGTACGGCATCTGCCGGGTAACTGGAAAGTTGATTCCAAAAGAGCGATTGCGCTTGGTGCCCCATGCGACGATGAGCATTGAGGCAAAGAATAAGCAGTAAGCAAGCCGCTTTTGGAACCTAAATCTTCATTGTGGAGCTGGGTGTTGGCAATTGTACTGCCCGTATTGGCAGCGGATCAAGCGCTGAAGTTGTGGGTCAAATTGAATTTTTCGTTAGGGGAGCAAATGTCCTTTATCCCCGGTCTGCTTGAGTTGCAATTCATTGAAAATGAAGGCATGGCTTTCGGTTGGGCACTTCCTGGTGTGGCGGGCAAATTGGTTCTGACTTTGTTTCGTTTGGTCGCTGCCGTGGGAATTGGCTTCTACATGCGAGGATTGGTCGCATCGGGAGCCCATCGGGGGCTCTTGACATGCCTCGCTTTCATTTGGGCGGGTGCCATTGGAAACATCATCGACAGCGCGGTTTATGGCCAATTGTTCACGGCGAGCCAATGGGGGTTAATTGCTGAATGGGCCAATGCCTCTTCCCCTGGCTACGCGCCTTTTTTGATGGGATATGTCGTGGACATGTTCCATTTTACGGTGCGCTGGCCCTCTGGTTTTCCGATAGAATCCCTGGCAAGCAGGGAAATTTTCCCTCCAATATGGAATTTAGCGGATGCGGCAATCTCGTGTGGCGTCATCGCCATTCTGCTCGGTCAGCGTCGGTTTTTCGCAGAGGCTAATGCTGGGGATTGATTAAGCTTCGGTCGCAACAGGCTCGACCCAGTCGCCGTGCTTACGAATCAATTCAATCAACGCTTGAACCGCCTCAGCTTCTGGCACATTGCGCTCTACCACTTCTTTTTCCTTGTACAACGTGATTTTGCCTGGCCCTGTGCCAACATACCCATAATCCGCATCGGCCATTTCGCCAGGGCCATTCACGATGCAGCCCATGATGCCTATTTTGATTCCCTTCAGATGCGATGTGACTTGTCGAATTTTGGCCGTCGTTTCCTGCAGGTCAAACAAGGTGCGGCCACAGCTTGGACAGCTGATGTATTCCGTTTTTGAAATGCGCGTACGGGTCGCCTGTAAAATACCGAATGCGGTGGAGTTTTTCAGCTGAAGTGGAATGCCGTTTCCGTTGATCCAAATGCCGTCACCAAAGCCATCGAGCAGCGGTGCTCCGACATCGGCTGAGGCGTAAAGTTGAAAGCGTTCGGTATCCAATCCGTCGTACGATCGATGCAATATGACCGGCGCGTCGCAACCGGCATGATCCAACTGCATGCACGCCGCTCGCAAGTCGGCCATGGCGTGTTGGCGTTGCGTTTCCAAGATCAGCACGACGTTTCCATGTTGCTGCACGGTGCGCATGAAATCATCCGAAATGTGCTCGCGCTCCAGGCGGACGAAATGCAATTCGGCACGGTGGGTAGGGTCCCAATTTGCCGCATGCCACACCGGGAAATGGCGGGTGCGCTCCTGCCACGATTCGGCTTCCTGAATCACACCCAAGGTGCCCGGCAATTCAAAATCGACCGGTTCGGCTCCGGTGTAGATGTAGTCGCAGGCAAAGTCATCCAAATTCCACTTATCCAACGGCACCGAGTACCGGTATCCGCAACCGAACAGTTTCGCGGGGGTCACCGGTCCTGTGCTCAAATCATGCACCACCACCGGTACGGCTCGGTCTCCCATGTTCGCTACCGAAGAGGTCGAACGCCTTTGATAAGCATAAGGGTCAAAAGTCAACGGCACGGCATTCGCCTGGTCCGTTTCGTTGCGATGATCGTACCGTTCTACCAACATACGAGCCACGGGCAATTCTGCCTCTGGCGCCTCTGTGAGTGACACCCGTACGGTGTCTCCCAATCCATCCTCGAGCAAGGCACCAATTCCCACGGCACTTTTGATGCGCCCGTCCTCTCCGTCGCCGGCTTCCGTTACCCCAAGATGCAAGGGATAATTCATGCCTTCGGCGTCCATGTGCGCTACAAGCAGTCGGTAAGCTTGAACCATGACCTGAGGATTCGAGGCCTTCATGCTGATGACTAAATCGTGATAATCATGTTCGCGGCAAATCCTCAAAAACTCCATGGCACTTTCCACCATGCCCTTTGGCGTGTCTCCATACCGGCTCATGATCCTATCGGAGAGCGATCCGTGGTTGGTTCCGATGCGCATGGCCCTGCCGAGATCTTTGCACTTCAAGACAAGTGGGGTGAATTTTTCGCGAATCCGTTCGAGCTCCGCGGCGTACGTCTCATCCGTGTATTCGATTTCTTCAAACCGTTTTTTGTCCGCGTAATTCCCCGGATTTACCCGAATCTTTTCTACGTAATCCGCTGCGATTTCAGCTGCGTTGGGGGTGAAATGAATGTCCGCCACCAATGGCACGTGCTTGCCGTGGGCATGAAGAACCTCCGCGATTTCCTTCAGGGCCTCCGCTTCTTTCCTCGAAGGAGCGGTGATTCGGACCAATTCACTGCCGGCGGCAATCATGCGCTCACTCTCAGCTACGGTTTTCTCCACGTCCAGGGTATCGGCGGTGGTCATGGACTGGATGCGAATGGGTGCATCACCACCCAGCGAAAGCTCGCCAACGGCAATTTTTCGAGACGTCCGCCGACGGTAATTGAACCAATCGACGTGATTCAGGTCTGGGTGTTGGGCTGAAGGGTGGTCCGAACTCATGATGATAACGCTCTGCGAAGTTAACCTCTTTCGACGCGGATTTGTTGGCTTGCCCTCGCGCTTCGAACGTATTTTCGAACCGTGAATTTTTCCAAGGATGTCCGGCTCACTCTCGATTGATTGCGAACGATGCATCGTTTTGTCTGTCTTGCCTTATAACGACGGCCGACGCGTGGTGCGCGTATTGACCGAATCGATTGGTACCGTCGCGCTTTGGGTTTCGGAAGGACGGGGTAAAAACAGGCAGGTGGGCCATTGGCATCCAGGGGCGATGTTGGAATTGACGGGATTGACGCGCAAGGGCTCGGAGGGCTTGGTCCGCTTCAAATCTGCCCGACGGAAGTTTATACCCGTGTCCACGATGCAGGATGTCCGAAAAGGAGCAATCGTGTTTTTTTTGTGTGAGTTGATCGGAAAGTTGTTTCCAGAGGAGTCGGAACACATGGAGGTTTTCCGATTATTTTGGAATACCCTTGAACAGGTGGATCAGGAGCAGCAGGTGGCTTGGGTTCATGTGTTTTTCATCGGCGAACTGATTCGCTTGCTCGGGATCGCTCCGGAAGCATCCCCGCGTCGCGGCGAGGATGTGCTCAATTTGCAAACCGGGGAATGGACCAGTCAGATGGGCCCCATGGAGGATCATCTGCCTGCCCCGCTAAGCCACTGGTTTATCGATGTTACCGATGGCAGCCGAAACCCCATTGCATGCGATGCGCAAAACCGAAAGCAGCTCATCCAAGGCCAAATTCGATATTTGCATCATCAGATGGGTGGTCTTCGTGAAATCAAGAGTTACGACGTCTTGGAGGCTGTTTTCAATTGAATGAGAGGCAGAATCTTGGCTTAATTATTGCACACAAGGGCACCATGACAGCGGCAAAAAAGGGAATCGGAATTGGAGGATTGATGCTCTGCGGAATGCTCTGCGGAACGGCTTCGGCTCAAAAAACTCCTGAGAAAGCACCCCAACCCGCAACTGTCCAGCCTGATACAAGGGAGGCCATCCGCACGAAGGAAATCAGGGCGATTTCGTCGAACGGCCAACAACCCGTTCCTTTTGCCGTCATCGTGAACAAGAACAGCGGCGCTCAAGTGATGACCGATGAAAATGGTGCGGCGATCATCCAACGGAACGTGGCGTTGGATACGCTGTTGTTTCGATCGGTTGGTTTCATGGACATGGTCATTTATCCCGGCCAGCCCGTTCCCAGCACGGTGCGCATGGTGGAGGACATGGTGAGCTTAGAGCAAGTGGAGGTGGTCAGTCAGGGAATTCTGAGTGCGGAGACTTCTGCCCTCGCCAATGCCGTGCAATCAATTACCCGCATGCCCACGCCAGTGGTCAAGCTGGAGGTTCCCCAGACCTCGGCCGAGTTGCTGTGGTCGACTGGCTCCGTTTTGGTACAACAAAGCCAACAAGGGGGAGGCTCTCCGATTCTGCGCGGATTCGAAGCAAACCGCGTTTTGCTCGTGGTCGACGGTGTGCGTATGAATAACGCGATTTACCGCAGCGGTCACCTGCAAAATGCCATCACAGTCGATCCTCAGATTCTTGAACGCACGGATGTGTTGCTTGGGCCCAACAGTATTTTATTCGGAAGTGATGCGATGGGCGGTGTAATCCATTACCACACCCGCAATCCACGAACTGGGGGACGCGGACTCAAGACGCGGGTATCCAGTGCTTTTCGTTCACCAAATCAAAGCTATTCACTACATGGTGATGTGGAATGGTCCGGTTCCCGATTCGCGAGCTTGACTTCGCTTTCCTTTGCCCGCTACGGGGATTTGCGCATGGGCTCATGGCGCGCGCACGAGAATGCGCATTGGGGGCTGGATTCCGTTTATGTAGAGCGCACCGCTGGCGGAGATGAAATTCGGATCAACGAAGATCCCTCGGTGCAGCGAGGCTCAGGTTATGAGCAGTTAGACGCATTGCAAAAGTTTCGACTCAGATCCAACCGAGGCATTTGGGATTTGAATTTGCAATGGAGCACGAGCAGTAACATCCCCCGCTACGACGTTTCGAATGAGCAGTCAAATGGCACGTTGAAGTGGGCGGAGTGGAACTACGGTCCGCAAAATCGAGGGTTGGCGGCACTCCGATACAGCCAGGATTTTCCTCGCTGGGATGTCGCGTGGACATCGCTCGTTTCTTACCAAACCATCGAAGAATCGCGCATCAAGCGGCGATTGCACGCCGAATGGCGGGACATCCAAACTGAGAATGTTGGGGTTTGGAATGCCTATTCCACGCTGTCGAAAAGGTTTTTCAATTCCCTGCACATTACAGCAGGCTTGTCCGCGGGTCGCGACGGTGTCCAATCTATTGCCCGATCTGAGCACATGGATCGCGATGAATCCATTGGGCTCGACACGCGCTATCCAAATGACGGGAGCACGATGGGAACGCTGGCGTGTTTCGCGAATGCGCGTTGGCCTAGGAATCAGCACCTGTGGACAGGAGGCCTGAGGTGGAGCCGATCCTCATTGGATGCGTCTTTCATTCCGGGGATTGCGTACTCGCTGCCTTTCGAATCAGTGGCGATGCAAAACAGTGCCTTGACCGGTGGATTGTCAAATCGTTGGCACAGTCGCTCTCGGGTTTGGTCCACCACGACTTCATTTTCAACCGGTTTCCGGCATCCGAACGTGGATGACATGGGAAAAGTTCGCGAAAAAGGGGGGTATGTGCTGGTGCCAAATGACTCCCTGCGTCCAGAATACCTCTACAGCATGGAGCAGGCCCTTTACTGGGATTTTCAAAATCGCCAGGTGCTCACTGCGACAATCAGTGGGTTCGGATCGCGGTTGAATGACGCGATTGTGCCGCAAAATGCGACGTTGGATGGCGCAAGCCAATTCTTTATTGACGGCGATAGTGCGCGGGTTCAGACCAACGTAAATGCGAGTTATGCTTTAGTGGGCGGAATACGCGCAGAATTGAATGCGAAATTGACACCCAAATGGGGCATAGAAGGTGCGCTCAACTGGACCGTGGGAGATCAGTTTTTGCGCAATCCCGAAACCAAAGAAGAGGAGCGCATACCGATGGCGCACATTCCTCCGCTGTTCGGCAGGATTGCGACGGACATTGAAGGACGCTGGTGGACGTTGGAAATTTACAGTTTGTTCAGTGGGGCGAAATCGGCTGCGAAATTTGGACCATTTTCGACGGATAATCTGGATCTGATGTTACCAGAAGGTGCCCCCCGTTGGTGGACGTTGAACGCAGAGTTCAGTGCCAAACTGCACGACACCGTGGAGGCGCGGCTGGGGGTGCGCAATGCATTGGACATGCACTACCGTGTTTTTGCCAGCGGAATCAGTGCTGCAGGTCGTGGGCTTTACACGTCGCTGCACGCCGCGTTTTAAGTGTACCTTCGCCGCATGCGTTTTCAAGGCGTCATAGGACACCAAGATATCGGAAAAAAGTTGCGCTCTGGGGCGCAATCCGGAAGGGTCGCCCACGCGCAATTGTTCAATGGCCCTGAGGGCAGTGGAGCGTTGTCGTTGGCATTGGCCTATGCTCGCTATTTGCATTGCTCAAATCGAACAGACGAGGATTCCTGTGGCACGTGTACGTCATGCAAGCAGTACGATTCGTTGCAGCATCCGGACCTGCATTGGTCGTTTCCTTTTTTCAAAAAGGATGGTTCGGATCATGCCTTGTCCCAACCGTTTCAGGGGGCCTGGCGTGAGCGGGTATTGGCGGATTCCTATTTCGGCCAAGAAGAATGGCTTGCGGCTATCGGCGCCGATCGCAAGCAGCTTTTCATCAGCGTTCAAGAAGCAATGGAAATCAACCGAAAGCTGGGGTTGAAGTCTTTTCTAGGCGGGTGGAAGGTGCTGATTTTGTGGTTGCCAGAAACCATGCGCGTGGATACGGCGAACAAAATGCTCAAGCTCATCGAAGAGCCTACCGATCAAACCGTGATGCTCTTTGTTAGTGAGCGGGCGAATCAACTGCTAGCTACCATCCGGTCGCGGGTGCAAATGGTACAAATTCCGCGTTTATCGGATGAAGAAGCGGCTGAGGGAATGAGCCACCGGTATGGCATGTTGGTTGATCAGGCTTTTCAGCGTGTTCAAGTGACCGAGGGCAATGTGGCGGCAGCACTGCGCATGGGGGATGCATCAGAAGGAGACGAAGATCATCATCTTTTTGTTCAATGGATGCGTTCCTGTTATGCTCAGGATACGGTGTCCACAATGGAATTGGCAGATAATTTTACCAAACCAGGACGCGAAGGCATGAAGCGTTTTTTGCGTTACGCCTTGCACATGGTTCGGCAATGCATCGTAGGGAATTACGGCGCGCAATCTCTGGTACGGCTGACCGAAAAAGAACGGACATTTGCGGAGAAATTCGCGCCATTCATTCACCACGCAAACGTCTTGGAGCTGCAGGAACTGTTGGAATCAGCGCACCGGGATATCGCTGGAAACGTCAACGGAAAGTTGGTGTTTATGGATTTGAGTGCGCGCGTGAATATTTTACTGCGTAGGACCGGTTGAAGCGCACGCCGAACGAATGTATCTTCGTCAGGATGAGTTGCAGTAATTGTAGAAACGGTGCAGATGGCAAGCCAAGAGGCTGCCGCAGCAATGGGAATTGTGGAGTTGGCGGATGCGGTTCGTTGACTGTTTTTGATTGGTTAGAGGGGATTGCGCTCCCGGAAGGCCAAAAAGCCTTTGACATCGCAGAAGTGCGTTTCAAGGCCAATCGAAAAGGATTTTTCCGAAAGTCGTCGAAGCTAGATGTGCAAGTTGGCGACGTGGTGGTTTTGGATGCTGAACACGGAGTAGACGTGGGGGTGGTGAGTATGGTAGGGGAATTGGTTCGCGCTCAAATGAATGCCAAAGGCTCAAAGGACGATCACGAAATCAAAAGAATTGAGCGAAAGGCCACCCAAGAAGATATTGATCTGTGGCAAAAGTCGAGCATGCGGGAACCCGACACAATTCGGGAATCCCGTGAAATCATCAAGCGGACTGGGCTTCAAATGAAACTCACAGATGTGGAGTTTCAAGGGGATGGCAAAAAAGCCACCTTTTACTATACAGCTGAGGACCGTGTGGATTTTCGAGAACTCGTTCGAGAGTTGGCTTCTGCATTTAGTGTACGCATCGAAATGCGTCAAATTGGAGCGCGCCAAGAAGCTGCTCGCGTCGGAGGCATCGGGGTGTGCGGTCGTGAGTTGTGCTGCTCGAGTTGGCTGAAAGATTTTCGCAGCGTCAGTACATCCGCCGCTCGTTACCAACAACTTTCGTTGAACCCGCAAAAATTGGCCGGTCAATGCGGAAAGCTGAAGTGTTGCCTCAATTTTGAATTGGATCAATACGTTGAAGCTGTCAAAGAGTTTCCTTCGCCCAATGCCAAAATCAAATTGAAGGATGGCAAGGCGTTCGTTTTCAAAATGGACATCTTCAAGCGTTTGGTTTATCTCATTGCTCCGGACAGCGGCAATGGCGGTCCAGTGGCGGTTTCGGTGGAAGACATGCACGAGTTATTGGAAATGAATAAGCGTGGAGAATATCCCGTTAGTTTAACCGAGTTCGTGATGGAGGAAGAACCGGATGAAGTGGATGAGGTGTATTCTAATGTGGTGGGACAAGACAGCTTGACGCGCTTCGATGAACAGCGACGTCGCCGGCGAAAGAAGCGTTCAGGCCGCAAACCGCAGGGCAAGTCTTCAGGATCGGTACAAAGAAGTTCAAAATCCGATGCAGAAACGGCCACCTCGAAGAAGAGCAATGCTTCTGGGGATAGAAGCAAGCCCAACCGATCGCGAAATAAGCGTCGTCGCCCGAAATCAGACAATCCAAACCCTAGCTGATGCGCTTGTGGAGCTTGGCACTGGCATTGGGGTGCCTTACATCATGCGGAACAGAGGCGTTCTTTGGTGGTACGAAATCATTTGACGCTCCACTGGGTTGGGCGGCTGCGGAAAAGGCTGAATTTGAGTGGCAGATTACGGATACATTAGATCGCTTCGATTTTTTCATCGACCTCCGCCACGACCAAACTTACCCTTTCAGCAACATCTATTTGTTCGTGGATTTCACCTTTCCAAATGGAAGGATGCTCCGAGATACGTTGAGTTGCGAATTGGCCGATGAACGCGGCAATTGGCTGGGGACTGGGTTTGGCAATATGGTCGATCACCGCATCGGATTCAGACGCGCAACGGGTTTTCCGCTTTCGGGAGATTATGCCATCCGCATTGGCCACGGCATGCGAGTAGACCCGCTCCCTGGTATATCCGATGTAGGCTTCAGATTGGAGCCTGCCATCGACTGATCTGACGCTAAATTTCCTTTAAGGCAACGCTATGGGCTCTCCGAATGCGAGGGGGAGGTCAGCTTCCGTCCAATCGCTTATGCCGCCGATGAGGTCAATGATGTAGGGATGCCCGATGATGCGCAATTCTTCTGTGATTACCCCGCTTCTTCCGCCTGCTTCGCAATAAACCAAAATGGGCCGGTCTTCCGGTAAGGCCTTCAACGGCTCCAGTCGGTGGTCCCAATCGTAGGAGATGTATGAAGCTCCTGCGAGGTGTCCAGCATCCCATTCTTCATCCGAACGTACGTCGAGTAGGATGGCATTGGGAAGTGCTTTTTGAAGGGAATCCAGCTTGAGGATTGAAATTTCTTGAACTTGTGGATGACTCGAGCTTTTGGCGGTCTCGTTTCCAGATTGGCAACCGAGCGTGCTCAAAAATGTCAATGCGGCAATGAATGGGGTGTGCTTCATGGATGTAAAAATACATGCTGCGCCTTGTCGTCACTGAATCCCCTGAAAAAAGTGGTATTTTGCGGACCCAAGAAATGAAAACCATGTTGAAGAACCTGTGTGGGCTAAGCACCTTAGCTTTTTTAGTGTGCATATCGAATACCGTTTGGAGCCAATCGGAGGCTGATGGTATACGGTATTGTGGGCAGTGGATGATGGAGCAAGCCTATTTCAATGCGCATCCGGAAGAGCGAGAACGAGCCTTGCGGGATGCCGCGCGATTGGAAAATGAGACGATCGCTTTCAGCGATGTAAATCGCGATGAGTTGATCATCATCCCAGTCGTTTACCATGTCATCCATTACAACGGACCGGAGAACATCAGCGATGAGCAACTTTTCAGTGGAATCGAGGTCATGAATCGAGATTTCCGCAAACTCAGCCCGGACACAGCAGACGTCGTGACAGCCTTTGAAGACATCGCAAGTGATACGGAAATCGAATTTCGTTTGGCTCAAATCGACCCCGATGGAAATTGCCACACGGGAATCAACCGCATCGTTTCTCCGTTGACTTACATCGGCGATGGCGACGTGAAAGACCTGATCCAATGGCCACGCAACAGCTACCTCAACATTTGGGTCGTGGAAAATGCCAACGGAGCTGCTGGCTATAGCCTTTACCCCAGTTCGGTGAACAGCAACCAAGGAGCTGGAAATGACGGAATTGTGGTCGCGCATGATTACACAGGCAACATCGGCACCAGCAACAATTACCGTTCACGGACACTCACCCACGAGGCAGGGCACTGGATGAATTTGCGCCATACGTGGGGCAATTCGAACAGCCCTGGTGATTCAGATAACTGTGACATGGATGACAACGTGGACGACACGCCATTGACCAGCGGTTGGACAACGTGCAATGTGAATGGCGAGACGTGCGGTTCGTTGGACAATGTCCAGAATTACATGGAATACTCGTACTGTGGACGGATGTTCACCGAGGGCCAACGCCAACGGATGCGTGCGGCAATGAACAGCAGCACTGCACAGCGCAATCAGCTCTGGACTCCAGAAAATTTAGAAGAAACCGGTGTAAACCAAGAACCGATTCTGTGTGAGGCGAAGTTTTCCGCCACGCGCCAGACGATTTGCGTTGGAGATTCCATCCAATTCTTCGACGAGAGCTACCACGGCGTGACAGGCTGGGATTGGAGCTTCGGAGATGGGGGAACTGCAAATGGTGAATCTCCCTGGCACACCTTCGATGAGGCGGGCGTATTCGATGTGACACTGACGGTGTCAAACGGGTCCGATGAGGTGTCGCTCACGGAGTCGGGATACATTCAAGTGCTCGAAACTGGCGCGATGGAAACGCCTTTCTCCGACAGCTTCGAAGCTGAAGAATTGGGGGAGAATTGGTTCATGGTCGATGTCTCGAATGACGGTGACGGCTGGGAACTCACGGGTGTTGCAGCTTTTTCAGGCGAGCAAAGTTTGCGCATTCATAATTGGTCGAATAACGTGGAATTCAATCGTGATCAGCTGATCACAAGTTCCATGGACATGTCGGAAGCTGCGGAAATTCAAGTTTCGTACAAATGGGCGTATTGCTTCAAGGGGACAGACGAAGATGAGGATGATACTGATGACCGCTTGAAGGTTTACGCATCCCCTAATTGCGGAGAGACCTGGAGCTTGCGCCGAATGCATCGTGGTTTTACAGACCTTCCCTCAGCACCGCCACACCCATTTGTTTTCACTCCAAGCGGTCCAGAGGAATGGAACGAA
>Ga0181573_10000799_pt1 | contig 32620 bp, 24 predicted proteins | sample 101ome_25_FD_148643 | JGI IMG/M metagenome (GOLD analysis project Ga0181573, IMG submission 148643) | Coastal salt marsh microbial communities from the Groves Creek Marsh, Skidaway Island, Georgia - 101409BT metaG (spades assembly) | ecosystem: Environmental > Aquatic > Marine > Intertidal zone...
CGACGATGTTTGGGTGGGCGGGAGTGCGGAGAATGCGGGGAACGCGGAGACCGGGAGGGACATCTTCGACGGGCTGTTGCTGGGAGTCGAGGGAGACGAAGAGGAAGAGGACGGGGCGGTGGTGGAACCGACGGCGATACCGTCTGGGGCGCCAGTCGTGCCGCCCCTCGTGGCCTCCGATACCGTTCCGATACCCACCGCTGCCCCCATCACCACCGCACACGCCGCCAAGAATACCGTCCCCACAGCCCCCACCGTCGACGACCTTTCGTCCCTCTTCGCGCTGGACGAATCGGAGCCAGTCCTCGAGTCAAGACCGCCACCACCAACGACAACATCAACGATAACACCAGTCGTCGCCGTGCACGAAAAGAAAGCACTCGACATGATGACCGGTCTGCTGGACGACTTTGACATCTCAAGCTCGATCGCCAAGAGCGTGTCTCCGCGATCGCGAGTCGGGGCGTCCCAGAGCGTGGGGGGGAGGCACCCGATGCGGGCACCGCCGTGACGTGACCCATTGTTGACCCATTGTTGACCCATTGTTGACCCATTGTTGACCCATTGTTGACCCATTCATTACCGTTCTTGTCGTGACGATCTGAAATCCTCCCGAATCGCTTCGCTCAGTACATGCGCCGCCTCAACGGCGTCTCCGCTCGTCGTCTCCCATCCCGTGCTGATCCTGGCGAACGAACGAAGCGCGTCGAACGTGGCGCGGGTGAGCGAGTGAGAGCGTCGGGGCGCGGCCGCACGTCGGTCGGGATGGGGATCAGGGATCAATGCCCACCGGAACGTCCCGCGAGCAAACTCGTCGAAATTCTCCTTGCCGAGCGCCCCGAGGACGCCACCGCCACCGCCACCGCCACCACCACCGCCACCACCACCGCCACCTCCACCGCTACCGACGCCAGCAGATCCAGCGTGGCACGCAGACCCAGATGAGATGGCCAGCCTGTCACCGACGCGGGCGATGACCCGTGCCGCGTCAACACCCGCGAACGAGATACTCAACGTGTTTGGGAGAGACACCAAATGCCCGTTGAGTTCCCACCGCAGACCACAATCGTCATTCGTCAGATCCTCCTTCAGCGTCTCGTAGAACCTATCCCGCATATCCCGCATCCACGACACCTCCCGGTCCAGATTCTCCGTCGCCAGCATGATCGCCTCTCCCAACGCCCCGATGTACGGCACGTTCTCCGTCCCGGACCGCTTCCCGCCCTCCTGGCCGCCGCCGTGAATCAGGGGGACCAACGCGTGCCGCTGCCCCTCGGCAACGTAGAGCGCGGCGATCCCCTTCGGCGCCCCGAACTTGTGCCCGACGATACTGGCAAAGTCCAGCTCGAGCTCCTTGACGTCGACACGAGCTCGCCCGATCGACTGCGCCAGATCGCTGTGCAACAGGAGCGGCTTATCTGCGGGCCGCCGCCCCTTATGCGCGCGGATGACTCCGTTGATCGCTTCGAAGTCTTGGATCGTTCCGATTTCGTTGTTGCTGTGCATGATCGTGACGACGGCCGTGTCGTCCGTGATCGACGCGTCAAGCGCAGCGACATCGAGCGATCCGTACGTGTCGACAGGCACGAGCGTGTACGAACAGAACCCGATGGACTCTAGGAACTCGAGATTCTTGATGATGGCCGGGTGCTCGATCGACGACGCCACGACGTGTGCGCTTTCGCCGTGCGCTTTCTTCCACGCGCAGAGAGGAGACCACAGAGCCCACTGGTCGGACTCCGTGCCGCACGACGTGAAGTACACCCCCGCGGCATCGCCCCCGATGGCGGAAGCCACCTGCGTACGGGCCGTCTCGACCACCTGCTTCGGGAAAGCGCCGAAGCCGTGCGCAGACGAGGGGTTGCCGTGGTGTTTGAGCAGGCGATACAAGATGTCCTGCACCTCTGGTCGCACCGGTGTCGTCGCATTGTAGTCAAAGTAGTGGGGCGGCGGCATGGTCGTGTCGCAACCGATCGGTGGGTGGGGGGTCGACTGGATTCGACACCTTCCGCGTTCTCTGTCCACGCGTGAGATCCGCGCGCTCCGCTGATGTTTTCCGTCGTGTACACGGGATGAACTGCGCGCCGGGTCAAGCCAGGGGGATTCCGGGATCAACCCCACGCTCATCCTTTTTTGGAATTTCGGTAGTTCAAAAACCGGCGTGTATACACCGATATATACCGATACCCGGTCAACGACCATACACCACACATCGTGGATGATGCGGTGACGGTGACCGCGGAGACGCAACACCGGACCTGGCCGCCGACGTCGTCGCAGAAAGCCCCATGACCGACAGCGCGAAGCGTCGGCCAGTCCACGTCGTCGTGGTCGCCGGGGCGACAGCGGACCCGACCGCGTCTTGGCTGCACTGGCTGCTGTCGAACAATCCTGACGTGTCCGCGTGTACCGTTCTGAGCGTCGTCGGTCGGCGGCGGAAAGCAGACGACGCCTCCGACACGGGGCGGACGCAGGGCGACGGCAGAACGTTTCGCTTGGACCGGCTGCTCGTGACCGAGGCGACACTCGTCGGTGCCTTGCGGGCGACGCTCGAGCCCGTGTACCAACGGGGCGACGTGGCGCTGGTGGTGCGGATCGAGCGGGACGGCGAGGACGGCGAGGTCGGATGCCCGTCGTCGGTCGAGGCAATGGCGCTCTCCTACGGGTTCGAGTGTCTACGGGTGGCGACGGCGCCTTCGGGTCGTCGGCATGATGATGTCGTACGGGACGTGGTTCGTGTGGCTGAAGAAGTGACGGCCTGGTTTGTTCGGTGTGGCGTCGGGGGCGGAGGCAGTGGTGACGTCACGCTGGTGGCAGCCTCGAGGAAGCGGCTGGTGCAGCTCTCGCCGCATTTGCCGCTCTCCAGGTACCTTTTGTATGACGTCGAAGCCGAGCTCGCCGAGATTCCCTGCTTTGTTTCGTGTGCGCTCGTCAAGGCGAGCGACTTTATGCTGCGGATGGAGGCGAGCGACGATGGCGCTGACGGTGACGGTGGGGGCGACGGCGCGTTCGGTGCGGTCGTTCCCGTCTTCTCGGAGGCGTTCGAGCGGTTCAGGGCGTCGTCGCGAGAGATTCCGTGGGTGGATAGCCTGCCGGCCATGTCGCCTGTGTTTGATCGCTTTGCGATGAACGACTTGCTGAAGGTCATCGCAGACGGGATGCGCGACGACGAGGCCGGCGCCGAGTTCACGGTCGGCACGGTCCGGTCGTGGCCGATCGTTGGAGACGAGTCGGATCTGTCCGATCTCACGTACCCCTGTCTGCTCAAGTCGAGGGCGGCCTGTGGGGTGGCCGACTCGCATCAGATGGCGCTGGTGCTGCGGGAGGAGGGGCTCGAAGAGCTCGAGATGGAGGGCCAGCTCGTCGCCGAGGAGTTCGTCAACCACGGCGGTCTCATGTTCAAGGTATACGTCGCACGGGGTGGGCACGACGTCGTGCAGCGGGAGTCTCTGCCGGACGTCGAGACCGTGACGGACGACATGCCGAGTGTCATCGAGTTTGACAGCTTGCACGGGCTGCCGACGCGGCTGCCGTGGATGTCGTCGGGGGCGGCAAGGGCAGTTGAGGCGACGGGAGAGACGGCGGGCGCAGCGGAGACAGCGGAAACGGAGGCGTTCAGGGTGCCAGAGGGGGAGTTTCTCGGGCGACTCGTGGCGGTCGCTCGCGAGGTAGTCGGGCTATCGGTTTTTGGCTTCGACGTGATCGTGCGGGATGTCGTGCGGGATGGAATCGCGGCCCGCGAGGCGCTGGTGGTCGATGTCAACTACTTGCCGAGGCTCTTTGACGGCTGGATATGATGACTACTTCATGAAGAGACGCTTTACACGTAGACAGAGAGATCCGCGGATGCCGCGTACTTGTTCGCACACGCCTTCTTGATCCGGCTCGCTTCGTCCGACGACAGCGAGCGCTGCTCCATCAGACGCATCAGTGCCTCGCCAACCGCCCCGACGAGTCCGGCGTCTGGACTCCGGTTGAGTTCGACAGCGATCACGGCAGACGCTGGCACGCCCCGGTATTCGGCCTCGAGCATCACGGCGGCCCCCAGGCCGTCCAGCGGCTGGCCGCTCGGGAGGCGCCGCAGCGTGGCGTCTGCGTCTGCGCCAACCGGGTTCTGTGTGCTCCTCCCTGTGCGCAGGCAGAAGACGTTGTGTTCCGTGCTTTCCGCATCGAGCCGACCTCGGACGAACTTGAACCCCGGGATGCCGCTCACGACGAATACAGACGTCGGCTTGAGGACTGAGAACGCTTCACTCGCCCAGGCGACCGACCGCTCCGGGGCAACGTCGGCGACGACCACGGTCGCGCCGGAGCACGTGGTCCGGATGGTGCTCGTCGACGTCGCACAACCCGATATCCGTCCTGCTATTTCGCCGTCTGGGTCCACGAGCGCCGGGGCCAGGCACTCGCCGAGCGACGAAGCGAGCACCACGAGCGGGCGAGAGACCGCAGCGCTGTCTTCGATCTCGATGGTCGGCCGCTCGACGTACCGCTCGGCCACATTCGCCAAATGTCCCTCCACGTCTTCCTCGAGTTCGAACGTACGCGATGGACCCCCGGCTGTAATGGGATCAAGCAAGTCGAATGGCATGGCTCCTGAGGTGCATTTCGAATTTAGTGTCAGGGAGATCGTGATGGCACCGACGACCAAGGCACTCGACCTCGACCTCGAGGTCCCGGTTCTCGTCGCCCCCAAGAAGAAGAAGCCCTCACAGCCGGGCCCGACGCCGACACCGGCCTCCCAGCCGGTGAGGTTCCTGGCCAACAACGTCTCGATCTCGGTATCGTCGCCGGTCGTGCCCCCGGTTGACCGACCTTACCCACCCACGCTGTCCGACCCGGCGCCTCCCAAGAACCATGAATGCACCCCGTTGCCCGCCCCAGCCGCCATCACGACGGCACCCGCCGTCTCGGCCGCACCCCCAACGCCCATCCCCACCGACAGTCCCGATGCCATCGCCTCGATCGCCGCCATCGCCATGCGCCGCCTCGCCCTCCGCCGCGTATTCAGCAGTTGGCGCTGGTACTCAAAGAATCGACACTACAAGAAGCTCGCGGGCGCCAAGGACGAGCAGATCATGTACCTCCTGTCGAAGCTCGACGAGTCGAGCGCCAAGCGCGTCGTCTTCTGCCAGCGCGCTCGGGCGAGGCGGCTGCTGTCGCACTGGAGGGCCACGATCCAGCTGCAAAAGGAACAAAAACGCGTCGAAGCAACCGTCGTGGCGTTGGCGTCGCAGCGACTGCAGGCTCGAGTGCTGGGCGCCTGGCGGGAGGCGGCTCGGGCCGCCGCCGCCGAGCGGGATTCCGTCACCCGCGCGGCGTCCCACAGGAACGCGTCCGTCCTCGGGAAGGCTATGCGCGCGTGGCTGCAGTGCACGGCCGACGCCAAACGCCGCGCCCGTGAATCTCAGCTGCGGCGGCTGCACGGTGCGCTGTGCGCCTGGCGGTATGCGAGCCACCTTGAGGCTCGGGGGAACGAGGTGGCGCGGATGGCAGGCGAGAAGAGGGCAGCGACCGTCCGTGGCGTGATACAGGCGTGGCGGCAGGCGGCCGCCCGCTGCAGGGACTTGGACGCACTCGACCGCCGGATGGCCCTGCAGGAGGCGCGCCGGAGCCTGGTCGGCTCGTGGCAGGCCTGGAGGCGCACAGCGCACGCCCGCGTCTCCCATCGTTTGCTCGAGCAGGCCGTGTTTTCGATCGAGACCATCAAAGAGCTCTACGCGGACAACAAGAGGCTGGCAAAGGTCCTCGACGCTAGCCTCTCGGTCGCCGAGCAGGTCGGACGGCTCCGCGCTGCCTCGGACGAGAACGAGAAGCTCCTTCGCCGGGTCCTGTCCATAGTCGAACAGCCATTCGGGGGAAGCAGCCGCGGCAGGGTCTCCTCCAGACAAAAAAGGGCCGACGCTGGTGCCAGCGAGGAGGCACGGTGTCCGGATGTCTTCAAGCGGCTGGCCGGAAAGCGCGAGCGGGGCGGCAACCATGAGCGTCGTGGTGGGGGCGTTGATGGTAGTGGTGGTAGTGGTGGTAGTGGTGGTAGTGGTGGTAGTGGTGGTAGTGGTGGTAGCGGTGGTAGTGGTGGTAGTGGCGGTAGTGGTGGTAGTGGTGGTAGTGGTGGTAGTGGTGGTAGTGGTGGTAGTGGTGGTAGTGGTGGTAGTGGTGGTAGTGGTGGTAGTGGTGGTAGTGGTGGTACTGGCCGGGGCGAGGCGAGCGTCAAGGGTCTCGGTGACGACGGTGACGATTGCACGTGCGACACGCAAGCCATGGCGTTGGAGACGTTTTCGGCTCGCATGACGACCAAGACCGTGTGCGTGGACGACGCAGAGTTCTTCGCGCTCGTCGCGGAGGTCACGCGCGCGTTCGAGCAGCTCGGTTGGAGGCGCTGCCGATGATCGAGATCGTGGAATTATTTACAGGTGTAGTAGTAAAGTTTCATTTATATAGTACCAGGACGCATGTGATCAACAATTGACCAGTCAGCTGATCGGAATCGTCTCGCCGTCGTCCTTCGCGTCTTTCGCCTCGAGCTTCGGGACCGTCAACGTCAGCACGCCGTCGACGAGCGACGCCTTGGCAGCCTTCAGGTCGGCCGTTTTCGGCATCCTGATCGAGCGGGAGACGAAATTCTTGCTCCTCTCCTGCGAATGCCACACGACGTTTCCGGTGTCATCCTTCTTTTCGTCCTTCTTCTCCGACTCCTCGGTGACGCTGATGGTCACCATGCCATGCTTCGCACGCACATGCACGTTGTCTTTCGAGACGCCGGGGACATCCGCGGTGATCGCGACGTCCGTGTCGGTCTCCTTCACGTCCACCAAGAGATCGCGGTGACTCAGTCGAGGCAACGTGCCGAGGGGCCTCAGCATGTCCATCTCGTTGAAAAGAAACTCTGGGTGCCACAATGTCAAGCTCATGTCGTCTTCTTCTTATTATGTTCGTAGTTTTTTTTGGTTCTGGCGTCCGAGGATCGCCACGTCATCAGATGAACAAACGGCCTGGCTTCCCGAAGCTTCTCTCTCGAAGGTTCGGGTCCCCCCCCCGGCGCGGCACGCACTCCTCGACACACCACGGTAACCAAAGGAGAAGAAGAATCCGCGCCGCGCTGCCGGGTTGTCCCCCCGCTCGCTGACTGCGAGGGGGGGGACCTCGAGCTCGACCTGGACTCACGGTACACTCACTCTAAGCGAGTTTAAAACGACTTCAAACACACACGATTTGACGTTGTCGTGGTTGTCCCGATTGTCACGCCCGTATGAGAAGTCGCAGATTGGTATGTTTGCCCCGCCCTGCCTCTGTGAGGTCTGAACCGCACGCACCGGCCGTTTTGGAATTTCGCTCACCTCAGCCTCGCCACCGCAGAGCAGCAAAGGCGACGACGAGCCGTCGGCGTCCGAGTCGGTCCTCTCGGAAGACGAGCCGTCGGCGTCGGCCTCGGCCGATTCGGACGCCTCGGACGCCTCGGAAGACTCGGGCGACCACCGCCGGTCGCGTGCGTTCGTCATGCCCCCTCCGCGCGAGGCATTGCCCGACCGGACGACGCGTGGGAAGCGTATGGGTGCGCTTGCCGTTCCCGAGGACGACGATGCCGATAACGAGTTCTGGAATCAAGAGTTTTTCGCGGAGGAGGCGGCCGACGAGCGGTACGAAACCGAGTCAGAGCCCGAGGACCGCTTCGAGTCGGATTTCAACGATTCCGAGAGCGAAGAGGACGAAGACGAAGAGGTAGAAGAGATCGAAGACCGGAACGATTTCGAGACGGCGAGGAAAAAGGTGCTCAAGCCGCCGGGGTCGAAAAAGCCCCCGGCCGCGAGAAAGCCTGCTGGTGCGCCGACAGACCCGTCCTCGGCGCCCAAACCGGCGAAGAAGCCCAAGGTCGTGCCCGAGCGGACGATGAGCGTTCGCACGTCGACTAAAGTGCGGGTGGAGCAGGCGCGAGCCGAGCGGAAGTTCATCGAGGAGACCAAGGGGAAGCGCGCGTATCGCCGGGCCGAGCACAAGCAGCTGACGCAGGCCGAGCTGCTGGCCGAGGCGGCGCGGACGGCGATCGAGAATACGCGGTCGCTGATGTACATGGAGGCAGTCGAGGAGGAGAATAAGCGGCGAGCGACGAGCAACACGGCAAAATACAAGGGGCCTATGATATCGCATCACTCGTTCAAGGGGGAGGACGGCGAGGAGCACACGGTGGTCAAGGTCAAGCACATGAACTTCCCCCCTGACTACCTCGAGCCGCAAGTCCTGTCGCCGCTCCCCACGAGGGAAATGTGCGCCGTCAACTCCAAGAAGGTGGCGCGCTACAAGGACCCCGTGACAAAGCTGGGGTACGCCGATCTCGAGGCGTTCCGGACCATTCGGCGAGGCAAAGCATCCTAGTATATATACTCAACAACATCTAACAATTTACCTGGTCGTTTTGTACGACTTGACCTGCTTGAGGAGCGCCTTGGCCTCTGCGTCGTTCTCAAAGTGGTCCCGCACCGGCTGCAGGATGCCGTTGATGGCCTTGGCCAGACTGGGCTTGAGGTCGCCGGGGTGTAGCGCGCCCGACGTATAGTCCGCCGCAAGCGTCTCGTAGTCGGTATACTCCCGGTCCCCGCCGTTCTCCTCCTTGCGCTCGACCACGAACGACCCGCTCCACGGCAGCACGATATGCCTCAAGTAGGCCAGGCACGGGTTGCCCTCCTCTTCTGCCGGCGGGCAGAACGCCTTTTTTATCTTTGTCTTGACTTCCTGCTCCGTGTCCTCCATGAATATGGCCGAGTTCGGGTCCGACTTGCTCATCTTCTCCTGCCCCTGCAGCAGTCCAGGCAACATGGGGTGCGACAGGATGACCGGCTTTCTCCTCTTCGGCTTGCACTGATCCGCGTACTCCCGCGCCAGCATATTCACCTTGCGCTGGTCCAATCCCAGCTGACAGATATCCGCCTTGAGGTAGAAAATGTCCGCGGCCTGCATGCACGGGTAGAAGATCTGCGCCGCAGACAGGTCGTCCGTGTCGTTCCGCCCCATAATCTGCGAGCAACGGATGATCCGCTTCAGGTTGTTCTTCCGCGCCACGTCCATCACCAGCGTCCAATACTCTCCCGGGTTCTTGTTGATCTCCTCCGACGCACTCAGGAACTCGACCTTGGTCATGTCCATCCCGAGCGCCCTCCAGATCTCCACCAGGTACTTGCCCACGACCTGAATCTTCTTCAAGTCCCCGCCCATCTTGTTATTCAACTGCGCAAACCTGCAATCATCGCCGAACACTGAGGCGTGAGGCGCGAGGGGAATAGAAGAAGCGCGGTACTAGTACTCTGTACGTCCCCGCCGCAGAGACCCTCCTCCTCTCACGCACGTACCAGTCTGCGACCCAGAACTTGAAGTGCACGCCACACTTGGTCAGCTTGTTCACGTTCAACGCCTTCATCACGCCCTGGGCGATGTGCATCCGGCCACTCGGCTCAAACCCGTCGTAGGCAACGATCTCCGGCTTCTTGTCGAGCAAATTGAAGAGCTCTTGGTCCTGGATGCACTCCTCCCCGATACTCCTGCACAACTTGTACTTCTCCGCAGAGCTCAGCGGGCCAGAGCTCGACATCAGCTGCTCGACGCCCGAGGTACATTCCTTGAGCGCAGTCTCAAATTCGAATGCCGCCTGCTCCGCTTTCGTTCGCTCGTTCGTAGGCGGCGATGGGGCGTTCGCGTCCGTCATGGTGATGTGTGGTGGTGTGTGGTGTGGAGTCGTGTATGATGATTGTGAATCGGGGCCAGGAGGGACTTGCATGCTGCCGGCTCGATGCGAGGGCCGTCCGCGGACGGCGATCGCGATCGCCGGCCGACGACTGCCGAGGCCGCCATCGCCTGAGGCACGCGACGACGACGACGTCGGGCTACCAGGCGAGTGAGCAGCGAGCAGCGAGCAGCGAGCAGCGAGCAGCGAGCAGCGAGCAGCGAGCAGCAGGCGTCACTCGCGGACCGAACGGTCAAGCCGAGGAGGCGCCTGATGTCGCGCGTCCGCGAATCGGTGGCCCGCGGCCACCGATTCCGAGGCTCGCCGACTCACTCAAACCTCAAACCTACATCCCATTCGCCTTCCGTCTATGCGTATGTACGCTCTGTCTGTGCGAGGAGGGGACGAGGCCTGTAGAAGGGGGAAACAGCAAATCGATCGAACCAAATTCGGTTCCATCGGACGCTGAATTCGACATCAGCTCTCTCTTTCTCTCTCGTTCGCGCTCTGCTGTCAGCCAGGATGAGCTCCGATAGACAGAAGATGGCCGCATTGGTCAGCTCTGTGGCCACCGTACGTTTCGAGGTCTCGATCATCATCGTCATGACGACCCTCTACGCTCACACCCGTCTCTACGCTCTTCATTCAGGAACTCGAGTCGCACGGTCAGGCGTCTCATCCGTCGACGGATGTGCAGGTCGTGGTGAGAAAGTCGCTGGTGGAGCTCATGGAGATGGTGCTCGACACGCCAAAGTCTGCCCGGAACGGGCTGTCGATCGTGCTTCAGCTGCTGAGTATATCCATATTTGAGTACGCGTGGGTGGTCGACCAGGCGTTGCTAGAAGCCGTGTTGGAGCGGGCGGGGCTGATGATGGTGCGGGCGGGGAGCGCGGAGACGGTGCGGGACGTGGCCGGGTTTCTGGCGAGGGTCCTGGAGGCCATGTGGCGGCGCGCTGGCGACGCGGCGGACCCGATGGACACTGGGAGCAGTGTTGACGTGGGGGATCCGTTCGAGGACGCGCTTCGGGGGCACGCGGTGCTGCTGTTGGAGGCGTGCGAGGTCGCGAGTGGCAGCTCGCCGGGGGGCCGGCAAGGGCCGGAACACCAACAGCAGCAACAGCAACAGCAACAGCAGTACGTGTTGCGGCGGGAAGACGGGACAACGCTTGCGATGGGGGCGCGGGGGTGCGAGCAGGTGATCGCCGGGGTGATTGGGGTGTGCGCCGGGGTGTTGCGGCGGGTGGGGACGGGGAGCGTGGGGGTGCTCGTGCGAGAGGGCATCGGCTCGTCGCCGGACGCGATATCGTCGACGTCGACTTCTTCGGCGTCGTCTGTCGGACCGACCGTGCTGCACCTTGTGCTCGAGTTGCTGCTTTCGCCCTCGCGGATGGTCCAGCGTGCCTGCCTCGAGTTTCTCGACGGGGTCCTGCGGGACCCGCTGGTCGCGGACGATGTGCAGCTGCGATGGGCGGTGGTGGGGCAGTGCCGGCACGTGCTTGGCCAGTTGATCATGCGGTATCGCGAGGATGACGGCGTGGTGCATGGGAGAATCGCAGACCTGCTGTGGACGGTGTGGTGCGTCGGCGAAGGGGGTCCTGACGATGCCGACGATCAAGAGCTGCGGGAAGAGGTGCTCGGGGTGGTGGAGCAGGTGCTCCTGCGTGTCGGATGCGGAGAAGGGGTCGGCGTCGGGGGCGTTGTTGGCCTCGACATGGAGGGGATGGCGACGGTGCGGGACAAGTTCGGGACGCTGTTTTGCGACTGCGTCATCGAAGCGCCAGATGTCGGCGTGCAGGTACGTTCTCCTCTCTTGTTCTCTCGCTTCTTCTCTGGCGCGCTCTACCTCGCGTTCCATCTCGCGTACGCGTTCGTGACCCGAGTCTCACATTCGTTCGCGTGCTCCCGTGACACTGGCACCACCGAGCAGTTTCCAGCCGTGTTCCGCAACTGGAGCAGCTGGAACAACGACGCCAACCCGGCGCTCCACCGTCGGCTGCTTCTGGCGGCGTCGGTCGTACTCGATCAGTATCCGAGCGACGACGTGAGCGGCTTCCTGCGGACTCTGCGACCGTCGGCCTGCGCGTATGTCCAGGACGGGGACGCCGCGCCGACCTCGTCGGCCAGGAAGCGTCGCAAGGTCGGGTTGGCGGGCAACGCGAATGCGAATGCGAACGTCGATTCGCCGGCCCTCGGCGCCCGATCCAATCGCGTCGATCAGTTGACGACCAGCGTCTCTCCGCAGAACAACCCCAGCAGTCAGATCTCGTCCCCGTCCCTCTCGAGGCTCGTCAAGGATGTGCTCGTCGCCATCTACAGGGACATGGACGCGATGCAGAAGAAGTTTGCCGAATGCAGCATGGACGGCACCAACGAGGGGCTCGTCAAACAGATGTACCTGCTCTTCGACAGGGTGCTGTTGTCCTTGGCGTTCGTGGCCGGGCTGAACCGGGACGTGGCGGCAGAGCTGATCGAGGACGTCGCACAGCGCGTGGGTTCAGCGACCCTGGTGCAAGACCTGCGACACATTCTCACCGTGCAGCTGGCTACACTGACGCACGATATATGCGAGAGCCACTCGCTGAAATTCGCGGAGAAGGTCCTGGAGCGGCGACGGACGGCCCTGCAGACGAGCGACGCGGCGAGCTTCTACGACCTCTTCCTGGGCGACACCGAGGTGCTGCCGAACGACGCAATGCAGGTACCCGCGCGGAGCCTGGAGATCGCGCATTTTTTGCCGCTGATGGTGCTCACGCAGCCGCCGAAGCGGGCGCCTCCGGCCTCCAAGGCCAAGGGGAAGCGGGGGGCGGCCGAGCCGCTCGCGTCCTTGCCGCACGATTTCCTGCTGCGCGCGGCATCCGTCTCGCCGGCCGCGGCCAAAGCCGTCGTCCTCGGGATCATTGTGTACCTGGCCGGGGCGCCCGACGCAGCCGCCATGTTCGACCTCGCCCGGGACGCCGTGTTCCTGAGGCACGCCGCGTGCGAGGGGCTCGACGCCGAGGGCTCAGGCGGCCTCCAACCGCGCGACGCCAAGGAAGTTGCCGAGGTGCTGTTTGCACTCTCTGAGAAGTATCCGTTCGGCGGAGACGGCAACAAGGGCAAGGACAGAGACAAAGACAAGGCCAGGGCCAGGGAGAGAGCTGCCGAGCACGACCGGATGCAGGCCCTGATCGTCCAGGCGGCCATCATGGGCTTCCACCGGGCGTCGCTGACGGACTCGCCGGCTTGGCGGGGACTGGCCAAATACGTTATCCATGCCATGCAGTCCAAGGGCCGCGCTGCCAAGGTGCTGCTGTCCAGACTGTCGGTGCTGAAGTGCGAGAGCTTCGTGCTGGCGCTGACCGTCCCGGCCGCGAGGCAGCACCCCATCAGCTCCAAGGACAGGCTCTCGGCCAGCATCATTGGCGAGAATGATGTCGTCAAGGCGCTCCAGCTGGAGCTTCCCAAGGCCATATCGGAGGCGAGCGTGTTCCAGAACATCCTGGTGGCGCTCGAGTACTGCTCCACGTCCATGCGCAACGTCAACGCCGTCAACCTGTCCCTGGTCATCCTGATCTGCCACCTCGAGTCGAAGGACATTGTGATTGCCGCGCTGGCCGCTCAAGCTCTGCTCGGCATCGCTGCCGCCAAGGGCCAACCGCTGAAGGACATGCTGCTGCAGAACGACTCGCTCCTCGAGATCCTCGGCCCCCGCCTTCCCAGGAAGACCGACCTGCTCATCGAGCTGGCCGATTTGGTCGACTTGAAAGACCGTGCGCTGCTCTCAGCGTGCATGTCGACCATTCTTCCCAGCATCTGGGCCAAGGGCGGCGTCGACGGGGTCGCCGGCCTCGCCAAGCAGCTCGGCACGTCGCCGCAGCAGCTGCTGCTCAGGTACGGCGAGCATCCGCTGACCGCGTCCTTCATGAACAAGAAACCCACCACTGAGGAGTTCTTACATGTGGCGCGCGCCATTATGAAGGACGATTTCGACGGCTTCGTCACGTCCATCACCCCGAGGACGCTGAGCGAGCTCATCCTCGAGATGGGCGCCAACCAGGCGTGGAACTCGCATCAGGGCTCGCTGCCGGAAGGACTCGTTGATTTGACGTCGAAGAGCATCGCCGTGCTGATCGGGAAGCTGCAGACCGACACCTCCTCGGTCCGCCCGGGCGACGTCCCGGCGCTGCTGGCAGAGGGCGACAACGTCACCAGGCTGCTCAAGCACCTCGGAGACAAGTTCGACGACCATTCGGCCAAAGACTCCAAGCTGAAGATCATTCGCGGTGTCATCTTCCTGATTCGGGTGACTGGGAAGTTTGTGGGCAGGCACCTGCCCCAGTTCCTGGTCCTGCTGTCGGCGTCCATCCGTCGGACCGCGCCCGTCGAGGTCCGCGTGCAGGGACTGATCGGAATGACGTACCTGATTCGCGCGCTCGCATCTTATGCGCCGTTGCAGCTCGGAAGCTCCTCCAACCAAGTGGCGGTGGCCCTCCTGGACAGCCTCCAGACGGAGGGGCCGGTCGGGGACGCAGCGTTCAAGGCCCTCGAAGTCCTCGTCGAGCAGTGCCGGCGGCTCTTTCCGGAGAAGCTCCGGAACTTACCCCCCATTCCGCAATGCTCGAGCAACCTGCGGGCCCTCAGCGCCGGACTGACGGACGACCAGAACACGGCGGCTGAAAACGTCCGGTCCCTGCTGCAGGGCCTGCAGGAGGAGTCGCTGGACGTCCGCGCGGTGACCCTGGGCGAGCTGCGAAACATTCTGAGGTCCCAACGCCAGTGGGTCAGCACCCTGATCAACCCGAACCGGTCGTCGGAGGACGACTCGCTGCTGCGTGATCTCATCTCGGCCCTCGTCAAGAGTTGCAGCCCGGAGATCACGTCGCTGAGCAGCATCACCGCGCAGCAGGTCTGCGCCGAGTGCCTGGGGATCTTGGGTGCACTGGATCCGTCTCGAGTGCGGCTCAACTCCACGTACGAGCCCGTGCGCTACCAGAGCCCGTTGGAGCTGGCGCACGACGTCCTGATCAACCACCTGATCAAGGTCCTCATGACGGCCAACAGCATGAGCGTCCTCGACCGGGTGACGGTGGCCATCCAGGACGTCTTGAAGTGTGACGATATCGTGCTTCAGGGCAAGCAGAGCGGCAAGCGAAAGTCGAGGGACAAGTCCAACGCCATGTTTGACACGCTGCCGCAGGACGCGCGGGCCGTCGTCAAGCCGTACCTCGAGTCCAGGTACAGCTTCGGCCCCCTGCAGATTCCCAAACACGGGTTTATATACAATCGACGAATGCGCTTCCGGGTGTGGCTAGGGCGGTGGCTGGTCAAGATGATCCACCAGTGCGGCAAGAACCCCATGGTCGCCTTCTACCTGGCGCTGGTCCCCGTCGTCCTCTTCGACGTGCCGACCGCGATGAAGATCGCACCGTACGTGATTCTTGCGTATCTAGAAGAGGCAGGGACGGCCGCGAGCAAAGAGATCGTGGGCGAGATCCTGCATGTGATCGACCAGAACGCCACGCCGACGAGCGACGGCCTCTCCTGCATGCAGGCAATCTTCTCCCTGCTGGACGTGCTGAACCTTTGGAGCGAGGACCAGCAATATCCCGCCGACTTTGACTGGGGTGTCCTCGAAAAGATGACGAAGAAGGACATCCCGAGGATCAAGCTGGCCCACGCCGCCTCCACCTGCGGAGCGCACGCCAGGGCGCTGCTGTACTACGAGACCCACCTGCGGATGACCAAGGGCAACGGCGCCAACCCGGCGGCCGCCGAGCAGCCCGAGCTCGTCGACGAAGAGGTCAACCTGCTGATGGATATATACAGCAAGCTCGAGGAGCCGGACGGCCTGGACGGCATCATGAAGCTCCGCCGGGGCACCACGAAGCTGGAAGACCAGCGGCTCGCAGCCGAGCGCAACGGGTCTTGGACCGAGGCGTGCTCGCTGTACGAGCTCGACATTTCCCGATGCGGCGGGTCCGCCAGCGGGGGTCGCAGCGGCGCCCACGCCCAAGGCCACGGTCGTGCTGCCGCCGCTGCGACGGCGGCGGCGTCTCCGGGCGCCCCGGCGTGCAACCCGTCGATGAGCAGGAACGAGCTCACGGACGGGTACCTCAACTGCCTGCTTCATATGGGCCACTGGGAGGGCCTTGCAAATCAGGTCAGGGGGCTGCTGCTGTCAGAGGACGTCGACGACCTCCAGTACTACCGCATGGCGTCCAAGGGCGCCGGGGCGCTCTGGAGGCTCGGCAAGTTCGACGACGAGATGGTCGAGTACGTGAAGATCCCGGACGCGGTGCTGAAACGAGTCACCCTCGACGAAGCCTGGGAGCTCAAGCTGGCGCGCGTCCTGAGCAATCTCAACAGGATGGGCCGCATCGCCCGAGGCGACCTTTCCCTGGCTGCGAACGCCGGCCCCTCGGTGCCGTCCGCCCCGACGGTCGCGTCCATCGCCACTGCCTCGGTTACAGACCTGTCTGCTCTCCGAGACGCCATCACGAAGGAGCTGAGTACCATGCGGCACGACATCGTGCCCCACTTCTCGGCGGCGGCCAAGGAGTCGTACGGGCGCGCCTACCCGTTCCTGGTCAAGTTGCATATGATCCAGGAGATCGCCGACGCCGTCGATGCAGTCGAGCATGGTGCCGATCGTTCCCAGGGCAATATCGGCGCGAAAGAGCGCAGGCGCATGCTCAGGTGGAAGGAGAGGTTTTCCGTCACCCGGCCCACAATGAACACGCGCGGGCCTATCCTGGAACTCCGCCGGCAGCTGGCCGCCCTGATGGGCGACCAGAGCGAGGTGGGCGTTGGATGGCTGGAGCACGCCAAGCTCTGCAGGGAGACTGGCAATCTCGACACGGCCATGACGTCGGCCGCCGAGGCGCGAACCCTCGGCGTTCCGGGCGCCAACCTCGAGCACCTGGAGATCATGAACGTGCGCGGCAACACGCACAGGGCCCTTCAGGAGGCAAAAGGCATGCTGCCGCTCATCAAGGCAGGAGGCAGCAAGTGGCCCGAGAAGTACGCCTCGTCCAAGGAGCACGAGCACTTTCTGTCGCAGATCATGCTCAAGGAGGCGCAGTGGACGGCGGAGATGGGCCAGGGGACCCGCGAGGAGGTCGACGCCCTCTTCTACCAGGCGCTGTCGGTGAGGAACGGCAAGTGGGAGGCGGGTCTCTTCCATTACGCCCTCTACCTGGACCAGTACATGCAGGACGCCAAGGCGAGGCAGGACGCCATGGACAAACACAAGCGCGCCAAGCACGTCTCGGACCGCCTCGGTGGCAAGTCCCGCGTCCAGCTGGCCCAAGACCGGCCCTTCTTCTCGCATTATCCGGACGTCATTGAGGTCTACGGTAGGTGTCTGGAAGCGGGAACGGATCACATCTACCGGGCCCTCCCCCGCCTGCTGACGCTGTGGTTCGAGGTCGGCTCGCTGTCGCTGGACGAGGGCGTGGACGGCCGCCTGGTCGACATGCTCGACGGCGCACTTGACAAGGCAATGACGTGGATGAAACAGTACTCGAAGAGCTTGCCGCCCTCCATCTGGATGACGGCGATGCCGCAGCTCATCTCGCGGATCTGCCACGACAACCGCGACGTCGCCGAGCTCATCCGCCTCATAATTACGGACGCGGCCGCCGTGTACCCGCATCAGGTCATGTGGGCGCTCATGGGAGTTTCCAAGTCCACCAGGCCGAACCGAAAGTCGGCGGCGCGGAGCATCATCAACGGCGCCAAGCGCCGTGCCAGTGCCGCCGACAAGGACGTCTTCGTGGACAGCGAGGGCTTCGCCGAGCAGATCAACAAGTTGTGCTTTTACGTCCCGCAGGACAATGCCAAGACCATCTCGGCAAAGCGTCACGCACCGCATCTCGTCAAGAAGATGCCGTTCCACAACCGGGTGGCCGTCCCGACCCTGCGCATCCTCAGCGACTTCCAGAAGGACGAGCTCGTCACCGTCGCGGGCGTCGAGGACGATATCGCCGTCATGTCGAGTCTGCAGAAGCCCAAGAGGATCGTGTTCATCGGCAGCGACGGCAAGTCGTACCCGTTCTTGGCCAAACCCAAGGACGACCTGCGGAAGGACAACCGGATGATGGAGGTCGCGGGCGTGCTCAACGCCCTCTTCTCGGAAGATCCCGACGCCAGGGAGCGCGATCTCTACCTCCGCCGCTTCGCGGTTGTTCCCATCAGCGAAGACTCGGGACTGGTCGAGTGGGTCGTCGACACCAAGCCCGTCCGCTCGCTGATCAGCGAGGTGATCGTCGACGACCCGCGCAGGCTCAAGGCGATGAACATGGAAATCAAAAAGGCCTACGACCAGTCCGTCGCGGACCAGAAGAAGGACTCTAACGCCGTCAAGCAGTGGCTCACGGCCGTGCTCGAGAAGTACCCGCCCGTGTTCAACAAGTGGTGGACCAAACACTACCCCGACCCGGCCACGTGGCTTTCGGCGCGCCTCAACTTCACCCGCACGTACGCGGTATGGTGCATGGTCGGGCACGCCGTCGGCCTCGGCGACCGCCACCTGGAGAACGTACTCCTGGACACGTCCAACGGCGACGCCATCCAGATCGACTTTGGCTGCCTCTTCGACAAGGGCCTGACCCTGCCCCAGCCCGAGGTCGTCCCGTTCCGCCTGACCCAGAATATCATCGACGCGTTCGGCTACTCTGGCGTAGACGGCGTCTACAGGCAATCGTTCGAGATGACCCTGTCGATACTGCGCAAGAACAAGGGCTCGATGCTCAGCGTCATGGAGGGCTTTGTGCACGACCCCCTCGTCGACTGGAGCCGCAACGAGTCGCGCCGGGCCTCTTCCGGAGACAAGGAGGCGAGTAACGCCCAGGCGAGGGACTGGCTGGCGACCATCGAGGGACGCTTGGACGGCACGCTGCTGGGCGTCTACTGCGAGGCGACCATGCCATTGAGCGTCCAGGGCCAGGCGCAGCGGCTCATCGCCGAGGCGAGCGACCTCAAGCGGCTCAGCCTCATGTACATCTGGTGGCAGAGCTGGTACTAACGACATATCAACGACGTAAGCATTGTCATGGCACCCGAAAGTCGCCGAGCACGTTCTTCCGAGCCTCCTCGTCCGTATCTTGACAGCCGTCGTCCACGTTCATGATGATGCCAAATCGCAGGAGTTCGCAAAAGTCCTTGAGATCCAACACCCGGACCCCAGGCGTCGCACGCGCGCGATCTACCTCCTCGGACGTCGCGTACCCCCAGCTCGCCAGGTACAGCTGGTACCGCTTCAACAGCTGCTCCTCGGCGTGTTCGAGAACGTACTCGAGCGTCTCGAACCGATCATCAACGAAGTGCAGCTGCGTTCCCGGGTGTTCAGCAACAGGCCGTGCAGCAACGCTCCGTAGCGCCTGCAGCTTCAATTCGTTCGGCGGGATGAGCGTATGAAACACCCTCGGCGAGTCAAGATCGACCTCGATCCCGAGCAACGCCCGCAGCAACGGCACGAGCCGCTTCCCGTTCTTGGATGACGCGAAGTAAGTCGGCGACCGACAGTCGTCCATGGCCTCTCGGACGCCCGCGTACAGCGCGTTCATCCCCAGCCAACCATCAAAGTCCTCCTCGATCCGATGTCGCCGCCACGACTCGAATTCCCGCTCCAGATCTTCCACCGACGCTCCATACGCGCCCAACAACTCCTCCACGCGATTGCTCCAGTCATCGCACTCCAGAATGTCCCGCTCGGCCTTCTCGCCTCCCTCCGCGACATGCCTCGCCATCAACACGGACTCAAACCCCGAAATGAGCCGCGGCCGGACCCGGCTCAAGGCCGCCGCGAGGTCACCCGTGTCTGCACTCGGGTTCGACGGGAACGAGTCGGGCCATCGCGCGCGTGCCACGGCCAACCCTGCAGACATGACCTCGCCCTGAGAGTCGCACAGCACGCCGTCAAAGTCGAGCACGTAGACATCGTCCGGGACTGGCGAGTCGTCCCGTGAGGACGACGAGGCTCGAAAACGAGGCGAAGAACAACTGGGTTGCCGCCCCGGCGCCTGCCTCGGCGCCTGCCTCGGACAGACTCGGAGAAACGCAATCCCACCAAGCGCGGTTGGTCGGTGGCTCATTTTCAGACTCTGAAGTTCTGAGAACTTCTGCTCGATATCGATATCGATCGATACGAACCGTTCGTACTACGAAGTTCAAGTTGAACTTCGCGAAGTTCGCGATACCGAAACGAACAGATCTCAAGTCTCAATTTCTGCTTCGATATGGACACGCTTAACACATGGGGTGACCAACAACATGCATACGACCCGACGAACCAATGCCAACTCCTCGTCGAACTGGCCCGTCTTCCATCTTCGATACCACATGCCAAGCATGCGGCCGCGTCCACGCCGCGGAGACCGGGCGCCAAGCTCCGTTTCTCTACGGTGGAACTGACTGTTTCGGGCGATATGGTAACGGTGGACGGGCGCGCCGAGTATAAACCGTGCAAAGCGAGCGCGCATCCTGTGCCACCCTCGAAACCACTGCCGCAGCGGATCCTGTCGTTGTACGCCGCCAACAATGAGGGGGCCTATTTGATGCGGCTGGAAGAGAGAGACGACGCGCAGGCGACGATGCTGGTGATGCCGATGTCCAAGCGGGACGGGCGCGTCCTCGAGATGCTGAGCGAGTCGAGGCGAGGCAGCGTTGGCGAGGTTGAAAAAACGAAGACCGCGGCGGTCGACGACTTCACCCAGAGGACGGACGAGGCGTCGTCGAACCTCTATTTCTATTACTACGGGATGCTGCAGCACCAGGCCAATATGCTGCAGGATCATATACGGACCGGGACGTATTTTGCCGCTCTTACGGAGAACGCCGCCGATTTCCAAGGCAAGGCCGTGATGGACGTGGGCTGTGGGTCGGGCATACTCTCGTTCTTTGCCGCGCAGGCGGGTGCGCGTGTCGTCTATGCCGTCGAGGCCTCTGACTTTGCGCGCCACGCGGCGCGGCTGGTCGAGACGAATCCCGCGCTCGGAGCGAGGATCAAGGTCATTAAGGGCAAGGTCGAGGAGATGGAACTCCCCGAGAAGGTTGACGTGTTGGTTAGCGAGCCAATGGGCACGCTGTTGGTCAACGAGCGGATGCTTGAGACGTATATCCACGCTCGCAAGCATCACCTCAAGCCCGGCGGCCTGATGTTTCCCAGCAGCGGGACGATCTTCTGCACGGCGTTCTCGGACGAGATGCTGTGGAATGAGATTTCCAACAAGTCGGCGTTCTGGATGCACAACAGTTTCTACGGGGTCGACCTGGGCGCGCTCGCGGGCGCGGCGAGGAAGTCGGCGTTTGGGCAGCCGGTCATCGACCAGATCCCGCCGCAGGTGCTCGTGAGCAACTCGGTCGTCCGTATGTTTGACTTCCAGACGCTCGATGAGCAGGAGCTGGTGGAGTTTGAGATTCCGCTGTCGCTGGAGGTGTCCAGGCCGTGCGTGGTGCACGGCATTGCCGCATGGTTTGACGTGGCCTTTGCCGGGTCGACGTGTCAGCGGACCCTGTCCACGTCGCCGGGCGTGCCTTGCACGCACTGGTATCAGCTTCGCTGTATGTTGGCGGAGCCGGTTCGCGTACGGTCGGCGGGGGAGACGATCACCGGGGTGATGCGGTTCAAGGCGCACTCCCGACAGAGTTACGACGTGAGTCTGGAGGTGATGCTGAGCAACGGGGAGCGCTCCTGCGGGTCGTATGATCTGAAGGAGCCGTATTATCGCCAGCTGGTGCACACGCACGAGCCGGCGATGTATGGGGGCGGAGAAGGGGCGTGCAGCGCGGACTACGGGTGGAGCGAGGGCGGGAGCGGAGGCGGGAGCGGGCGGGGGGAGGACTATAAGCCGTCGTCGCCCGGGGAGGAGACGTGGTGGGTGTGAGGAGGACGGGGGTATCTATTTTTCGCGGCGCTCTGTAGAGCACCTGCTCTGGCGAGAGCAGATGTGCTCTGCAATTCTTTATCGCTTTTCGTTTTTACGCCAGATTTTCACGGTATGCGGAGTTCAGTGAGCGCAACTCGTAGGGTCTTTGCCTATCGAATCGTCATCGTGACGGCGTGGCTCGCGGCCGTCTGTTCGGCCGCTATTTCCTCGCCCAAAAATCGACAGAGGTCACAGGACATCGTGGCGTATGGCAGACGGTGGTCGGTGCTGCCTTCATATCGAACGGAACTGCTCGTCCTGTGGCCCGGTCTCGGCAATTCGTGCTGGAACCGCGGCCTGGCCGACCTGATCGACGAGATCCGGGAACGGTACGGGACGATCGACGTGCATTGCGTCGATGTCGGCTACGGCGGCCTCTTCGGCGACGTCGAGTCCCAGATCGACGACGTCTGCGAGCAGTTGCGGGACGTGGTCGATTCCAAGCATCCGCCCATCAAAGTATCTTACCTGGGACTCAGCCAAGGCGGGTTGTTCCTCCGGGCAATGCTCCAACGGTGTGACTTGCCTGCGGGCGCACTCGTGACGCTCGGCAGCCCCCACGCCGGCGTTTCGTCGTGGCCTTCGTGTCCGGTCGACGTCGACGTCGGCTCGGAATCATGGTTCTGTACGGTGATGGACAGGTTGGTCATTCAAAACCTCGGGACTGCCGCCATGATCAGAAGGACAATCGTACCGGCGAGCTACCTGACGGACGACGAAGCACCGGCTCCGTTCCTGGCGACGGCGAACTCGTGTCGAGACTCGACGATCGGCGGTCTCCACGCGCTCAAGTTTAAGGCCGAGAAGTTCGTTTCTTTCGCGTTCGAATACGATGACATGCTCGAGCCGCCCACGTCGGCCTGGTTTTGGCACGTTGATCACGGCCGGGTGGTGCCGGCCGAGCAACAACCCGAGCTCCACTGTCTGAGAGACGGCCTCGACTACGAGCAGCGGACGATTCCCGGGGCGGCACACATGCAGATCGACGCCGACTTCTTCTTCCTGGAGATTGTCGAGCGGTACTTTGTGGGCCGTGTTGACGATGACGATGATGACGGCGGGCACGTGGTTGCCGTCACATAAATGTCAAACCTTAGAGGGATTTCGGCATGTAGACGGGCAGCCGGTCGAGCGACTCCTGCTCTCGGCGCTTGATCTGGCCCCAGAACAGACCCAGACTGACGACGCTCGTGCACAAGAACAGCGCGTGGAAACCTCGATGGTAGGTCTCGAACTCCAAGTCCCCGCCGATCGCGATCACCGCCCGGTGCTCGACTGGTAAGGACCTTCTCAGCAACAGCAGGGTGCTGATTGCGTACATTCCCAGCAGCTCGGTCAGCACCAGCACGAAGCCGACCGGCGAGATTCCCAGGCCCGCCCCGCGGAAGAACGAAAAGAACCGGCCCATGTGCATCATGAACCCTCGCAGCGACGTCACGGAGATGAAGCCCACGAACGCCAGCGTCATGTACATCGACACCAGTCGGACGTCCACGTCGACGCTCGTAAAGAACCCCAGCGCCAAAGCGACCGTCTTTGACACCGGGTCGGAGCTCGTGTCCTCTCCGAACAACAGCGCCATCGAGCTCGTCCCGATCCTGAACAGGCAGTACAACGAGAGCACGTAGCCGAGCGCATTCTCTGCGTGCCCCCGCATCGTCCTCGACAGGAGCGCTTTTCGCCGCTGGTTCTTGAGGTCCTCCACGTCGGCCATGAGCGCCGACTCGAGCGACGACAGGGCCGATATCTCGACCTCCAGCGACGCAATGTCCTGCATGATCTTCCTCGTTCCCGCCGACCCGATGGCGCTGACAAACTTCGAGAAGAACCCAGACGCGTAGTCGTTCGACTCCTTCTTGGTCCGGAGGTCGACCCGCAGCTGCTCGACCTTGTCGGCCTTTTGCTTTTTCGACACGCCAGCCTGCTGCATCTGAGACTCCATGGCCGCAATCTCGCCCTGCTCGACCGGACGATAGAACAGGAGGAGATAGGTGAAGGGCACGCTGACCGTCCCGTATCCCGAAAGGACCTGGCGACAGACGGACAGACGGATCAGACGGATCAGACGGATCAGACGGATCAGACGGACAGACGGATATGTGGGCAAGTGAGCGGGTCGGGCGTACTCGAGCAAAGTGCAAGCAAAGTAGCAACACGAACCGAGACGACGATAAGCCCCAGAGCCCCGATGCGCCCCACGGCATCGAGGAGCCCGTACCGCGACAGCTCCGTCCCCGCCGGCACGGTCGGCGTCAGCAAAGCCGACCTCCAGAAGAAGTAGCTGAGCGTGGCAAAGATGCAGCCCGTCAACACCATGGCCCACTTGGCCGACTGCACCCGTCCCCGCACACTCGACAAGATGTGAAAATACGGCAGGACCAACAGCAGCAACGTCAGCAGCACCAGCATGTCCACCTTCCACGCGAGCGCCCGGGAGGCCGCCGAGAGCGACCCCGTCACTTCGGCGAACAGGAGAACGACCAGGACGCTCGACGTCGTGAACGTCAGCGAAAAGAGAAGATTGGCCACCCTCGACTGCTCCTCATGCTTGCGGTACACGGTCTTACCCACGAACAGCCAACCCGAGAGGAAGAGGGCGACGCTCAGGAAGGCCAAGAGCACGGCGTCGAAGATCATCCTTCTCTCGGGGCCTCGTTCGATTCCGAGTTCCTGGCAGCGCGCGGTGTAAACTTGCTCATTCTATACGAAAACAGCTAGCTCGGCGACATCGCGGTGTCCCGGAAACGCAGAAACGAGAACAAAAGGACGCCTGCCGTTGCGGGGTTTGTTCAAAAAATGATGTGCGTCTCGCTTGAGCGGTGCCGCACGATCACCGGCCCAAGCCTCTGATTGACTTGAATACGAAATGAACCCGTCGTCGATACTCGGTGGCGAGCGGCATCGGGCGATCGGTGCGTCATTCAGCGTGCACAGCCGACGTACTGGCGCTCGGCCAACCTCTCACTCCCCTCGTAGTCTGGTTCCGAGGCAAAGACTTGCGGCTCGCCGACAACCCAGTCCTCGACCGCGCCATCTCCCTTCGACAGCAGCATCCAGCCACCACCGACATCGTCCCGTTCTTCTGCTACGATCCACGGTGGATGCGGCCCAGCAGGTGCGGCCCCTTCCGTGCCAGGTACCTGGTAGAAACGGTCGACGACCTGCGGCGGAATCTGAGGGCGCTGGGGAGCGATTTGGTGGTCGCGAGCGGGGCGCCGGAGGAATATATTCCCAAACTGGTGCTTCCCGGAACGAGATGTACGGTGTTTGCCCAGGGAGAGGTTGCGTCCGAGGAGGTCGCGGCTGAGCGGGCGGTCCGGCGGGCGGTTGCTGACTTTGGCACGCTGGAGCTCGTCTGGGGCAACTCGAACATGTACCATCCGGACGATCTGCGGGACGTGCTGGACGTGAACGACGTCCCGTCGCCCGCGACCAAGTTCATGAAGCTGCTGGAGGAGCGCGAGGTGGGCGTGCGCGAGCCGCTCCCGGCGCCCGCCAATGGGGACCTTGGCGTCGTCGATTCCATCGACCTAGGAATCGACGATACGGAATCGACGATACGGATCGACGCGGTCGAGGAAGACCCTCGACGGGCGTTCAAGACGCCGGGCGGGGAAACGGCGGCCCTGGATCGCTGGAGGACGTATCTCGACTCGCATGCCGTCGCATCCTACTTTGACACGCGCAACGGTATGATCGGGGAGGACTATTCGACGAAGCTCGGGCCCGCACTCGCCCACGGTGCGATCTCTCCCCGGTCCGTGCTGTGGATGACGAGGCGGTATGAGGCAGAGCACGGGGCGAACAAATCGTCAAGGTGGATCGAATTCCATCTCAGGGTCCGCGAGTACTACAAGTACTTTGCGGGCACGCACGGGGACGCCATCTTCCGCCCGGGCGGCCCGATCCGCAAGCGACCCGCGTGGCGGGACGACCACGAGGCGTTTCTGCGCTGGAAGGAGGGACGGACCGGGTGGCCGTTGGTGGATGCGTCGATGAAAGAGCTGGCGGCGACCGGGTTCATGAGCAATCGCGGCAGGCAGATCGTGGCGTCGTTCCTCTGTCACGATCTAGGGCTCGATTGGCGGCTCGGCGCCAGGCATTTCGAGTGGGCCCTTGTAGACTATGATTGCGACAGCAACTGGGGCAACTGGGTGGCGGCCGCGGGGCTCACGGGAGGCCGCGTGAACATCTTCAACGTGCGGAAGCAGAGCAAGCAGTACGACGAACGCGGTCAATACGTGCGTCTGTGGCTGCCTGAGCTCGCCGACGTCCCGGCGGACGAGATCCACGAGCCCCGCCCCGGCGCCCTCGCCAGCGTACGATAGTGGTATATTGTACAATTACGTGCTCTTAAGTACATATCGACGCCCAGTTACCTCGTGGCGATGACCTCGTCGACCACGCCAAACTCTTTGGCCTCGTCGGCGCTCATGAAGTAGTCCCGCTCGAGCAGGTCCCTGATCCTGCCAATATCTGCGCCTGTATGGTGCTCGTACAGCTCGTTCAATCTATCGCGAAGACGCAGGATCTCTCGAGCGTGGATCTCTATATCGGTCGCCTGCCCGCTCGCCCCGCCGCTCGGCTGGTGCAGCATGATCCGCGAGTTTGGCAACGACCGCCTCGAGCCCTTCTCCCCGGCGGAGAGCAGCAGACTCGCCATGCTCGCCGCCTGACCAACCGCCAGCGTGGAAACGGGGCACTTAATGTATTGCATCGTGTCATAGATCGCCAGTCCCGCCGTCACCACGCCCCCCGGCGAGTTGATGTACATGGAGATGCCCTTCTCCGGGTTCTCGCTCTCGAGGTAGAGGAGCTGCGCGACGACTAGGTTGGACATATGGTCGTCGATCGGGCCTGGAGAACGAACGAGCGAGTGAGCGAGTGAGCGAGCGAGCGAGCGAGCGTCGAGTCCTCTCTCTCTCTCTCTCTGGGAGCGGTACACACCGTTCAGGCAGACGATCCGCTCGCGGAGGAGCCTCGAATAGATGTCAAAGGCTCGCTCGCCCCGGGCACTGCTCTCGATCACCATCGGTACGAGGTTGGCAAAGGGTTCCTTGGATGTGATTGTCGCGTAGGACCGGCGCAGGGCCCTTAACGTCGAGTTCATGGTTAGGTTTTGATTCGTTGGATGATTTCAAGGATGCGCGTTGAATCCGACGTTTCGGGGCCTAGCAAGACGAGGATATGAACATTATATATGCGATGTAACGTCCCGCGTTTCAGGACGTCGGACGCTCGGTTTAATTTGCGACGAGTGGCTCTCGACGATACGGTTTTTCGGCGACAGATATCGGAAGGTCAACCCCTTGATTTCGTCGTCGCCCAGTGGACGAATTCGCAGTCGATCGATGAGCCCTCGAGGCCCGGGGCCCCGTAGCACATCGTAACTTGAACAAGTCAAGCGAACCCTTCCCTCGAGACGTCACGTGAAAGGATCGCCGCCACCATGCCGCTCGTCCGCTCGATACTCGTCCTCGGACTCGTCGTGTCTTCCGTCGTCTCCTTGGTCGACGCTGTCGCGACGGGCATGAGCCAGCCGGAGGTATCTGAATACGCTTACATGTCACCGTCGGGACTGGACGAGCCGATCGGCGAGGCCAACGACGCGGTCGAGGTCGCGATTGACGCGGGCGACGTCGGGGTGGCCGAGGTGGCCGAGGTCAACGCCGCCGCAAAGGGTTCGAAGGAAAAAAAGCCGCAGAAGCCTTCAAAGAGTTCGAAGAAGAAGGTTCCGAAGGGGAAGAACGGGAAGAAGCCTCCTTCAAAGGGTTCCAAGAACAACAACAAGGTCACCTCGTCCAGCGCGTGGAGGACGACTGGCATCACGTTCTTCGGGCAGACCCCCCGCGACGACAACGGGCTCGGCCTGACGGGCATCGACCTCTTCAAACACGGCCGTGCGGACATCCGCTACAAGGGAGAGCCCGTCTATCCGGCCGCGGTCTTCCAAGGAGACGCCGCCAAATACCTCTATGCGGTCCTCGAAGTCACCTCTGCGGACTTTCGGAGGTCGCCCAAAAAGGTCTTACTGCACGTCGTCGATGCCTGCAACAGCTCCCAGAGGATCTGCAGGACCAACGTGCGTCGCTTTGGGGACTTTCTCGTCGACATCCACGACACGGCCACGGGAAGGACCGGCGTCGACGACGGGCTGATCAAGGGGTCCTTCCGCGTCGTGGGGGAGATTGCTCCCAACGACCTGCCCGAGAAGGTCTGGAAGGGAGGCTGGAAACTTTGTTCGTGCCGGGGCTCTTGCAAAAAGAACAGCGAGCAAGCCTGGAAGCCCACCGGGGAGAGGTGCTGATCAGGTATTGGAAATCTTCGAAATCTTGATCGTGATCTCGCGAGCTAACCCCAACAACTTTGAGTTGTAATACATCCCGTTCAAACCCGCAAGGATAGGAGCAGCCCGAGGGTGAACAACCACAGCAGCACAGGGGACCTGGAGGTCGACGACGGCAATGAAGCACGTCCTCGCCAGCACCCTGTATGTCGCTCTCGACGGCACGGCCTTTGCCCTGTCGAGCGGCGGTCTCGTCGCGGTGGGCCTGGTGACGGCGGCGGCGCTGTTGGTGGAGTCGCCGTCGCGATTCACGCGGACCGTCGCGCGCAGCTCTGCGCTCGTCATCGCCGGTCGCATCTCGCACTCGCTCCTGCAGCTCGTGCGGGTGCGACGTCGCGCCAACGACAACACGAACGACGGGAGGGGCCCGGAAGATAAGATCGGTCTTTCGTCAATCTGGGACTGGGAGCCGCCGTCGGACTCTGAGAAGGCTGGGTTGTGGTTTGTACTGAAAGAGCTGGTGCAGACGTTCGACACGATCTCGCTCAACTATCCAGAGATCAAGTCGATGATCGACAGCACGAGCGACCTTCCGCAGCGGCTCTGGTACTACCTCGTCACCGACGTTGACGACATCAGGGCGGCCTCGGAGGGGGCCGGCCAGCAGCAGGCACTCTCGGAGGAGGACGAGCGGGGACTCGATCTCCTCAGGGAGTACAGGGAGTTTTGCATCTTTTCGTACGACTGCACGACCGATCAACAACTCGAAGAGCGACTGGTGTGTACTGACTCGCGCTTCGCACGCCCAGGCCCGACTCTCACTCTTGCTACGCGCCACGCTTGCCCGTTCGCCAGTCGTCCCGCGGATTCAAGCTGATCGGCGCCAAGTATGCGTCGGACGAGCTGTCGCCGGCCTTTTACCTGGCGGCCAACCAAGCCGCTAAGGAGACCGGTGGGTATTGATCTCGACCGACGTGCGCTCTTCGGGCGCCCGATCTTCGGACGCCTGATCTTCGGACGCCCCGACTCGCTCACTCGCTCGCTCGTTCGCTCGCTCGTTTGCCAGTCATGTGCATCAGAGGAACCTTTTCGGGCAATGACGTCATCACGGATATGGTCGCGGCCGGCACGCCCTTCGGGGACGGCGGCTTTGCGCACAAGGGCATGGCGACAGCGGCACAATACCTGTTTGAGCGGTTCGGCGAGCTCCTCTTGTCCATAGCAGACGACAGAGACGGCCTCGTGACTGTCTGTGGCCACAGTCTGGGCGCCGGGGTCGCGGCGCTGCTGACGAACGCAATCACGTCGAAACGCTCGTCGTCGTCGTCGTCATCGGCATCCTCTGGAAGAATCCGGTGCCTGTGCTACGAGCCGCCCGCGTGCATGAGCGCACCACTTGCCGCAAAGACGGTTGAATCGACGTATTCCGTCGTCAACCGAGACGATCTGGTGCCTCGGCTGGGCCCGACACCGATCGTAAACCTGCTGCACAACCTCGCCGCGTTTGACTGGCGCGCGGCGGCCGAGAAAGACGGCGACGCCATCGTCAGCCGCCTCACGTTGCTGCTGGCGACCAAGGACACGAAGAACCAAGAACGGAGGGCCGGACCCGGCCTGCAGCCGAACGAGTCGTGGCAATATGATCCCGTCGTTCCCGGAAAGGTCATGTTCGTGAATCCCGGGTCTGCGCCAACGCGGATCGACCCTTTCAGCGAGGTGCTCAGGTCGCTGCGACTGACGCCCTCGTGCGTCCGAGACCACTTTGTTGACACGGACGAATTCAGCAGTGCCCTCGTTCCCGAGCGCAGTGCTGTGTAAGTGTGCGTGTAAGCATGTCGTATCGTTACGTTTAGTGTCAAAGCGTCAGCAATCGTCAAGTCAGGTCATTCGAATCAGTCGTCTAGTCGTCTAGTGGAGGTGGCGGCGGCGGCTCCAGCCCGTACGGATCGTCCTCCTGTGGCACCTCCACGCCGTTCGCCTTGACCTCCCAGAGTCCGTCGTCGACGTCCATATTCGCGCCGTCAGGCCCCGCGGGCGAGGTCGACGGCATGTCAGCCCCTGCTTTCGCAACCCCTGCAGCACGCCCGTCCGCGTCCACCTCCAGGGCGCCTTCCGCTTCCTCTTTCACCCCGTCGACCCCCATCTCGTCCTCTTCTCGTTTCTGCTGCTGTTGCTGGTGTTGCTGCTGCGCTTTTTCCACCACCCCGACCTCCCCGTTTCCGTTCTCGAGCCCCGCGTCGAGTTCCAACGCGGGCAGGGCGCCCTCGGTCACCGCCACGTTGGAGCCCTCCAACACACTCGCATGTGCGTGTTTCCCGCCCTTCTTGGCCCCCCTTTTCCCCTTCTTTTTACCCGGACTCGACACGCCTGCCGCGCCCTCCTGGACCTCCTCGGCCACTCTCCGCAGCTCGTCGAGGTCCTTTGTGAGAATGTCGTTCGCCGAGAACTGCACGTACTTCCCGTACACGTCGCTCCCGTTTGCATTCAAATTTGCTTCCAGTTCAACGAGCTGGAAGCCCTTCTGCACGAACGAAACCAGCGCGCCGACCGGAACATCGCGGCCCCGGACGTCGAGCTTGTCGACCTCCGACTCGGACGCGAACGCGAACGCCGCGTGGCCAAAACCGGACTCGAGCAGGTAGCGGTAAATGAGAAAGTTGACCTCGGCCGAAGACAGCCCCGGCGGAGGACTCGACGAGGGCCCCCCGGCCGCGGTTTGGTCCTCCCCGTTGTCGAGCTCATTCGGCGTCATGGTCCGCCGGCTGTGAATGGGTCGAATACTCGAGAGCGAGCGCCAAAAGAGCCGTGGCTGTGTATATAGTCGGTCTTTCGTCCTATAACAGAAGCGTATGGGACGCCAGCGTCTCTCGACCGCCCGGAATCGCGCCAAAATTGCAATTGGCTGCGTTTTTTTTCGAACCCAGGTGCCTCTCTCTGTCGCGCGCCGTGTGCGCCTCTTGTCGTCGAGGCGTCGTGGGGACGTGGCCAGGAGCTCTCCAACGAGCTGTCACGTCAACTTGGATAAATTTGAGGAGGCAAGTCTCAGGGAGTCTCAGGGAGGGAATGTCCCAGGCAGCGAGCAGCGATCAGCATCGGCGAACCGCACGCACGCCCGGATCGCGGAGCATCCAACAAGCGCCGGACATCCACCACTGGGCACTGGGAAGCGACCGAATGCGGTCGTCGTCGCGGCAAGCCACGGTGGCTGTCCCGGCAGTGGAGTCGCGCTGAAGCGGGAGCTGGACGAGGGTGGTCGTATGTGGCGTCCAATCCCCGTCGTCCTCCGACAGTGTGCAGAGTGTCGCTTCTTTTGAGGGGTCGACGACGGGTCGACGACGGGTCGACGACGGGTCGACGACGGGTCGACGACGGGTCGACGACGGGTCGCTGCGTTCGACTGGCCCATCATCAGGCCTGGCTGCTCCTCCGCTCGCCCTCCGCTCTTCCCTCCGCCGCGCCTTGCTGCACCGCCATCTTAATTCAGGATCATAATTTAGGTAAGTCCACGTGCGACGCAGCCGAGAAGGGCCGCCCGCGTGCACGGCGGATTGCCGCCGTCCGCCGAGCGAATCATTTCCCCCGGGAATCCTTCCGGCTTTCGTTCCGCTTATCGCCCATCGTTGCGCGATATGGCGCTGGATGGATGAGAACGATGTTCGTGACGCCTGATGGACGGCAGCTCCGCCCCGGACGCGACGGCAGGCGGCATTGAATTTCTCCCCGGGAATGAAGTCAACCTGCCGGCGTCCGCTGCGCCCTGCCGCGGGCGTTGATCCCTCGATGCGAGCGATGATCGGTATTTTACCGTATTGGGCGCCGCGGCGGGGGTGTCGGCCGGCGAGCTCGCCGCATCCCGGACTGCTTCCAGCACGACCACCACTCACGCACACGCAACATGCACCTCCACGACAGCACATAACACAGAAAGATGCCGCCCAAGTTCGACCCGAACGATGTCCTGGAGGTCTTCGTCCGCGCCACCGGAGGAGAGGTCGGTGCTGCGTCGGCCCTGGCTCCGAAGATCGGTCCCCTGGGTCTCTCCCCGAAGAAGATCGGAGAGGATATTGCCAAGGAGACTGCCAAGGACTGGAAGGGTCTCCGTGTCACCGTCAAGCTGACGGTGCAGAACCGCCAGGCCAAGGTGTCTGTCGTGCCGTCTGCCGGAGCCCTGGTCATTCGCGCACTGAAGGAGCCGCCCAGGGACCGCAAGAAGGAGCCGAACGTGCCGCACGATGGCAACATTTCGCTGGATGATATCAAGGAGATTGCGAGGATCATGAGGGACAGGAGCTGCGCTGCCACGTTTGCAGGCACCTGCAAGGAGATTCTGGGAACGGCCGTCTCTGTCGGATGCACCGTGGACGGGCAGGACCCGCGAGAGATCCAGCAGGCGATCGACAGCGGAGATATTGTGATTGCCGACGAGTAGAGGGATTTAGATGTAATTTATTTATGCACTGCGGGTGGGTAGGTTCGTTGCGCAACGAACCTACTTTTTCGACCGAAGCATGACGTTGCAAGGTTTCCCAATTGGGACGACGACCCGACCCAAAGGGTTGTGTCGAAACCGAGAAGACCGAATTCGGCAGGACTAATCGATCAATTGACTGCATCCGAGCCAAGTGGATGCTCGACGGGTGCTCCACGCTCGACGAGGTCGTCGCGAGGCTCCAGGCCGCCGCTACGGGCTACGAGAGGCTCAAGGCCGAAGCATAC
>Ga0181573_10000800_pt1 | contig 32603 bp, 22 predicted proteins | sample 101ome_25_FD_148643 | JGI IMG/M metagenome (GOLD analysis project Ga0181573, IMG submission 148643) | Coastal salt marsh microbial communities from the Groves Creek Marsh, Skidaway Island, Georgia - 101409BT metaG (spades assembly) | ecosystem: Environmental > Aquatic > Marine > Intertidal zone...
CGACGGAGGGGAACGAGGGGGCGCGGTGAACTGAGGGAGACGACGACGGCGCCGGCGCCGATCGACCAACGAGGGGCCCATAGCCACCACTCATTAGCGGATGTTTGTTTGACAAAGTGACGACGATGTAGCGTGAATCGATCGATTGGGCCGCGTCGCGCGCGCCCGTGTTTGTCGCGCGGAACTAACGTGTTTGACAGAGCGTGAAGCGCCCGAGCTGCGTTGCATTACAACCGCGCAGATAAAACTGCGCCGCGGCTAATCGCGCGAACGCGTCACATCCCCCGAAAACCCCCACCAAGCTCGACTCCCCATCCCGGGGACGAAGCGTCGAAGCGTCCGCATGACGTCGCTCACTTCTTGCCAGCCTGCATCTTGAGAACCTTCTTCACGATCTTCTGCTCCTCGACGAGAAAGGCGCGGGTGATGCGCTCGCGAACCGCGCCGCCGGAGAGGACGCCGCCGTACGCGCGAGTCACCGACTTCTTGTTCTTCGCCATGTGCTTGCTGCCGTACTTGACCTGAGCGACGCGGGGCACCTGCGGGGATGGATGCGAGGGGCGTCGGGACACAGCTGTCAGCTCACGGCGCACTCGACGCGGGGTGGACGACGCGGCACGGACGGCGGGGGGATGGGCCGGTGCCGCGATGCGTCGGTGGGAGGACGCGGAGGTGGGAGGACGAGGAGGTCGGGGCGGGCGGGCCGTAATGGGATCGGTGCCCAGCGGGAGGATGATCCCCGGAGGTCGGCTCGGCGTCGCCGGGTGCGCGCGTCCCGAGCGACGGCGAGACACGGACGCGTTCCCGCGCGACGTCGGCGCGTTCATCCATCTCGAAGGTCCTCGCGCGGACCTCCGGATGGACGCGTCGGATCGCGCGCGGAGTCGGCGCCGCGCGTTTCCGGGCACCCGCCATCCCGCTGGGACCAGAGCCCAGACCCTAGAAAAAACCTAGAAGAGCACTCACGCCGTGGATGCGGCCGTGGTCGCCGGAGGGGGTCTGGGGACCCTTGGTCTTCTTCTTGACGTAGTGGACCGTGAGACCGCCGCCGGGCTTCTTGAGCTTGCGGATGACGTTGCTCCGGGTCGCGTAGGCTGCGAGGCGAGGGAGTACGGGCGCGCGTCAGCGTCGGGGAAATCGTCGTGGTGCGCGAGGAGAACGAGATTTGGTCCTCGGCCGCTTGCCGGAAACCGCGCGCGCGGGCGCGAACGACGCGCGCATCGCGGGTGCGGGGTGGACACTCACCGTGACGACGCCTGTAAGTCACACGCTGGACCATTTCTCTAGCTAGTTACGGTGCTGCGTAACGTTGAAAGGGATGCGAGCGATGCGTCGAGACGCTGAAAAGCCAAGGGCTCCTGGCACCGACTGATGACTGGAAGCGGACAACGAGAAACATTCACTGTCCGATGCAGTGGCGGGCAGTCACATTTTCGTCGATTCATGGTTAACATTTGGCAGAATCGCGTATCCGCGCATGCTCGTGCAGTCATGATAGATTTGGTCCAGTCTCCGATGATACCCGTCGATGAAAATTTCGCCTCGCGGACAGTCGCTAAAAGTCGTCCGTCGTCGCTCGCCTCCGACGCTCGCTGCCATCGTATTCCGCGCACATTTTCATCCCCGTCACCTTTCGTCGTCACTTCTCGCGTGCATGCAACGGCCGGATCCACAGCTTCACCACCCCCGCCGCGCACGCCGTCACCACCCCTTCCTCGGTGAAGACCGCGTCCGTGCACGGCTCGGCGTGGATCACGCACGACGCCGTCGCCGCCAACGTCTCCGGCACCTCGCCCCTCGTCGCCGGCGCGCAGATGAGACCGCCGACGTACGAGTGAATGCTCGGACCGGACGAAGCTAGACGGTCCGCCTCGCGGTCCGCGGGATACCCCGCGGCGCTACTTACCCCGGCCTGTGCGTCGGCTTCGTTGGCGGCTTCCGCGTCGAGCGACGCGCGCCGGCTCGGGCCCCGGCTCGACGAGGGCGAGGTCGACGCGCTCGCAGGGTGAGTCGGTGAGTCGACCCCGGCCTGCCCGTTCCCGTTCCCGCCTTGGTCCGCTCCAACGCCGCCGGGGTTCTTGCCGGGGTTCTTGCCCAGCCCCGACTTGCTCGCGCCGGACACGCCCATGCTGCCCATGGAGCTCAGCATGCTCTTGCTCGCGCTCCGAATCATGCCCGACGGAGACCTGAGCAGCGACGAACCTGACGCGTTCGGCGGCGCGGTGCCCGCGGGGAGGACAGGGATGGGAACCGGGGCCGGGGGCGGGGCCGGGGGCTCGAAGGCGCCGTCGGATTCGAAGCCGTCGTCGGTTCGGCCGGTAGAGGGCGCGCCCGGGATGTTCACGCCGCCGGAGTCGCCACCCGCGGAGTCGCCACCCGTCGCCTCCAGCGGCAGGTCCCAGAGGCACAGTCGGCAGTCCTGCCCGACGCTCCCGAACCGGAGCGTCTCCGCGCGATCGTCGGTGACGAGGAGGTCGTCGTAGTTGGTGGTCGGCGATTTAACCGACGCGTCCTGCGCGCGAACCGGCCCCGGCGATTTAACCCGATTTAAACCCGATTGTAAACGCGAGTCGCCGTCGTCGTCGTGGTCGCTGTCGTGATCGTGGTCCGCGTCGTCCAGCACGTGCGCGTCCTCGCACGCGCACGTCACCCAGCTCGCGTGGCCATCCGCCCACGCCGCGCAGTACCGTCCCTCCGGCACGGCCCAAACCTCGACGAGGTCGCTCTCGCCCCCCGCGAGGACGTAGTGGCCGTCGCCCGCCCACCGCACCGTTCGCAGCCCGCCGTAGTAACTCTTGAACCCCCCGCACAGCCGCGGTCGCTCCCAGTGCGTCACGTCCAGGATCCGGCATATCCCGTCCGCGCCGCCGGCGACGGCGAGGTACTGCCCGTCGGGGGAGAAGCTCGCGCAGGACATCGGACCGGCTCCGAGGTGCCACCTGGCAAACGGATTGGCCAGCGTCTGCCCACCCGCGCCGCTCCGCCCCGGCGTCACCGACGGCGCGTCGCGGTCACCGACGATGGCGGGGAACCACGGGTCCACGGACGCGTCGCGGCTGACGGAGTACGCGTACACGTTGCCGTCGCCGTGGCACGTGACGAAACCCCCGAGGCGATCGACGCCGCCGTTGCCGCACCACGCGACGTGGTTACATCGCGACGCGTTGGCGGGGGACTCGAGCTTGGCGCGCTCGCTGCCGCCGAAGCCGCCGCCGCCGTCGGTGTTGAACCGGAGGGTGCCGGGCGGGAGCTTGGTGCTCGACGACGTGGAGGATGATGACGCCGCGCCGGTGCCGGATGACGTCGCGCCCTTATCCGCGACGTCGTCGTCGTCCAGCGGGCCGGTGGACCCGGGCCGGATGGCGGGGTTTCGTTCGCCCACGAGGGCGCGCAGGGACGTGAGGACCACCTCGCCGTTCGCGAGTCCGATGAGCAGGTCGTTCTGGTTCTGGTGTCCGCCGCCCTGCTCCCGGAACGCGTGGCACGTCACCAGCGTGCCGGGGAACTGTAGCGTCCTGATCGGGTCCGCGGGTTTCGTCGCGTTCGGATCGTCCGGCGTCGACTGCGCGGGTTTGGACGAGGGGCCGTAGCCGCCGTAGCCGCCGTAGCCGCCGTAGCCGCCGTAGAACGACGAGCGCTTCGCCGCGCCTTCCGCGGCGACGGACGGCTCGTCGTAATCGTACACGAGCAGGGTGTCGTTGACGTTGAACACGAGGTAGCGCGCGGGTGCCCCGTGGTGCCCGCGCGGCGCGGGAAGTTTCGCGACGGTCACCTTGGAGCCTCCCGCTGGGTTGAACGACACGGGGCCGTTGGGGTGGGACCAGGAGCGTTCGAGCCGGTACTTGCCGTCGCTCGCGGCGAACTGCGTGCGCTTGGGGCCGGTGCCCGCGCCGTCCGAGGCCGGCATGGTCGCCTCCTCTTGAGCGCGTCTCCTACTGTACCCTAGACTAGCTAGAGATCATTTCCTCGGACCCAATACAGGCTGAGAGTGTGGATACACCGAGAGGAAATATCCCATTTTTGACTCGCGTCGCCGCACACGCGCGCGCGAGACGCCATGGCCAGACGGAAACCCCCCGCGCCGAACGTCAAGAAGTTCGGCGCGCCCCTCTACGCCTCCGCGTGGATCGACGATCGCGTCGCGCTCGTCGCCGGCGGCGGCGGCAAGAAGAGCAGCGGCATCCCGAACCGGGTGATGCAAGCCTCGTTCGACTCCGTCGAGCTCACCGAGCCCCTCGCCTCCGTGCACACCGACGAGACCGCGCCGCAGGTGCTGTGCGCGCACCCCTACGGCGCCGAGCTCCTCGTCGCCTTCTCCGGCGACGTCGCCGTGTACGTCGTCACCGCCAACGACGCGTCCACGCAGCTCGCCGAGACGGAGGAGTCGGACGCACCCCCGCCAGAGGCGTCCGCGCCGTACCGGATCTCGCCCCGGGATCTCGACGAGTCGTCGGGCGCGGCGACGCGCGTGACGCTCGCGACGTGCGACGTCAAGTGCGCGGCGTTCTCCCCGGACGGCGCGTCCCTCGCGGTGGGCCTGGAGAGCGGCGAGGTGCGATTGTTCGCGTGGCCGACGCTCGAGCCCTCGGGGACGCGATTGGACGGATCGCACGCCGACGCCGTCAACGGCGTGGCGTTTTCTCCCGACGGGACGACGCTGTTGTCCACGTCTTCCGAGACGGTCAAGGACGGGCGCGGGCCCGCGGTGTGGAACGTGTCGACCGGGGCGAAGATCGCGACGCTGGTGGACGAGACGAGGGAAAAGGCGGCGGGAAAGGCCAGGTTCGGTCGCCAGTACCGATTCTGCGGCTTTGCGCCGTGCGGGTCGTTCGCGCTCGTCGGGCTCAACGACGGCGGCGAGGGCCACGTGTGCAAATGGGCGTGCGACACGTGGAAGCCGCACGGCAAGCCCCAGCGGGTGACGCGCGAACCCTTGAGTGCCATGGCGTTCGATCCCACGGGCCGCACGGTGGCGTGCGGCGACTCGGAAGGTCACGTGATGATCGTCGACGCCAAGACGCTGGCGACGAAAAAGACGATCAAAGGCGCGCACATGATCTTCGTCACCACGATGGCGTACTCGCCCGACGGCTGCGTGGTGCTCAGCGGCAGCGCGGACGCCTCCGCGTGCTGCACCGTCGTGTCGCGAGGCCCGCGAGGGGGGACAAACGGCGGGAGGGCGGGGCGGGCGTCGAGCGGCGCGTGGGGCGACGTGGCGGAGAAGGCGTACGCCTTGCTCGTCGCGTCGGTGCTCGCGTGGCTCTTCTTCACCGTCGGGCGTCTGGCGGTGCGTCTACAAACCGCCGCGACGGGGCCGGGTCCCGACGCGAACGTCGAGCGCATCGACATGCTCGCCGGGCTCAAGTACGGCGACATCAAGCGCCTCGCGGCGGACGTGCGGCGGCGACGGGAGGCGGGGGCGGGGGCGGGCGACGACGACGACGGCGGCGACGGGGCGCCGCCGCCAAAGGCGGACGAATCGCACAAGCCGCAGACGGACGACACCGAGCGCGTCTTCGCGGACGAGGACCCGACGCCCTACGAGTGCGTCGATGGGGAGAACATCCGGTGCGAGGACGTGCTGACGGAGCCCGCGGCGTGGGAGATGCGCGTGAAGAAGGGGGAGTCGACGCCGCCGCCGTCGTCGAGGGAGGCGGCGCGAGCGGCGACGTTTGAATCGGTGCCGAGCGACGCGATGAACACGGGGGACGGTCGGTCGCCCGGTCTCGGGGCGCCGGGTTGGAGGGACGAGCTGTGACGCGTTGGTCGTGTTACCCGTTACTGTTTTACATCGATCGCGAGAGCCTAGTCTTTGTTCGTTCGTCGTCGTCGTCGTCATTGCTTGGAGACGGCGCCTTTGTCCTCGCCGTCGCCCTCCTCCGCCTGGGACACCAGATCCTGGACGGACCTCTCCAGGTCGTCTATCCGCTCGCCCATCTCGTCGATGCGGGTGATGATGCTGTCGCTCATCTGCTGGAATCGCGACTGCATCTGCGTCAGCAGGTTCTGGACCTGCGTCGGGTCACGGGGGCGGGAGAGGCGGGCGATCTCAGGCGTCCGCTCGACGAAAAGGGGGACGACTTTGAAAAAACGGGGGGTGAGCCGAGCGAGCGCGGCGTCGTGGAAAGGGGGGCGTCACGCGGGCTCGGAGGGGGCGGGCGGGGCGCTCACAAAGGCGGTAAGGTCCGCGGTGGACTGGGGTCCCTCTCCCTGGTTGCTCATGTCGGCCTCGACCGCGCGCGGGGAAGTGCCGCGGCCCGGAGAGAAACAGCACTCACTGGAGCGCGACGACCAGACGGGAATCTCGTGCCTTCGCATCTGGATACCGTGCGGGTCATTGATGGTGAGGCAGACCAGGCGCCAAAGACCCGTCTGCGCCTGCGGTCGCCTTCACGAAGGACAAGAAGGCCTGTGCGGACTCGTCTCCCAGGCTTCATCCGTCGTCCCCACCGACATCGCCGTCGCGAGGAGCTCGCTGACCATGGCGCCGTCCTACCCACCGGTGCCCAAGGTGCGCGCGGAACAAGTCCCAACCGCCAGATCCAGATCGCCTGCTCGCCTCGCGTCCTGACGTTCCACCCGTCCTCGCCCGACAGAATTGCACCGTCACCGGCGGCATGGGATTCGTCGGCCGTCGCCTCGTCGAGATGCTCGTCGAGCGCGGCGCGACGCGCGTCGTCGCCTTCGACATCGCCCCCAAACCGGAAGACGCGGGCGACGATCCGCGGATCGTCTGGATGCAGGGCGACCTCACCAATCCCGACGACGTGGACAAGGCATGCGAGGGCAGCGAGTGCGTGTGGCACATCGCGGCGCTCGTCGGGCCCTATCACGCGCTCGACATGTACATGAAGGTCAACTACCAGGGCACCGTCAACGTCATCGACGCGTGCAAGAAGCACGGCATCAAGAAGATCGTCATGTCGTCGTCGCCCTCCACCCGGTTCGACGGGAACGACATCAACGGCCTCAAGGAGACGGAGCTCAAGATCCCGAGAAAGTTCCTCCAGGCGTACGCGGAGAGCAAGTGCAAGGGCGAGGAGGCGTGCATGGCGGCGTGCGACGGCGAAAACCTGTTGACGGTGGCGGTGGCGCCCCATCAGGTGTACGGCCCGCGCGACATGCTCTTCCTCCACAACTTCCTCCTCAACGCGAAGCGCCTGAGGGTCTTCGGCGACGGCGAGAACCTGGTGAGCGTCTGTTACGTCGATAACTACTGCCACGGGCTCATACTGGGCGAGAGGGCGCTGTACCCGGGGTCCCCCGCGCTTCGCAACTTTTACATCTGCACAGACGGCAAACCGGTGAAGCTCTGGCCGTTCATCGACCGCGCGCTGATGGACGTGCTCGGTCAACCGTCCTTATTCACCAAGTTCAAGCTGCCCGGGTGGAGTTTCATGTACCCGCTGGGGTACTGCGTGGAGAGTATCGGGGCGTTGCTGGGCAAGAAGTTCAAGCTCACCACGTTCTCCGTGCGCATGCTGTTGATCAACCGGTGGTTCGACCCGAGCCTGAGCAAACGGGACCTCGGGTACGAGCCCATCGTGCAACCCGAGGAGGCGTGGCGTAGGACGGTGACGTGGTTCAAGGAGGAGTGGATGCCGAAGCACGGACCGCAGCCGGAGTTCCAGAGCTTCTAGATGCGCCGGGAAACCTCCACGATAGCGCCGCAAATTTATTCAACGAGTCATCGTTCTTGCTGTGATCACGAGTGCACGACGAGTCTCGCATCTTCGCAGCCACAGCAACTTCGGCTTTATCCGCAGCGCGCGGGGTCACTTCTAGCCGACGCGTGGGACCATGTCCGCCGCGACCCTCACGATCAACGCCCCCGCGATCACCGCGCGCGCGTCCGCGGTCCGCGGGACCCGCGCGCGCGCGCCTTCCCGCGGCTCCGCCGTCGTCCGGCGCGCCACCATGAAGGGCGCTCCCGACACCGCGCTGAGCTCGGCGAATCAGATCACGGACGACGACGTGTCGTCCTGGGAGGAGATCGACCGCCAGATCTTCAACATGTGCGCCAGGTACGCGGGCGATAGCAGCGTCAACCCCCGCATCATGGCCGCCACCGAGCTCGGCGCGGACAAGACCTACGAGGCTCTCGACGACATCACCGTCGTCGAGGTGTACCAGGCGGCGTACGACGGCGGCCTGGACGAGTGCACCACGATCATCGACACCCACCTTCGCATGCTCGCCGAGTGCATCATCCAGGACGACGTCGAGCTCGTGCGCGCCGTGTACGACAAGTTCCGCAGGCTCCCGCCCCTCCTCCAGAAATCCTCCCTCATCGCCACCGCGGCGGTCGCCGAGGCTGGTCTCCTCTTCGTCAGGGAGGAGTACGAGCTCGTCGAGGCCATGCTGCGAGACGAGGTCAGCGGCGACGACGCGTCAGAGGAGGCTAAGATGGAGTACGATAAGTCCAAGGTGATCATCGACGTGATGGACAGGGTCATCGCGGTGATGCACGAGGAGAAGGGGGAGGTCAACGGCGAGATCGTGTCGTCCATGCCCTCCGTCGCCAAGTGACGCGAGTTTGGATAAGGCGATGTCATTATAGGGGAGAGAGTGGAGCCGGCCGACCCACTTAGGACGCCCTCCGGCCGCGCGGCCGGGGGCGCAGCACGCAGCGCGCATTGAAATTCAATTCGTATCGATATCAGCGAGACGCGCGCCTGTGCGAGATTTCGCCGAAGGTTTCCCCCGAGCGCGGCGCAACCGACGACGGAGGAGCTAATAAATGCACTCGCGAGAAGAAAGAAGATGACCATCGAGGCGCCGGACGTGGACCGTTCGTCACTGGAACGTGCCCAGCTCCGACCCCGGGGCACCGTACACCAGCGCGTGGAACGCAAACACGAAAAATAGCAGCCCGCCCGCCACCGCCACCAGCCGCTGGCTGATCTTCAGCGCGATGATCCTACCCCCGACCACCGCCAGCCCGGTGCAAAACGCGTGACCGATGGTGCCCCCGACGGCGACGCCGTAGGGGTTCTTGTGCGCCGCCAACGCGATCGTCGTGATCTGGCTCCGATCCCCCCACTCCGCGAGGAAGGTCAGGACGAAAGCCTCGAGGAAGATGGGCGTGCACACCCTCCCGAGGATCCGTCTCACCCGTCCCATCATCCGCCCTTGGCCCCCCGCCCCCGCCTCGAGCTTCTCCTCCACCTCCTGCATCTCCTCCTGGATGCTCGCGTTTGGATCCGCCCTCCACGCGATGTACAGGAGACGGCACCCGAAGAAGGTGTACAGGACGAACGCGCACTTGTTGACGACGTCCTGGGAGATGAGGTTCGGGACGATGAGCCCGAGCGCGGTGGACAGGACGGTCATGACGGCGAGCGCGCCCAGCGCGCCGGCGAGGATGATGACCCGCGGGTGCCGCATGGCCATGATGGCGGCGATGATGAAGGTCTCGTCGCCGAGTTCGGAGACGAGAATCATGGAGATGGAGCTGAGGAACGCGTCCTTGAACCCGCCGTCGCCGCCGTTGTCCACGAACGGGTCCCCGCGCAGGGTTCCGGCGTCGAGGCGATCGGCCCTGTCGGTCCCACCCAGGCCGCCGCGGGGGTGGTGGAGGCCCCCGTCGCGGAAGCCCACGGACGAACGCGCGGCGTCGGCCACGCGGAACGTCGCGAGCACCGCCGCGCACAGCGCCAGGGTCGTCAGCCAGCGCGCGGTATCGCGTCTCGCCATCATCGCGCCGGGAGAGCAATGACCTCCGCGGTGGTTCAAACTGGGTTTCCTTCGAGCCAGAGTCCGCCCGTGGGCCCTGTGCGGTTGTGAATCGCTCCTGTCCCGCACAAGGCGGGAGCGCGCGACGGACGACGGATCGCGGGCCCCGGTCGGTTTCACCCGGCTTCGAGACTCTCCGCGTCGCGCATGAAGCGGTTCTTCCAGCCGGCGGTCCCGGACCCGAGCAAGCGCGCCAAGGGTTCGGGCGACGACCCGACGGCGTTGGGAGGAACCGCGGGCTGCGCGGGCGAGAGGAGGTCAGATCCGCGCAGCTTCGTGACGTGGAACGCCAACTCGCTGCTGGGCAGGCTTCGCAAGCAGCCGGATAAGGACGCGCTGTTCGAGTACCTCCGTGAGAAGGATCTGCCGGACGTGATATGCGTCCAGGAGACGTGGCTGCCGGCTGCGGCTCCCAACCGGTACGTCTTGGCACCCCCTCCATCCGGTCCGGTGCCCACATTTATTATGAGTACCACATCTTCGCCCGTCGCATCATCCGTCGATCCGACCCGTCTCGCCGACTCCCCCTCACCAGGCGCGGGACGCTCAAGGACGACACCAAAGCCGCGAGGGAGGACGCCGCCCTCATCCACCTCTGCCTCCGCCAGAAGCCCCTCAGCGCCTACCGCCCTTACTGGTCCTGCGCGGACGCCAAGCGAGCGGGCACAGCTGTGCTCGTCAAGAAGGACGTCGACGTCATCTCCGTGCGGCGGAGCCTGACGGGCGGTACGAGCGGAGGCGACGGGGAGGTATCAGCGCACGACGAGGGCAGGGTGCTGCTCCTGGAGTTTGGCACGTTCGTCCTGTTGAACACGTACGCGCAGAACAACGGATGGACCGAGGAATCCTTCGCCAAGCGCCGGCGATGGGACGCCGAGTTGGCGGCGTTCGTGAATGGGGACGAGACGGGCGCGAAGCGTCCGTTCGACCCCACGGATTCGCCAGGTACGAGCCGCCGGTTCAAGCCGCTGATGTGGACCGGGGACCTGAACGTGTGCCACAGGGAGATCGATGTCACCCACCCGCGATTCTTCGCGACGCAAAAGCCGGAGGGGCGCAAGGGAAAGCCGGCGCTGGCGCCACCCGCGGATCCCGACGACGTCGGCCAGCCGGGTTTCACGCGCAACGAGCGAACGAGGTTCGAGCGCCTCGTCACCGCCCACAATCTCGTCGACGCGTACAGACGGTGCGTCGGGGACGTCAAGGACGCGATGACGTGGATGGGCCATCCGGGCGTCGTCTCCGTGGGCAAGTACCGCGGGATGGGCATGCGTCTGGACTACTTCATGTTGGAGCCCGAGCTGGCGGATCGCGTCGAGACGTGCGAGCAAGCGACGGACGGGATGGGTCTCGCGGCGATGTCGGAGCGGCCCGCGTCCGCGTTCTTCGGGAGCGATCACTGCGCGGTGTACCTACGACTGAAAGATGTGCCCGGGAGTGGGAAGAGCGACGGGGAGGGCGCGACGACGACGACGACGATCTAAACTACGATGCATTCGACGACTCGACGGGGTCACGACCGGACCCCAACTTTCCCCGCCTGCCCGGCGCCCGCCTCCGCCGCCGCCAACGCCGCCGCCCGCTTCTCCCGCCGAGGAGTCACGCCCACCACGTGCCCCGGCCCCGCGCCCTGCGTGATCGCCGCCACGATCTCCCGCCGCAGGTCCATCGCCTTGTTCGACAGCAGATCCTTCGGCCGCGTGTTGAGCAGGTACGCGTCCAAGCCGCCCGCCTTGTCGATGCACCGGAGCGCGTGTGCGGTGACGTTAACGGAGACTAAACGATCGAGCACCTCGCTGTACAGGCGCTTGCGGTGCGAGTTTGGCTTCCACGTCCTGCGCGTCTTGTTGCCGCCGTCCTCGCTGACGTTGTTGCCGTACTTGACGTTCCGCCCCGCGTAGAGCCCGTCCTTCACGCGCTTCGCGACGATGCGCCCGAAGTTTGTGATGTTCCCCATCCCGCCCCGGATCTGTGAGACCGACATGGCGTCGCGAACCGTGTCCCTCGGCCGACGCGAGCTCCGGCGCGCGGTGAAGAGTGCCCCGTGGCCGACGAAAACCTGCCGCCCTAAATCGTGAAAAACCATCGCGCTCATCACTCAACCCTCCTCTGCGGTCGCGGCTCGGACCCATCTCGCGCTCCTTGGACCGGCGGGAAATGGGTGACCTGGCACAGAGATTCAGTCTGCCGTTGCACATCTTCGATGTATCTCCGATGATATCCTATGATTTTTTGGCCTCGCCGCCAAATCCGTTTACGGCAATTAGCTCCCTTGACAAAACCAGACGACAGACAGGCAGCGGAAAAAGACCGAACCGCAAAAAGAGGCCCGAACCAAAAAAAGGCCGAACCACAAAAAAACGTGAGGTGGCGCCTCAAATTTGCGCCTCAGATTTTGACCGCCGACGCAGATTTCCAACGAATTCGACTCCCAATCCTGAAAAGCGCGTGATGAGGCCCGAGACGTCCAATCAGAGCTTGCCGAACCGTAAAATTGGGCATCGCGGCCCAGTAGAAATCGATATTGCCGCCATAACTGTTGACGCGACTGGGTCGTGCGAAGGAGATTCGCACCAAAAAATCGCCAAAAAACCGGGAAACCGAATCGAGAGGGTCCAACCAGAACGCGATTGGCTGCAGTCCGGCAAGATAAGGAAAACGTGAAACGTTCCGACCAATCGCTACTTCCGAAAGGAACGCGCACTTTGCCCAGGAAAAGCGACGTTCGCTTTTAAAGCTCTCACGCTTTTCTCGCCTCGCTTTGCCGAAAGAGCGGTCACTTCGTCCAACGCACGGCGGAGGGCCCGGAAGACGCGCGAAGCGACGCGCGTTCGCCAGAGGCTTTCGACCGTCGAGCAGAGGGTTTCGCTCGCGCGTTTAATACCGTGCCGAGCGGTCGCGCGTCTCGCGGAGGGGGCGCCAAAGAGGGGAAGGGGCGGATCGCCAAAAAATGCTCGCGACACAAGGTGATTCGGGCGAGTCGTACTGGGACGGGACCGCGATGCGGCGGGTCTTGTCGGTTCCGGCGCTGCGCGTCATCGGATTCGAGGCGAGCGAACAGATACATGGGTTACGGGTTAACAGCAACACCAGCCCGCCGCTTGTGTCGAGCCCGCTCGCGCGCCTGCTCTCGTTACCGGCGGACTCGAAGGTCGGAGATGGACGTGACTGGAGCGGGTACTCCTCCCGGAGCTCGGGCGACTCCGGCAACGACACGCTGTCGCGGTCGCTCAGCAACGACAACATCATGAGCACGATGTCCTCCACGAACAGCGACCAGGGGAACAGCGAGGAGGACTTGGAGCTCCACATGTTCACCGCGCCCACGGCGGCGCCCATAGACATCCCGTTCGCCCGGGGGCACCGGCACTTCAGGAGGTGAGATTCCCCGCCCGTTCACAAACCCGAACCGTGTCGGGGCGAAAAGAAAATTGGCGGGTAATCGCGACCCGTCCGTCGCGCTGTCGGGCGCGATGTCCGATGTTTTTCGCCATCTTGGATGCGCGTTCATCGATCCACGGCTTCGCCCGTGATCCTCCGGGGTTCCGCGTCGCTATCCACGCGTCGCGCCTCGGGGGAGCCCGAGCTTCGTTAAACACGTGTTTCTCGGTTCAACCGTCCCGTTCAAGCTTTAACCACCGGACCGATAATTTTTGACGACCCAACTTTTCTCACGAACCCCGCTCCTCCTCGCCTCACAGGAACATCTCCCGCGAGAAGCACCCTAGGAGAGTCTAGGCGAAGGGACCACATGAGACGACCTACAACATTGTACAACACCATATTATTTTTTGTGGGGCGTCTGGGCGCCGAGAGCTTCGAGCGTGAAGCCCCCGGCGCGCGGCGCGCCCCCCCCCCACGGTCATAAAACGCATCCCATTCGGAACCCCTTCATTAACGACGAGACGATCGATCTCGAGATCATCGGCGTTACCATCGCGGTGCCCTGAATTCTTATCATCATCACCATTCTTTATTACCTGTATTCTTTTACCATCATTAGTTTAGTTTTAAAGACCCGCGCGCCATTAAGAGCGGCGCCGGCAGCACCCTGTTGTTTGTGTTTCACGAGAGACGAAGAAAGAAGTGCTTTGACGACGATTTGTTTTGTGAATGAAAACACGAGAAACGCATCGAATCATCCCCTTGGTCAACTCTTACCCAACGAACCGATCACGAGCGGACCGATCTTCGCGGTGAAAACCTCCCCGAGCACCCTGCTCACCTCCGCCGGGGCGTGCTCGCACCTCACCAGCGCCGTCAACGCCGGAAACGCCTCCTCCGCCTTCTCCGCGAACAAGTCGTCCGAGAACCTCGCCAACGCCTTCAGCGCGTCCACCGCGAGCGGCGCCCTCGCGTTGATCTCGTCCCTGGTTTGTTGGGGCCCCACGTTCGACCCGCCCGCGTTTGACCCACCGCCGGCGACGTGCGCAAAGTCGCGGAGGATTCGCGTCGCGAGACTCGCGAGGCGGTGGCGCGACCCCGCCGCTAAAACCGCCTGCGCGTCGCTACGCTCCGACGCTCCGTCCTCCCCGCGATATACGTGACTTCCTCCCTTCGTTCCCCCGTGAGCACCCGGGGAGCTCCTCCCCGGCTCCTCCCCGGCGGTGTGCAGGTGGAGCAACACCGCGAGCGCCGCCTGCGACGCCTCCACCTCGAGCGCGAGCAGCGGCGGGTCCGGGAAAAACCTAAACGACGACGACGACCCGGACCCGGACGATGAGGACCCGCGCGAACCGGAACCGTGATGAGAACCGCCCGCGACGCCGTCCAGGAGGGACGGGCGCTCGGCGACTGCCGTCGCCGCCGCCGCCGTCGCCCGCGCCAGCCGTCCGCAGAGGTCCGCGTCGCCGTTGACGTCGGCGGCGGTCGCGGCGCATCGTTCCAGCGCCGACGTCAGCGTCTCCAACCGACCCGCGCTCATCCGTCGCCCGTGCCGAAAGTACGCCTCCGCGGCGGCGCTCACCAGCAGCCGCTGCGTGGACGCGTGGCACGCGCACGTCCCGCTCGCCCTCAGCCACGCGCTCGGGTGCGTGCCGAGGACGACGGCAGCCTCCATCTCCGCCGTCATCTCCACCGCGACGCCGTTGGAGGCGGAGGAGACAACGTCGCCCGAACCCAAAACCAGTCCCCTCGCGTCCGGCGTCGTCTTTTTCATCGCGTCGGCGAGGGCGTCGATCGCGATGGTCCACGCGTTTTCGTCGAACATGTGCCCGGCGCCGAGCAACAGGCGGGACAGGGCGCCGATCCCGCACGCCGCGAGAGCCTCGTGGTTCTTGGTCGCCAGCCCGGAGAGGAGCGCCAAAAACTTGGGCAGGATATCCGGCGACTGCGTCACCGCCGGGTAGAACTGCGCGGTGAGGTCGACCACCAGCTCCAGGCAGTGCTGGCAGGTTTGGTACAGCCACGCGTCCGCCTCGGCGTTTCGGTCCCGAGGGAGGGGCCTGTGCCTGGGATGCGCGGGCGGTTTCCCGGCGGACGGTGGGTGCGGGGATTGTTGGACCGTCGCGGGTTGGGAAGCCGTTTGGACGTCGGCGTCGCAAACCTCGGCTCGGACGTGGTCAAACACGGGCATCAGGATGCTCTCGTAGACCCTGGCCCAGAACCCCGGCGAGAAGTGGTCGCCGTGGAACTTGAGTATGTCGAACAGGACCTCGAGCGCGCTTCGTCGTATGTCCCGCCTCGCGTCGAAGGTGAGCTCGGACAGGCCCGCCAGGAGCGGGAACCAGTAGCTCAGGTCGAGCTCCGCATCCGTGAAGTCTGTCGCCCCCCTCTCCCTCTCCCGCGGTTTCTTCGGGGACCTGGACGAGCCGCGGTGGTCGGGCGATCCCGGCGGGGTGTTGTACGCGCCGTTGTCGTCGGCGGCGGCGTCGTCCGTAACGCCCGTAACGCCCGTAACGCCCGTAACGCCAAGCTCCAACTTCCCGAGGCTGCCGTCCGCGAGCTTCAATGCGCAGAACCGCAAAAAAGCAATCGCGTTGAGGCAAACCTCCTCGGGCGCCGTGGGCGAGTTGGTGAACGCGATGAGGCAGTTGACGCAGTCGGTGAACGTCGTCGCGTCTGTCTCGGTGATGTGCTCGAACTGATCGCGGATTATCCTCTCGATCGTCTCGAAGGCGAGTTGCACGACGGCGCGTTCCTCGTCGTTGGCCGCGGCGGTGAAGATCATGAACATGCTCTTCCAGCCGCTCTTGACGTTGTCCACGTGCCCGCTCACCATCTGCGACGTGCATCGTATGATCAGCTCCCTGATCTCCGGCGCGTCGCTCTGCCGCATCAGCACGACGAACGGCCTGAGAAACTCGTTCTGGAACGAGTAGTTCGCCAGCTCTCCCCGCTCCAAAAATTTCATCGCGAGCTGCCGCAGAGAATCCACGACGTACTGCGCTATTCGCAGGTTCGAGTGGCATCCAACCTCGGCGAAGAAATCCGCGAGCACGGACCACATCCTGCTCCATATGATCCTCGGTCGGATGCTCATGTTCATCACCGCGATCTCCACGAGCTTTGCGAGCGAAAACACCCGCGGGGACCTCGCGCCGAGCTCCTCCCTCGCAACCTCGCAGAGCGCCCGCACGAATTCAATCACCGCCTCGGAGTCGAGCTGATCGGTGCTGCCGAAGACCACTGACGCGTCGTCGGGGGTGAGGGCCTCGAGGATCTCCTTGGGCGGAGGTTCAAACTCCAGGTCGTGGAGGAGGAACTTGTCCACGGGCGGCTCGGGCTCGGGAGGCGGCGCCGACGAAGGGGACGAGGCGACCCCGGTCGGGGCGCCGTTTTCCGTCTTCTTGTCGCCGCTCGCCTTTTTTAGGTGCGCAAAGGGCGATTCGTCGCCGCCCCCGCCTCCGAACATCCCCGACATCGACGTCGTCGGCATCATGAACGACAGTCCGCCGAAGCCGGAGGACGAGGACGACGGAGACGGCGCCTTGGCCCCGCCTTGGCCCCTGACGACGGCGGGGGACCCGAAACGACCGCCAGCCGCGCCCTTCGCGCTCTTCCGGAACAGCCGACCGGCGCCGCCCCTCTTGCCTCCGCCGCCGTCGCCGCTCGCCCCCTCGCCGCCCCTGTCGCCGTTGGACAATTCGTCGGTAAACAGGGAGACGTCGTCGAAGCCCATGGCGTAGTTGTACAGCCTGTCGTATCGCGACACCGCCTTGAGGCAGTGCGTCCACGCGGGTCCGAGGGTGTTGGCGTTATCCATCCCGACTTTCAGCAGCTCGCGCATGGCGACCACGTTCTTGCCCCTCAGCGCCCCCGGGGAGTGTAAGGACGTGAGGTTAGCGAGCGGGAGCACGAACGCGTCCCGCGTCTCCGTCATGCCCGTCACGCACGTGAGGTGGATCATGCGGCTGAAACCGGCGAGGGAGGCGTCGACGGTGGCCGGGGCTTCGGAAACCTCGAAGGACATGGAGAACACCGCGAGCATCGCCGGCCACGCGACGTCCAGCATGGGCCTGACGCACGAGGGGTCCGTGGCGGTCTGAAACCGACCGTTATCCCTCTTGGCGCGCTCCCGCACCTCCTCCATGAACCCGCTGGCGTCGACCATCTGTTCCCTCTTGGTCGCCCCGAACATCATCTGCGACAGCACGTCCATGCCGAGCCTGTTGCTCATGTCCTTCATCGTGCGGTTGAAGGAGCTCGCACCGTCCTTGGCGTTCATCTCCGCCTTTTGCGCGAGCAACTCTGGGTCCTCGTCCTTCATGCGAATCTCGTTGTTCACGATTCGATCGTAGAGGTTTTCTAGGTGCTCCTTAGGTAAGTCCGCGCCGTCGTCGATGCCGCGGTTGTTTCGCAGGAAACCCTCCTTCGTCATCTTGTTCTTCACCTGCGGGTTGTGCGCGTCGGTGTTGAGCATGATCACCGAGAAGGCGAGCACGTACGCGGTGTCCGCAGATTTGTACTCGCCCGGGTTTTGTTTGCAGAACCTCTCCGCGAACTTCTCCATGAGCCGATCAATCTTCTGCGACTCCCCGGGTAGTCGGAAGCCTTCCAGAAATTTTCTGATGCCCTCGTCGAGGGTCTGGTCGGTGAAGTCCATCGCGTCGACGTACGCGTGCATCACCGACAGCATCGGCTCGTCCCGCTCGCCCAGGTAGTCGCCTATGACCGTCTTGTCGAGATCCGGGGTGTGCCGCAGAAACGCGGCGACCTCCTCCGGCGTCTCCCCGAGCCGCCCAATCTTCTGCATCAGCGCGACGCCCTTCTTGGGTTTCTTGTTGAACAGCGCGATGGCACGCTGGTACTCCGCCTTGCTCGCCTTGGCGCGCTCGATGCCGACCACCGCGCTCTCGTTTGTGCCACCCCCCGGGTGGGTTCCCTCCTCGCCGTCGTCATCCCCTTCGTCGGCGTTCGAAGCCGCGAGTTTTCGAGCCTTGGCCGCGGCATCGAAAGCGGCTCCGACGCCCAGCTTATCGTCCACCCACCCGCCGAGGGTCTCCAGGAGCTTGGTTATGCACCCGAGCGCGTCGGCGGCGAGCATGCTCTCCCGCGCGAGCTCCTGACCGGTCTGTTCGGCGACCCCCGGCAGACCTTGCGCGACCCTAACCACGGAGTTGACGGTTCGCTCAAAGAGGTTGGAGGAGTCCAGGTCGCAGTCGTAGTTGACGAAGAGGTCCACGAGGAGCTGCGCGTCGCCGCAGAGCTTGCGGTGGCACTGCAGCAGGATCTGCCGCTGGGTGTACGGCGCCAACGGAGCGCCGATGACAACCTCCAGCGGCTTGAGCATGAGGAGCGGATAAAAGTAGCCAATCTCGGGCTTCAGCGCCGCGCGGAATTTCTCGAGAAGCGTGAGGAAGATCGACAGCGACAGCTGGTACGCCACCGGCACCCCCGGCGCGGCGTTGGTCACCACGGCGTCGCAAACGTACTCCTTCGTCGCGTCCACGAACCGCCTGGTCGTCGCGAACACCGGACCCGCGTTCGCGAGCAGAATCTTCAGCAACTCCAGCGACAACGTCTTCCCCCGGAGCACCGCCGGCGCCGTCAGGTCCCCAGCCTTTTTGGCGAGCTTGCACAGCGCGCGGAACACGAGAAACGCGTCGTTCTCCAGCGTTTTCCTCGCGCTCAACACCGCCCGGGATAACGTGGTTCCCTCCCCGACGCTGTGCCGCGGCGTGACGCTGCCGCTCTTGCTCGCGGAGACATTCGACGTCGGCGTCGCCGGCTCGGACTCCTCGTCAAACTCTCTGCTCGTCACCTCGTTCTTGCCCCGCGTCTCGGCGTTGGGTTCCAACTCGTCGCTGTCCACCGCGCCCACCGCGACGCCCACGGCGGTGATGCCGGCGTTGGTGTCCGCTATGGCCTTGTTCAGTAAGCCCTGGACGTATCCGGCGAGGTTTTCGAACGAGTCGTCGACTGCGGACTTGGTCGACGTCGCGAGATCGTTTTTGCCGAGAAGGTCGGCGACGACGATGGGCGGGGGGAGCGTGGAGGGATCGTCCGTCTCGAGCCTGTGAAACACGACGGTGAGCATCTGCGTGAGCGAAGCCTTCGCCGTGGCCTGGTTCACCTCGCTCTTGCTGCCGAGGTGAACGTTGTAGCACGTCCTCACCACCCTCAGCAGCGCCCTGCCGTGCACCCTGAAGTGACGCGACGACACCGCCGCGAGCAAACCCTTGAGGCACTCGAGCTCGCAACGCTCGTCGACAATCTCGGCGCCCGCGCATATCAGCGCGACGGCCTCGCCGCAGTGCCGCTCGCGCCGGCTCAGCGGCGCGAGGGGCGGCGTCGGCGGGAGAGGCGTCGACTCGAAGGCGTTTGGCGTCAGAGGCGGCCTCGACGACTGCTGTGTCGACGACTGTGTTGACATCTGTGTCGTCGACAGCTGTGTCGCCGCCGGGTCCGACGACGCGACGTCCGCCCCCGTCTCGGCGTCCGCGTCGGCTCCGTCGGGGGCGGGGGCGGCCGCGGAGGACGAGGACGGAGCCGACGACCGCGTCGACGACTGCGTCGACACAGCTGTGTCGCCACCCCCGGCGTCTTCGTCGCGAAGGTCGGCGTCTCCGCTGAGCATGCCGTGCGCGATTAGGCGCTGCAGCGCGGCGAGGGCGGCGCGGATCACCTTCGGGGACTTGCTCTCCATGGCGAGTCGCAGCGGCGCGAGGATCTCCTCGACCTGATCGTCCGTGAGGGTCGCGAGAAGCTCCGCGTCCCTGACATCCTCCGCCGAGATCTCGGCCCCATCGGCGTCCGCGTCCCCGGGCGCCGACGCCCTGAACCGTCCCTCGTCCAGCCCTTTCACCAGATCCTTGAGCCGGGCGATGAGCTCCGCGTGCCTCTTGGAGTTGGCCGCGGTGAGCATCTGCTCACAGCTGTCGCCGAGCACATCCTTCGCGTCCATGGAGCCCCGATCGCCGAGTGCCTAGTACCCACGGACGTCACCCCTGTCGCGGGACCGGAGGAGATGGCCGCGTCTCCCCGCGAGCGGAGCGGGAGAGGCGTTCGCGGCGCCGTCTCGCCGCCTCGAGAGTTGTCGAGACGCGACGGATACCGACTCGATCGAACCAGCGAGGCGCGCTCCTCGCTCTGCGAGGTCCCGTCGCCTCACGCGCGTCCGAGGTGTCAATTTTGAGATAATTTTTTGAGCGCGAGGGATCGAGACGAACGGCCCTTCATCTTCATCAGAGCACACCGCACCGGGCGCCATGGTGGGCCTCGCCACGTTCATGATCGTCTCGCGCGAGGACGTCCCTTTGTACGAGGCCGACCTGGGTAAGGGCCTCGAGGCTTCGTCGTCCGCCGTCGCGCATTCCCCGGGGGGGGCCGCGTCTCCGGCGGGTCATCCCGGGGCGCAGGCGCAGAAACGCGACGACGCGGCGCATCTCCACCAGTTCGTCATGCACGCCGCGCAGGACTTCGTGGAGGAGCGCATGTGGGAGACTAACGGCATGTACCTCAAGCTCGTGGACCGGTTCAACGATCTCTACACCTACGCGTGGGTCACCGCGGGCGGATGCAGGTTCCTGCTCCTGCACGACGCGAGGAACGAGGAGAACGTTCGGTCTTTCTTCGACGAGGTGCACCAGCTGTACCTGCGCGTGGCGCTCAACCCCTTCCACACGCCGCGGACGCCGATCGAGAACGAGGTGTTCGACAGGCGGGTGCGGCAGGCGGCGAGGCGGTACTTCCCGTGACGAGAAACCGTCGACCGGCACGAGGCGACCGGAGTAAGAAAACCATAGCTTAGTCCAAAAACTTATTAGTTAGCATGCCCACTCTACCTAGCGAAGGCGAATATACCCACGAGTAGCCGGACGCGCGCGTCATCGCCGCCCGAACAGGAGGTTCTTCACGTACGACACCACCGGCGCGTTAAACCACACCGAGTCGTACCCGCTCCTGGCCAGCGCCCACTTCTTACCAAACGTGTGCACCCGCGTCGTTTTCTCACCCGTGCCGCCCTCGACCAACTCGCCCCCCGCGTGCGTCCACGCCAACACGGAGCCCCGCAGGTTGTACGCGTCCACCCCCTTCTCCCGCGTGAGCTTCTCCACGTACTTGCCGCTCCTGTATCCGATGGTGCAGTACGCCACGACGCGTTCGTCGCGGTACTTGGCGTCGAAATCGGACTCGTACTCGACGGAACTGATGGACCCGGGGATGGAAGACACGACGCGCTCGTCCGCGGTTCGCACGTCGACGAGGACGTACGGCGGGTTTCCGGTCCCCGAGGATCCGCGCATCTCGGCCATCAGAGCCTCCGCGGTGATCTCCGGGACGGACGGGGAGGAGAACTCGGCGACCATGCGCTCGATCTCGGCCGCCCTGCGCGCATCCTCGGACTGCGACATCGCGTTGATCCCAGAAGTGGGGCGCCCTAATAAGGGGGCGAACCGGCGGGTCCGACGGGGGCGCGCCCCGGCGCTCGGGCGCTCGAGCGCGATGGACCGGAGGACGTGAATCGCGCGAGCGTTCGACCCCGCGCCGCGAAAGCCCCGACGCCGACCCCGCGCGCGCGTTCGTTGTGGAACTCGCGCCCCCGTCGCGGAAGTTTGGTGCGTTCCGTGTTTTCTTCCCGCGCTTTTTTGACGCAATCGCGGCGACACCCGACACACGTTCGCGCACCGCGTACACGTACCACACGACCGAAGTTCCCCAGCGCGGTGAAGAAGGAGCGCTTTCGCGACGATGGATCCGAGCAAGATGACGGTCGCTCGGCTGAAGGAGGAGCTGGATGCTCTCGGGCTGTCCACCACGGGCAAGAACTGTACGAGAGGCTCATCGAAGCACTCGACAGGTCCGACGACGACGACGACGACGAGGAGGAGGAGGAGGAGGAGGAGGACGAGGACATGGGACCGCACTATAAGGAGTGGGACGATAAGAGACTAGAGGTGTGTGCCCGCATGGGCATGCCCAGGGAATGCCCGTATATATCCGTCCGCGGCTGCGCCGAAGACCGGTCGGATTCCGAAGACGAGAGCCCCCCAACCGCTGCAGAGATGACCAAGGCCCGGGTCATCCTGGCCACCGAAGCGCGCATGAAGGCTTCCGAACGCGCGATGAAGTTCGCCCAGGGTCAACATCCCAGGGTCGATATCTCCGGTTTGGGTGAGGACTCGGACAGCGACGCGATGCCCGGTCTGGGTGAGGACTCGGACAGCGACGCGATGGACAGCGACGACGACGACGGCGGCTTTTTCTTTTTCAACACGGCGAACGGCAACGCCGTCGTGATGGGCTTGGAGGCCCAAATCGACAAGGCGACCGACGCTAAAAAGCCCAAATCCCAACAGTGTTCGACGAGCTCTCCATGCTCACGCACGCCATCCATTACAATAACATGTGGTTCAACGACAACGAGTTTTGGGAAGAGGGCGACTTGGTGCAGTCCTCGTGCGAGAAGCTCGCGGCGGCGTGGAAGAAGCTCCTCGCGCACACCGACGAGGAGCTCGGCATCGACCCGGAGTTCACCAGGCCGGGGATCGAGGCCTTGCTCGAAAACTTCGACGAGATGCTGAACGATGATCCTCGGGGTCTCGGGGTGAAATACCCGTTCCAGTGGAGGCCGTGAGCGGGACGTCCGCAGCACCGTCAGTCTTATTTTATCACCTCAGTCTAAGAGTTAAGAGTTACCATCACTCACACGGCTTCCGCCGCCGCCGCCGCCTCCCTCTGCCGTTGCTTCTCCGCCAGCCTCTCCGCCAGCGCCTTCGCGCCCCTCTCCCTCCGTCGCCGCGCCTCCTCCGCGTCCCGCGTCGTCACCCCGGGCTTATCCGAGCTACCCAGCCCGTCGTGCAGCTGCCGCCGCTCCGCCGCCCTCGATACCCTTCGGCCGCAGCAACACGCGTGCGCTCCGTCCGCGAACGGCCCGAGCACCGCCGCCACCGGCGCCGGGAAGAAACTCACAAACTCCATGTGCTCCGAGTCGGGATCGCCCACCTGCCCGTCGGGTCGCGGCTGGTAATATCTCAGGTACGCCCACGCCGCGTACGCGCCGAAAAACGTAAAGCCAAACTTCTCGAGGTACCGCCCCAACGCCGCCGCTAAGAGCGTCATCGCGCCCAGGTGAATCGCGGGAAGGTGCCTGCACTTGAGCGTGCGTAAGCCCCGGAAGTTGACCGGCGCGTCCGGCATCAGCTGACGCACGGCGACCAGGAGGGACGCGACGACTCCGTGGAACCCGCAGAACGGCTCGTAAAGCAACTTCTCATCCCTGCGGCCGTAGTAGACGAAGAGCATGGAGACGAAGGCGGCGCACCCGACGCAGGCGGTGCAAACGGCGAGGAACCTGCAGTACTCTTTCGCGCCCATGGCGGGCTCCACGATGCGACCTATGGTCCGGTGACGGGGTAGGCGCGGGTGAGACGGGACGATCGAACGAGACGTGTTCAAAAAGAAAGACGTGAGGCGGGATCGGGGAGGAAAGCGGACGCACCTGCGAGGACGGCCGCCGCGCACGAGACGATCAATCCCAGCGGATTGACCTCCAGCCACGATGCCGTGAACACGTTCCACATGTACGGGATTGTCCGCCCGGGAACCAGCGCGACGTGCGCCACAAACTCGGGGGACGCCGCGCCGCAGAGGAACATTGCGATTAAGATGGCGACGGTCGCGCGCGTCGCCTGGGGCACCTTGATGCGCTCGATGAACGCGCCGATGCGGGTGGCTCCGTCCGCGGCAGCGGCGGGCGCCGCGGGGGGGTTGAGAATGGGCTCGATCTCGGACATGAGACGCTGTGCTGGCCTCAAGTGAGGCTCGGCTCGGCTGGTCCAACGTTCACAGGAAACTCGCCCAGCCAGCCTGCGACGATGACGGACCGATGACGGGGAAGAAATTTCCGGGTTGACAGCGACGGAGCCTCTGTCCGCGCGGCCACAACAGCGGGCTCGACGCCATGTGGGCTTACCCGAGGCGACGATGGGCCGCGTTTGCCCTGGCGCTCGCCGTGATGGCCGCCGCCGGGGTCGGCACGGACGCGGCGGGGGGGATCGGGCCGGAGAAAAAGAATAATGCTCGCGCCCACGTTTTTGGGACGCAGGGTTCGGGCACGGGTCCGCTGCGGGCGCCCAACGAGACGGCGCCTCCTCCCGGCTCGCCCCATGCGCCGCTCCCTCCGATGCATCCGATGCCTCCGATGCCTCCGAGGCCGGACGCGCCGGACGCACCGCCGGAGCCGTCGGCCCCTTCGCCCCCAGAGCGGGCACCCCCGTCGCCTCCAATCCCCGACGCCCCCGTCGCACCGCCGCCGACGCCGACGCCGCCGACGCCGCCGACGCCGCCGATGCCGCCGCTGCCGACGCCGCCGCCGCACCAGGCCAACTCGTCGTCGTGGCCCACGCGATGCTCCCCGCGTCGCGTCGCCCCCGAGGATCGCTGCGAGTTCGTCAAGACCACCCCCGCGTGCGTCTCGGAGCACCGCCTCGTGCCGTACCTGACGATGCACTACTGCTGGACCGGGGGAGGAGCCGCGTCCGCTTTTACGCAGGCGCTCGTCATCGCGTCGCTGTTCTACGTCCTCGCCACCGTCGCCGAGCGGTTCTTCTGCCCGGCGCTGGAGAACATAGCGTCGGCGCTTCGCATCCCCGAGGACGTCGCCGGGGCCACGCTGCTCTCGTTCGGCAACGGCGCGCCCGATTGCTTCGCGCAGATCGCCGCGCTGAGCAGGGACAACGCCGACGCGGTGAGGGAGGGGGTGTCGCTGGCGCTGGGGGCGAACCTCGGCGCGGGGATATTCATATCCGCGGCGGTGTTCCCCATCGTCGTCCTCGTCACGCCGAGCAGGTTCGCGCGGCACAGGCGTCCCATCGACGATGACGACATCGTCGGGGATGACGACGACGACGACGACGACGCGGATCCGGGTGTTCCGAACGGGACCGGAGGGACTCCTTCCGGGTTACAGATCTGGAGGCGGTTCGACGCGTGGACGCGACGTGGCGGGGTCGAGGTCGAGCGTCCAGCCTTTGTCCGCGACGTCTGCTTCTACGCCCTCGCGGTGGCGGGCGTCGTCGTCGCGCTCACCCGCGGGCACCGGGTGACTCGGACGGAGGCGTCGGCGCTGGTGGGCGTGTACCTGGTCTACCTCGCCGTGCTGCTGATCCCGTCCAGGCTCGCGCGGTTGGTGGCGCACATGACGAACGCGGGGGTCGAGAGCGACGAGCTCGAGTGGGAGAACGCGCACCGGGAGAGGCTAACCGCGGGTCTGCTGGACGAAGACGACGAGATCGACGACTACGCCGCTCTCATCGAGGACGGCGCTCCCGGGCTGCTCGCACGATCGAACACGGAGCCGTCCACGGGCGCGGAGGAGGATGGGGAATCGGCGGCGGCGGCGGCGGCGGCGGCGACGGGCGGCGCGCCGCAGCACGCGATGAACGCCTCTTTTCTCAGCGACGGGGGCTCCGGACGGCTGAAGCGGGGGATCCGTAAGGTGACGTCCGTGCTGACCACCGCCGCGGAGGCGCCCGTGGTGACGCTGATCCGTTGCACGATGCCGGACCTCGGCTCGGATCCGGCGAGGCGGTCGCGATTGCTCACGTCGCTCCTGCCGGTGACGGCGCCGCTGTTCTTCGTTACCGTGGAACGGTTCCTAGGGGTGAACTCGTTGATAACGCCGGCGGGTGCCGCGTACGGGGCTGTTTGCGGCTTGATGGGCTCCGCGTCGCTGTACATCGCGTGGCCGCACGTCAAATACAGCCGCGTGATGAACGGCATCCTGACCGTGGTGGCGTTTGTCGTGTCCGTGACGTGGATGGACGGCACGGCGGGGGAACTGGTCTCGCTGCTCACGGCGCTGGGCAAGATTCACGGCGTGTCGGAGACGTTGCTCGGAGCGACGGTGCTCGCGTGGGGGAACAGCGTCGGGGACATCGTCGCGGACGTGACGGTCGCAAAGGAGGGTCACCCGGCGATGGCGATCGCGGCGTGCTTCGCGGGCCCACTGTTCAACCTGCTCATGGGCCTCTCCGCGGGTCTGGCGATTGCCACCGAGGAACACGGCGCGATCACGGGGATACACCTGGAGAACGAGTTGGTGGTGCTCGCGGGTGCGCTGCTCGTGTCGCTGTCCTTCCAGGCGATCGCCACGCCGCTCATGCACAAGTGGAGGTATAGCAGGGGCATGGCCATCGCGTCGCTCAGCTATTACCTCGTGTTCTCTGTGGTGTACGCGCTGATCTCCGTGGGCGTGCTGTTTCCGGGGGACTGGTATTGATAGTCTACCTTCGTCGTCTTATTTAACATAGTGATGGATGCGGCGTGCACGCCGATTGATGTCTTCTCACTCAAGCCGCCCTGGCCACCTCAAGGAACGCCTCGACGTTTCCGTACTTCTCTAGGATCATGTGCCGGGCCTCCATTTCGCTGATTGGCTGCGCCTCGTCGCGGTCGAACAGCCTGTGCCAGTGCCGCTTCCGCTGGTTGATGAACCAGTTGTTGATCTGCGTCTGGTTGAGGCCCGCGAGTTTCATCAGCGCGCGCTTCGCATCCTCGCTCGGGTAGGGCCACAGCAGGTTGGCCAGCCACCACTCCTTCAGCGTTTTCGTCGCGGAGGACGGCAGCTTTCCCTTCTTCGTCTTCTTCAGAAACTCATCCTTGAGCGCGAGGATGGAGGAGGCGTACTTGCGCTTCAGCGACTTGCGCAGGTCGTCTTCGCGGGTGTCGGGGATCTTGGACTCCTTCGCGGCTTTGCGCCTGCGCCTGCGCACCCACGCGGACGCCTCGTCCTCGTCGCTTCCACCGGTGTCGGAGTCGCTTCCACCGGCGTCGGGTTCTGCTTTTACCGACTTTTTGGCAGCCGTCAACACGGGTCCGGCGGTTTTGGCGGACACGTTCATCGCGTTCAATTTTTTGGCAGCCGTCGCCGCCACGCGAGCCTCCGCCTCTCGACACGCCGCGTCCACCTCGTCGAAACAGGCGCTGAGCTCCTCGGCGTACGACGTGAGCTCGTCGGTAACGCGCTCCATGAACTCGTCGAGCTCGGCGCCGTACCGACGCACGCACGCGTCCAGCGCGGCTCGCATCGTCCCGGAGGAGACCTCGGAGGCGTCTCGCAGCAGCTGGCGCCTGCGCCGAGCGAGCGACGCCTTCGACGTCGCGTCCGCGCCCACCCTGTGAACAAAACACGATGTCATACTAATTGCCCATACGAAAATAAAAAATAAACTCACCGGCGGCACGCGAAGTACGCGTCGAGGAGCTTCGGGTATCGCGGGTTCGCGCGCACCGCCGCGCGCATGGCGCCGCGCTCGTCGTCGAGGGGGTCCTTGGCGTCGAACGGCCGGGCGGCGGGCGGGGGTGGGACGCCTCCGGATGGTGGACGGCCCGGCATCATGTGGACGGATTCATCGACCGACCACCTCGGTACCCACGGCGCCAACCCCGCGCGCTCGGCGGCGCCGTCGGGACACCCCGCGCGCGTCGTTACCCCGAAGCGGAGGGCGCCCGGGGGAAACGATGACCTCGGCGACGATAGCGTTCCCCCCGGCGACGTCGGCGGGGCGTTCGACGCCGAGTGCGTGGGCGCGTCGGGCGGGGCGGTTGGGAGCTTGTCGAGGTCGTCGATGGTGGCGATGAAGGTGAGATCGTCGGGGCCGAGAGACGGGAGGGGACCGGCGATGAGCGCGTCGATGTCGGGGAGGGCGAACGCGAAGCCTTCGCCGTCGATATCGTCGCCGTCCTCGTCGTCTGCGATGGAGGAGTCCGGGGGAGGGCGACGTGAGGGGCGTCCGGGGGGGGAGGGCGACGTGCCAAAACCGGTGACGGGTCGGGTCGCGTCATTTCGTTTCCAAATGCGTCGGGCCGGCGCGGTGGACGCGAGCGGGGACGCGCGTCGACGACGAGGGAGGGGCGACGAATCGACGCACGGAGGAAGATGTCGTTGTTTCGACCGCGCAGCATCGCCTCCGCCATGTCCGACGACGTGCGCCGGGCGCGGGTTTCGGGTGTGACGGTTCGGTTCCAGGTTTGGGAGACGGTTTGGGATCTTACCTGCGTGACTCGACCTCCTTCACCGATAAACTCGAACGAAACGAAACCGCGGTGAGCCGGACCACAGACTCGCCGGCGCCCCGGGGTGCGAGGTCCGGTCCCGACCCGGGGCTCGGGGCGTGGGCGGGTTTCATGCGACGGTCGGCTCTCGGCGTGCTTCGCGTGCTTCGGATGACGGCCTCGGATCCGGCGTCCGCGGCCGCCGCGCCGATGGCGACCGCCGCGACCGTCCGCGGGACCAAGCGCTCGGCCCCGTCGCAATCGCCGGGCGACGAAGACGAGGTCGATGCGCGCGGGGTCCACCCGCGCGGGCGCGCGGGGGAGATCCGGCGCTCGTTCGCCGCGGACGCCGCGGACGCGGCCCAGTCCGAGGAACCCTCGACGTCGTCGTCGCCCTACGTCCAACCCGCGGACATCCACGTGGCGTACACGTCCAAGCAGATCGACGCCCACGTCCGCGCCGAGTTTTACCCTAACGAAGGTGACTCGTCGGGAGGGATCAGGCTGGTGGGCCTGGACGTCGAGGCGAGGCCCTCGCGGGTCAAGGGCGTCACGCACCCGGTCGCGCTGGTCCAGGTGACGACGCCGGACAACCGCGGGTGCCTGCTGGCGCACGTGTACGGCGCCATGGGTCTCTCGGCGGCGACCCCCGGTCGCCCGTTCGAACCGGGGTCGGCCAAGACCCGATTCCCGCCGCTCCTCGCGCGGCTCCTGAACGATCCGAACGTGCTCGCGGTGGGACAGGGCGTCGCGGAAGACCTGCGGCAGATCGCTCGGCACTTCCCGGAGATTCATCCGGCGAACGACGAAGGGGGTGCCGAGGGGTGCCGTCCGCGCCATCGGCGGGGTGCCTTCGTCGACCTCGCCGCCGTGGTCGACTTTTACGACGTCCCGGCGCTCGGCCTCGGCCGACTCGCCGCGCACTGCGGCTTTTCCGACGTCGTCAAGCCCAAGTCCGTGCAGGTGAGCGACTGGTCCAGGACGCCGCTGACGGACGCGCAGGTGAGGTACGCGGCGCAGGACGCGGCGCTGTCCTTGTGGGTGTTGGAGCGCCTGCACGCGCGATACGCCCCCGCCGGCGTGAACCTGCGCACGTGGGCGAGCGCCTTCGCGGGGTGCGTGACGCGCAAAGACGTGACGTCGCGGTGTAAGCGCCTCGACGGCGTCGTCTGCCGGACGATGCGAACGCACATGCGCGCGCGGCTGGAGCGGTGGAGGGACGAGGAGGGCGACGCGAAGCGGGTGCTGGCTTTTCGCAAGTCGAGCCTGGCGCTGGCCAGGCACGACGAGGGCGTTTTAGCGGGCCGACACGGGGTCAACGCGAGGTCGACGCTTGCGACGTTGGCGCAATTCGCGGGTGCGCGGATCCGGTTCGATCACGCGCGGGACGAGGGTGCCGAGGGTGCCGACTCCAACGGCGGCCGCGTCACCGTCGCGACGTGCGTGCTGGACGAGCGCGAGACGATCGGGATCGGTCGCGGCGTCAACAAGAAGAGGGCCACCGCGGCTGCGGCGGTTGACGCGCTTCGCCGGTTGCGAGAGACGAAGGATGGCGAGTGGTGGTGCGAGTCGCTCGTGAAGACGCTGCGTGGGCCGAACGCGGCGGACCGGATGCGGGCGACGGGCGGGGTCGCCGGTGGGTTGGATTGGGAGTGCGGTCACGGGGACGGCGCGGGGTGCGTTCGGGCCAGGAGCGGCGTGGCGGCGTACGTGCCGAGGAACGCGGCGTGAGGAGGATTCCTCGTCCCATTTTTATCATACGGGATATGATCCTAACTTTATTACCCGGCACACCGCGACGCACACCGCGACGCGCTGTCGATGCTTCGTAGCGCGCCCGCCTCGTCGCTCGCGCGCCCAACACCGCGCCGCGTCTCTCCCGGCGCGCGTTCCAACGTCCGCGCCCCGACCCGCGCGAGCGCCGCCGCGTCCACCGCCGCGATGACCACCACGACTCGGACGATATGGCGCGTGAACAAGACGGGCGCGATCTCGGGGCTGGAGAGGGTGGACGGCGATGCCTTGGCGCCGCCGGGCCCCGGCGAGATACGCGTCAAGGTGAAGGCCATAGGACTAAACTTCGCCGACGTCTTCAGCGTCCTCGGGCTCTACGGCGCCACCCCCGACTGTCCCTTCGTTCCCGGGCTCGAGTGCTGCGGGGTGGTGGAGGCCATCGGCGAACCCGATCCGCATCTCCCCGAGGGAACGATCGTCCCGACGGTGGCGGTCGGCGACAGCGTCATGGTGGTGACGCGATTCGGGGCGTACGCCACCGCGGTCAACGCGCCCTTGCACCAGTGCCGACCCCTCCCGAGCGGGTGGACCCACGAGCAGGGCGCCGCTTTCCTCGTCCAGGGCCTCACCGCCTTCTACGCCCTGAGGGCGCTGGGGGACGTGAAAAAGGGGCAGACGGTGTTGGTCCACTCCGCCGCGGGCGGGTGCGGGCTCTTCGGCCTCGGGATATGCAAAGCCGTGGGCGCCACGCCCGTCGCGACGGTGGGCTCGCAGACGAAGGTGTCCGCGGTGCTGGAAAGGTTTCCAGACATGGACCCGGACACTATAATAGTAAGGGACAGGCGTCGCTTTCGCGAGCAAGTCGCCGCCGGATGCGTCGCCGCGGGATCGGCGGACGGCGCTTGCGACGTCGTGATGGACGCGGTGATGGGGGACTTCTTCGAGGGCGGGTGGGCGAATTTGGCGAGGGGCGGGAGGTACGTGGTCTACGGCGCCGCGGACCTCACACCCGCGGGCGACCTCGCGTGGTTCAACGTGCTCGGGTGGGTTAAATTGGGATGGAAGTACCTGCGGCGCCCGCGCGTGGACCCGACGAACCTGCCGGGCGAGAACAAGAGCGTCATGGGCTTTAACCTCATCTGGATGTTCGATAAGATCGTGGAGCTCGGGCGGCTGCTGACGGACCTGGACGCGCTGCGCCTGCCGGCTCCCAAGGTTGGCGAGTCGTTCACCTTCGACCGGCTGCCGGATGCAATCAGGACGTTCCAATCGGGCGGGACGTCGGGCAAGGTTGTCGTGACGCTGCGGGAGGATTAGGGCGAGTGGTTGTCGAGTGGTGAGGGGTTGTGAAGTGATTCCCGTTGGAGTCTTCGTTTCCGTCGTCGTTTCGTGCGTAAGAGTCATCGTGAGCACCCCGGTCTTGTCGGCGGGTGTCGGACCTCGAGACCTCGAGACTGCGTCGCCGTCTGCCAGTTTCGCGCGAGATTTTTCGGCCCGGGAGAATTGGCCGGGACGATTCATTGCGAGCCGCCCTGGAACTCGACCGATACCTCTCGGGACCCGCGAGACGCGATCGCGGCCTCGGGCGATCGGCGGCACACTCAGCGGCCGTTGCACCACATGTTCCTTGGCAAGATTCTCGGCCAGTCGAAGAAGGTGAAAGGAAACGAAGACCTAACGTTGAGTAAAACCGGCACGATGGAGGGCGACAAGATCGGCGGGGAACGACGGGGCGCCGACGACGCGGGGGTGAGCGGGATTCCGGAGCAGAAGCCGGGCGAGCCGTTCGTCAATCACCGCCGAGCGGCATGGGAGAGGCAGCGCGCGGAGTGGGTGGCCGCCGGGCGCGCGGGGCGAGCGGCGAAGGGAGGCGGGCGGAGCGCCCCGAGAAGACCGGTTCTGAGCGCGGACGCAACCTACGACGATCTGTTGACGTCGTCCAGGGCGTTCCCGCAGCCGGTGCCCCTGGTGGAGATGGTGGACTTCCTGGTCGAGGTGTGGGACGAGGACGGCTTGTACGACTGATCGGGTCGAACCCCGTGGGTTGGGTCTTCCCGCCCCCGGCCCCGACCGACACCCGATCGACCCCCGTCGCGGTCATCGCCGACTGTTTCGCAACCGGGTCGTCGAGCCAGGGGCTCCGCGACCCGCGACGTCCCATTCGTCCGTCTTACCCTACACCGCACATCCGTCTTTAATAGCGAATCTCATCGTACTACACGTGTTGAACACGACGTTCGAAAGCCTCCTACGCGGGCGCGCGCTTCTCGCCGCCAACCGGCGAGCGCCGATCGAACCGAGCCTCGTACGCGCGCGGGTCGTTCGCCGTCTCGCGCATCGCGTCGCAGTCCGAATCCGTCGCCACGCCCCTCGGCACGTCGAACCCCACGTGGCACGCGCGCATCGGCGCCGCCCCGGACTGCGACGTCCCCGACCCCGACACCGACTCGCAGAAGTGCGACTCGGCCTGCAGCGCCACCGCCATCTTCCGGTCAAACGCCGCCGCGGCGTTCCCGTCGGCGAATGTGCAAAAGGAACCGACGCCGCTCGAGACGTACACGATCGTCTCGTCGACGTCGGCCGTCGCCGCCGCCCACTCCGCGTCCGTGGGATACGCGGGCAGGTCGACGACGCGCCCGAAAGTCCCGGCGATCGCGTCGCCAACACCCTCGGCACCCCCAAGCTCGGCACCCCCT
>Ga0181573_10000801_pt1 | contig 32588 bp, 19 predicted proteins | sample 101ome_25_FD_148643 | JGI IMG/M metagenome (GOLD analysis project Ga0181573, IMG submission 148643) | Coastal salt marsh microbial communities from the Groves Creek Marsh, Skidaway Island, Georgia - 101409BT metaG (spades assembly) | ecosystem: Environmental > Aquatic > Marine > Intertidal zone...
CATGCCGTTGGCACTGGCGGAGCCGGTGCCGTTGACGTTCGCAAACTTGATAACGAAATCGTTTATCGCTTGCTTTGGCTGCATGGCTGGCCCGCCTTCGTGACTTGATAGAGGAAACGCTGCATATCCCAAGCGCCGGTGGGGCAGCGCTCGGCACAGAGCCCGCAGTGAAGGCAGACGTTCTCGTCCTTCACCATGACCCGTCCGGTCTGCGCCAGCGCGTCTGATACGTAAAGGTCCTGATCCAGTTCATCGGCCGCCATGCGCAGCTTGGTGCGGAGGGCCGCCTCCTCGTCGTTGGGCAGGAAGTTGATGCATTCCGTGGGGCAGATATCGACGCAGCCATCGCACTCTATGCACTTATCCGTGATGAAGACGGTCTGCACGTCGCAGTTCAGGCAGCGCTCCGCCTCCCGGTAGGCGACGGCCCGGTCAAAGCCAAGCTCCACCTCCACCTTCCGATCTTTGAGCGCGAGGGTTTTATCCACGTGGGGTACGGGGAAGCGATCCTCCAGCGACACGGCGCTGTCGTAGCTCCACTCATGGACCCCCATCTTCTGGCTCACGAGGGTGACCCCCGGGGCGGGGCGATCCTGCACGTCCTCTCCCCGCATAAAGCGATCCATGGAGATGGCCGCCTGGTGCCCATGGGCGACGGCAGTGATGATGTTTTCCGGCCCGAAAGCCGCATCGCCGCCGAAGAACACCCGGGGATTCGTGCTTTGGAAGGTCACGGGGTCGATGACGGGCATGTCCCACTTCCCGAACTCAAGGCCGATGTCCCGCTCGATCCAGGGGAAGGCGTTGTCCTGGCCAATGGCGATAATCACGTCGTCGGCCTCGAAGAAGACCTCTTCCCCCGTGGGGACGAGCTTTCGGTTTCCGCCTTCGTCGTAAACCACGTCCACCACGGTAAAGCGCACACCCGTCAGCTTCCCGTTTTCGTGCACGAATTCCTTGGGAACGTGGTTGTTGATGATGGGGATATCCTCGGCAATCGCGTCGTCGATCTCCCAGGGCGAGGCCTTCATCTTGGCGCGCTCGGAGCGCACCACCACCTTCACATCCTCGCCCCCCAAGCGCCGAGCCGTTCGGCAGCAGTCCATGGCGGTGTTACCGCCCCCCAGCACGAGGACCCGGCGGCCGACCTTGCTCAGATGCTCGAAGGCGACGGAGGCGAGCCAGTCAATGCCGATATGAATGTGCTTGTCGGCCTCTTCCCGCCCGGGGATCGAAAGATCGCTGCCCCGGGGGGCGCCCGTGCCCACGAAGATGGCGTCGTAGTCCTTTTCAAGCACGGCGCCGAGGCTATCCACGTAGTGGCGGAAGTGCTGCTTGATGCCCAGCTGGAGCACGAAGCCCACCTCCTCATCCAGGACCTCAGGCGGTAGGCGGAATACGGGAATCTGGCTGCGCATGAAGCCCCCGGCCAGGGGCTGGTCATCGAACAGATCGATTTCGTAACCCAAGGGGGCGAGATCCCGGGCCACGGTAAGGGAGGCGGGGCCCGCGCCGATGAGCGCCACCCGGCCCTGCTTCTTGATATCCGGGGCCACGGGCATGGCCGCTGAGACATCGCCCTTGTTATCCGCCGCCACGCGCTTTAGGCGACAGATCGCCACCGGTTCCTCGTCCACCCGGCCCCGGCGACAAGCGGGCTCACAGGGACGATCGCAAGTGCGACCCAGCACCCCGGGGAAAACGTTCGATTCCCAGTTGACCATATAGGCCTCGCCGTAGCGCTCCGCCGCGATCAGGCGGATGTACTCCGGCACCGGCGTGTGCGCTGGACAGGCGTACTGGCAATCGACGACCTTATGAAAGTATTCCGGATCTTTAATGTTGGTTGGCTTCATCGCCTCCCTCCCCCTGGTGTCTAGGCAACCCCCCTGTGGGCTGACGACGGGAGAAAAGGAGACCGGCACAGCTGCGCCCCAAAGGGACCCGAGGCCCTCTGGAGATCCGCTATGTATAAACGCTTATGACCCAAGCGCGCCCCCTCGCGGGCACGGCAGGAGGCAATCAAGGCCGAAGGTTGCGCCCGGATACCGCGCCCCCTACGCGATACCACTCCCCTCATGTCATCGAAAGTACACCTTTTAAGCGGCGATGCGAACCCTGCCAGCCCGGGACAGAAAGCTTGAAAAAAATGCGGAGCCTGGGAAAAGGCCGGGAAAGCTTTTGACATGAGGAAGGGGCTGCTGCACGCTCCTCCGCAATCTTCCTTTGGCCGCCAGGCCCCTAGGGCAAACCGCTCACCGTTCATGATTGCCACCGCAGCCCACTCCGCCTCTACGCCCCTTCGCCTCCGGCATTACGCCCGGGCGGGCTGGGTGATGGCTGCCCTGCTTCTACTGCTGGCCTTTAGCGCCTCAGGGCATGCCGGGCTTCTGCCCGAGGAAGGGCCGCTCCTTGCCGCCATGGAAATGGCGGTGGAAGGCGATGGCCTTGAGGGCGCCGGTGAAGCCGGCCCCGAAGGCGATGCGGCCCTTCTCCAATCCCTACCCCCCGCGCAGCGCGGGGTCGACGACCAGTTCCTTAGCGGCTGTCTCTGCTGGCGCCTGACCCGCGCCGAAGGTCGTCAACGCCTGCCCCGGGCCCCGCCAGCCCACCTTTCCCGCACGGCCTAACCCTCGAAGGCTTGCCGCCCTCCGCGGCCGCGCCTCCTGAGCTCACGCCCAGGTCATGGCCCCGTGCCATGGCCGCCCGGAAAGGATTGATCATGAACGTTACCGGATCCCCCCTCCTTCGCACCGTTGTGCTGGCCCTGGGGGCCAGCCTCTTGTTGTCCGCCTGTGAACATCACGAGCACCACGAAGGCAAGCACCACCACACCGTCGTTAGCACCACCGTCGCGCGACAGGACGTCGCTTTGACGCGGGAATACGTCGCCCAAATCCATGCCCGACGCCACATCGAAGTGCGCGCCCTGGAACGGGGCTACCTGCAAGAAGTCCTGACTCAGGAAGGGGCTCGGGTGGCCGAGGGCGAAGTCCTCTTTCGCCTGAACCCCATTACCTTCCAGGCCCATCGGCAGCGGGCCGCCGCCGAAGCTCGCCTTGCCCGCCTCGAATACGAGAATGCGGCGCGGCTCGGCAATAGCAACGTGATTTCCCCCGCCGAGGTAGCCCTCGCCGAAGCCCGGGCCGAACGGGCCCAGGCCGAACTGGCCCTAGCGGAGGCTGAGCTCAACTTCACCACCCTCCGTGCCCCCTTCCCCGGCATCGTGGATCGCTTCCACGCCCAAGAAGGCAGCCTCGTGGAGGAAGGGCACCCCATCACCACCCTTTCCGACACCCGCACCATGTGGGTGTATTTCAACGTCCCCGAAGTGGAATACCTGACCTACATGGCCCGGGGCCTAGAGGTGGGCCAGGAGCGCGCCGAACTTCTGACCGCCGACGGTCGGACCTATCCCGTGGCAGGGACGGTGAGCGCGATTGAAGCGGACTTCAATAATCACACCGGCACCATTCCCTTCCGGGCCGACTTCCCCAATCCCACGGGAGTGCTGCGCCATGGCCAGACTGGAACGGTGCGCCTCACCCAAACGGCGGAAAACGCCCTGGTCATTCCCCAGAAGGCCGTTTTCGAAATTCTCGACCAACGCTTCGTGTTTGTGGTGGATGAGGCCTCCGTAGTGCATCAGCGTGCAATCCAGATCGGCGCTGAAGTCGAGGACCTCTTTGTGGTGCAGGACGGCCTCAGGGACGGCGAGGCGGTGATCATCGACGGGCTGCGGCATGTGAAGGACGGCGAGGCCGCCGAAGTTCACGCGATCAGCAGCCTTGAGGCTCTCGCCGATCTCAAGTGGGCGGCGGAGTAAGGCCATGTTCGCAAAAATTCTCCATCGCCCCGCCCTCGCGATCGTTATCTCGCTGATCCTCCTATTCCTCGGGGGGCTGTCCATCGCGCGCCTTCCCGTTTCCCAGTTTCCCGACGTCTCCCCGCCCATGGTGATGATCAGCATTGCCTACCCCGGGGCCAGCGCGAAGGTTCTGGAAGATTCCGTGCTCATTCCCCTCGAGCGCTCCATCAACGGCGTGCAAGGCATGAAGTACATGACCTCGGACGCCACCAGCGCCGGGGAAGCGGTGATCCAGGTCGTCTTCCACCAGGGCACGGACCCGAACCAAGCCGTGGTGAACGTCATCAACCGTGTGGATCAGGTTAAGACCCGCCTGCCGCCCCTCGTGCAGCGGGAAGGGATCATCGTCAATCGCATGCAGCCCAACATGCTGATGTACGTGAACCTCTACAGCCTCTCCGAAGACGCGGACATGAAGTTCCTCTTCAACTATGCCGGGGTAAATATCATCCCCGAGCTGCAGCGTATCCGCGGTATTGCAAGCGCGAATATCCTGGGGAGTCGCCAATACGCCATGCGCATATGGCTCAAGCCGGACCGCATGCGGGCCTACGGCGTCTCCACAGAGCGGGTCATGGAGGCGCTCGATGAGCAAAGCATGATCGGCTCTCCCGGACGGCTAGGCCGCGCGTCGGGAAAAACCTCCCAAGCCCTGGAGTACGTTCTGACCTACAAGGGGCGCTACAACACCAAGGAGGAATACGAGGACATCATTCTGCGGGCCACGGAGGAAGGGGAGATCCTTCATCTCCGGGACGTCGCAGAAGTCGAGCTCGGGAGCGAGTTCTACGACATCTACTCCAACCTCGACGGTCACCCCTCGGCGGCCATCGTTCTGAAGCAAAGCCCCGGCAGTAACGCCCGGGAAGTGATCGAGGAAGTGAAGGAGACGGTGGAGCGCTTTAAGCGCGAGTCCTTCCCCGCGGGCATGGATTATGAGATTAGCTACGACGTGGCTAGCTTCCTCGATGCCTCCATCGAGCAGGTCCTCGAAACGCTCCTTGAAGCCTTCATCCTTGTCGCACTGGTGGTGTTTGTCTTCCTCGGGGATTGGCGTTCAACCCTGATTCCCACCCTTGCCGTGCCCGTCTCCCTCGTGGGCACCTTCTTCTTCATGCAGCTATTCGGGGTGAACATCAACCTCATCACCCTCTTCGCCCTGGTCCTGGCCATCGGCATCGTGGTGGATAACGCCATCGTGGTGGTGGAGGCCGTGCACGCAAAAATGGAGGAGAAGAATCTCGGTGCCTACCGGGCTACGCAAGCGGTAATGCACGAAATCAGCGGTGCCATCATTGCGATTACCTTGGTGATGACCGCCGTTTTCGTTCCCGTCACTTTCATGCCCGGGGCCGTGGGAGTTTTCTATCGGCAGTTCTCCATCACCATGGCCGTCGCCATCGTCCTCTCGGGAGTCATTGCCCTCACCCTGACCCCGGTGCTCTGCGCCATGCTGCTGAAGCCCCAGCACGAGGCCGCCCCCCCCAAGGGCCTTCTAGGCCGAAGCCTCGCGGCCTTTAACCGCGGCTTTGAGGCCCTCGCGGGGCGCTACGTGGGCATCCTGCGCGGCCTCGTGCCGCGGCGAACAGCGACCTTCGCGGTGCTGCTTGGCGCCCTCGCAGGCATCGTGGTGCTGAACCAGCAAATGCCCTCAGGCTTCATCCCAAATGAAGACCAGGGAATGATCTACGCCATCGTGCAAACCCCTCCGGGATCAACGCTGGAACGGACCTACGCCAAGTCCCTCGAACTTCAGGCCATTGCCGAGCACGTGGAGGGCGTTCAGTCCGTTTCCGCCCTGGCCGGCTACGAAGTGCTGACGGAGGGCCGGGGGTCTAACGCCGGCACCTGCCTCATCAACCTCAAGCCTTGGCACGAGCGAAAAAATGGCATTGAGGACGTCATTCGCGAGCTCGAGGAAGCGGTGCAGGAAGAAATTTCCGGTGCAACCATTGAGTTCTTCGAACCCCCGGCCGTGCCCGGCTTTGGCGCCGCCGGGGGCTTCGCCCTCCGGCTTCTGGATAAAACCAATACGGGCGATTACGCACGCCTAGGGGAAGTGAACGACCAATTCATGGACGCGCTCCGGGCCCGGCCAGAACTGCGAGGCCTCTTCACCTTCTTCAGCGACGACTACCCCCAGTATGAGCTCATCATCGACAACGAAGCGGCCATGCAGAAAGGCGTCTCCATTAAGAAGGCCATGGACACGCTGGGGATCCTTGTAGGCAGCACCTACGAGCAAGGTTTCATCCGCTTTGGCCAATTCTTCAAGGTCTATGTGCAGGCTGATGCACCCTATCGGCGCATGCCCAGCGATCTGGCCAACTTGTTTGTGGAGAATGACGAGGGGGAAATGGTGCCCTACTCCGCCTTCATGAAGCTGGAGAAGCGCCAAGGACTCAACGAGATCACGCGCTACAACGTGTATCCGTCTTCGTCGATCCAGGGGGCCCCGGCAGCGGGCTACAGCAGCGGAGACGCCATCGCCGCAATTCAGGCCGTGGCGGAGGAAGTCCTCCCCCAGGGCTTTGCCATCGACTGGGCCGGCCTCGCCCTTGATGAAGCCAATCGGGGGAACGAAGCGCTCTACATCTTCCTCGTGGTGATCATCTTTGTTTACCTAGTGCTGGTCGCGCAGTACGAGAGCTTTCTTCTGCCCCTGGCGGTCATCCTGTCCCTGCCTGTCGGGGTATTGGGATCCTTTCTCCTCCTCAAACTCATGGGGCTCCAGAACAACGTCTACGCCCAGATTGGGTTGGTCATGCTGGTCGGCTTGCTCGGCAAGAATGCCATCTTGATCGTGGAATTTGCCGTACAGCGCCAGCAGGCAGGGCTGTCCGTCCTTGAGGCCGCCATCGAAGGGGCGCGCGTTCGACTGCGGCCCATCTTGATGACGTCCTTCGCCTTCATCGCCGGGCTCCTGCCGCTCGTCGTCGCCTCCGGCGCTGGCGCCATTGGGAACCGCACCATTGGGGCCTCCTCCGCCGGCGGCATGCTCCTCGGCACCGTGCTGGGGGTCCTAGTGATCCCCGGGCTCTACTACCTCTTCGCGCGGCTCTCGGAAGGCCGGGACCTGATCCGGGACGAGCACCATCGCCCCCTGAGCGAAATCGCCGAATACGGAGATCAATAACGATGGCCAGAAACCCCAAATATCGCCTTCCGAGCGTGGCTGGCCTCGCGCTGGCCACGGTGCTCACCACCGGCTGCGCCGGGCTAGGCCCCAAGGTCCAGATGCCAGCGCTCGATCTTGAAGCCCTTCCGGGGGCCTATCCCCAGGCGCTCGAGGCTGCCGGCGCCTCCCAGCAGGCCCCGGCCCTTGCTGCGTTCTTTGAGGACGAGACGCTTCAGGTGCTGATCAAGACCGCCCTAAAAAACAACCAGGAGCGAAACATCGTGCTCCAGGAATTGCGCATGGCGAAAAACGAGGCCAAGGCCCGAGGCGGGGAGGTTTGGCCCTTCCTGAGCGTTGGCGGCGGCTGGGACCGGGAGAAGATCGGTCGCTACACGCGCTCCGGCGCCGTGGAGGAGGGCCTAGAGCTTGCTCACGAGAAGAACTTCCCTGATCCGCTCAGCAACTTCCGTCTGGGCGCCCAGGTATCCTGGGAAATCGACATTTGGCGAAAGCTTCGCAACGAGCGCGACGGCGCCGTGTTGCGCTACCTCAGCACGGTGGAAGGGCAACGCTTCCTAGTCACCCATCTCGTGGCCGAGGTCGCGGAGACCTACTACGCCCTCCTCGCCCTCGACAGTCGCCTTACTATCCTCGACAACACCATCGCCCTTCAGCAGGAAGCCCTCGAGCTGGTCCGACTACAAAAGGACGCCGCGGCCACCACCCAGTTGGCGGTGACCAAGTTTGAGGCGGAGGTGCTCGGCAACCAAAGCGAACGGCTCGTGCTCCAGCAGGAGCGGGTGCTCGAAGAAAACCGCCTTCACTTCCTCCTGGGACGCTACCCCGAGGAGCTGGCGCGGCCGGCGCAGGACTTCACGCGCCTAAGCCCCCCCACCCTCGCGGCGGGCGTGCCCGCGGATCTTCTACGCCAGCGCCCTGATGTTCGCGCTGCGGAACTGGCCGTGAAGGCGGCAGCGCTCGACGTGGCCGCAGCCCGGGCCCGCTTCTATCCCTCCATCGACCTCTCTGCGGCCCTTGGGGTGGAAGCGTTCCAGCTGGGGCGGCTCGACGCCATGCCCGAATCCCGCGCCTATGGCTTTGGCATCGATTTTCTTGCGCCGCTGCTCAATCGGGCGGGCTTGAAGGCAGCCTACGGGAACGCGACGGCGGAGCAGGAACAGGCACTGCTGCGCTATCAGCAAACGAGTCTCGACGCCTACCTTGAGGTCCTGAACGCCTTTAGTGCGCTGAAGAACCTCTCTGAGAGCGCCGCCCTAAAGGCCCAGCAGGTGTCTGCGCTGGGGAACTCGGTGGATGCCGCCAGCCGCCTGTTCACCTCTGCTCGAGCGGACTACATGGAGGTGCTCATGACCCAACGCGACGCTCTGGAGTCACGGCTAGACCTTGTCGACCTCAGGGAGCAGCAGTTCCGTGCCGCGATCCGTGCCTATGCCGCGCTGGGCGGCGGAGCCCCGGAGGCCGGCTAGCGGAAGCCCCCAACAATTAGCTAAGGGTGAAAGACGTCGCCCCATGGGAGATACTTAGAACCGAAAAAGTTTCTGCCCATGGGGAGCCGTCCATGAAGCCAACGATCCGAAATGCGTTCCTAGGCCTGCTGGCCCTTACGACTCTCGCCGGCTGCACCCAGGACAGTGAAACCTTTGAACCCGTCCCTCCCGATAGCTCCCGAAACATCTATCTCATGGAAGTGGGCGCCCCGACGAAATCGGTGTACCGCAAGGGCGAGCCCCTGGAGCTTGAGGTTCTGGTGGGCTCCACGGCTATCAGTGCAGAGCACGTCACCGTCGACTTTTCCCTTATTGAAAAAGCCAAATGGCAACAGTTAGAGAACGAAGAAGCTGCTGACACCGTTGCCCTGGGTGATGCGCTGATCGAGAACCTGCAGCCCGGTTTCACGCGCCAGAGCGTCACCCTCACGGTTCCCAATACGCTGACCGTGGCCGGGGACTACCTGATCGTGGCCGCCGTCGACGCAGGGCAGAGCGTCGCTCAGGACACGAACTTCAGCGACAACATCTCCCGGGGCATCGACGAGAGCCTGAGTCACCCCACGGTGAAGCAAATCACCATCGAGGACGCCTTCGTCAACGACCTCCAAATCACCGACGCGGTGATCGCCCAGGGCTTCATCCTTCTCGAAACCCCGACGGATAACGCCCTGGCGCAGAACGGCGACGACGTCAACGCCGCCAATCTCCAGGCCAGCGACGTCCTCACCGGCGACATACTTCGGGTCGCCGATGATCCTCGGGAATCCAACGTCATTGGCCACATCGACATCAAGAAGCTGGGCGCGGAGTCCATGGACGCCCGCATCGAAGTGGACGTCATCGTCGACGGGAAGGAATTCCCTGCCTTCATGTGGAAGGGCGAAGGGGACGAGTGGGTCAACGAGGCCCCCTACACGGTGCCCAGCGCCAACGAGACCCACTTTATCCCCTGGGACATCCGGCTCATCGAAGCCCAGCGCGCGGCCCTCTGGGCGGCCTATGACCCAAGCGCCGAGGAAAACCTCGCCACCTTCCGCTTCCGGATTATCGCTGCCGATAACGTTCCCGATGAAAACCCAAACAACAATAGCTTCGAGGTGGATGTCCCCTATCGCTTCTTCGATCCCGTTAGCGATCCCCTAGACGCGCCGGAGGAAGGCACGGAGGTGGTGGCGACGAGCACTGCGTCACCGCTTAAGCAGGTCGCTGGTCCGGGCGGCGACCTCAACCGAAACCGGGCCGCGAGTGGCCGAATCCTTTTCGACCGCCGCTTCCGCCAAAGCTTCGGCGATCGAAACAAGTTCTCCGCTTACCTGGACCTGCGGTCCTATGGCGACATCATCGGATCCCAGGGTAAAGCCGTTCTTAACTCCGACGGTCGCGGTGACGTCTATGTGCTGGGACGCGGCATCAATCTCTTCCGCGCCTTTGCTCGCGGCGACGGCAACGTCAGCGGCGGCTCGGCCTACTACCGCGGCTATATGAAGGTCTTTGGGCGGACCTACCTCGACCAGAGCGCCAGCACCTCCTCCGGCTTTTCCCGAAGCTGGGGCCTTAGCTGGCGAGAAGAGCGTACCCTCGGCTCCGCACGATTCTTCGCGGGCCCCATTCCCATTAGCGTGAGCGGCGGCGTAAGAGGTTCCCTAGGCTTTGGCGCAGCGCTGAGCTTTAGCGGGGGCAAGGTCGTCGCCACCGGGGATATTTTTTCCGTCAGCATGTCCGGCTTCGCCCGAGGCGGCGTGGATGTGGGCTTTGCCTCCGGCGGCGTCGGCGCTTCCCTTCTGGTGCTGAATGAAAAGCTATCGGTTTCCGGGGTCGCCGATCTATCGGAAGTGGGGCGGCGGCGCGTCGCCATGAGCCTCGTGGCCTATAACCGCTTAAAGGCTATCCAGGGTGAGTTCTATCTCTTCGCCCGCTATCCCGTCTATCGCTTCTGCTGCAGCATTCGCACCCAGGAAAGCCGGCTGACCCTTTATCGCACCGGGGCGCTCTACAACAAAAACTGGAACCTTCTGAACCACTACCGCTTGGTGACGTTCTAGGCGGCTTCCTTAGAAGTCACCGGGGCCCGAAGATCCGGGCGCGCAGCCAAGAGCCCACGCTGACGCCGTTGGGACAGCCAGGGGAAGCGCCAGGGCAGCCCAAGCCGCTGACTCGCCTGGGCCGCCGGGCTTCGAGACTGGGGCACTCGATCCGCTAGCCGAGCCACCCGGCGCACGGCAAAGCGGCCCAGGGGCGTCAAATCATAGTCCGGACCCAAGGCCAGCACCGCCCGCACCTCCGGAGGCAGAAGAGAGATAGACGCTGCGGCCATCTGCCCCTGAAGCCAGCGAGGCACCCCCGGCGCTGCCCGACCCGAGCGCATAATGTCGAGAAACTCTTCATTGATGGCGTGAGCTTCAAAGCCTGAAGCCATGGCGTCGCAGAGGACGTAAAACGCCTCCAAGCTTCGGGGGGGATCGGTGGCCCCGTAGAGTCCCCCGACGGTCACCGCATCGGCAAAGAAGCGATCAATCTCCTCGGGGCTAAGGGGTGCGACGAAACGGTGGTAAGCCATCACAAAGCCATAGCTCGCGGTGGCGGAGACCCAATTCGCAAGCTCCGGATCGGAGGCCCGGTAGGCGCGTCCACCGGGCGTCTTTCCTGCCACGCGAGCGTGGAGGCGACCGATACGCTCAATGACCTGGTCCGCGGCGGACCGGGGACCAAAGACGCCGATTTGCGCCGCCATGGCGGTGCGCTGGCCCCGCCCTAGGGGATCCTTAGGAAAGACCGAATGATCCCATACGCCGCTGCGAATGCGCGGGTCGGCGAACTCCAGTAGCACTGCGCAAACGCCGCCGAGCGCCAGAGCCACGGGATTCTTATAGACGCGCCACTGCACGGAGTCGGGGCGGGCATAGGCCGGCTCCCCCGGCGGGCTTAGAAAATCGATATCCCATCCCATATAGCGTTTCATCACCGGACTCCTTTCTCGGCCCGCGGGGGCGCGCGCCGCATCGCTTCCGCCTAGTATAGAGGCACTCGCTGACGCCCTGGACCCCATGGCCTTGGACCCAATCCTTCTCGATCCCACTCGCTGGGACGCCCTTGCACAGGCGCGCAAAGCCATCGTGCTCCGCATCGAGCGCCTGGAAGGTGGCGTTTCCGCAGAGGTCCTCGCCCTCACCCTTCGCCGTGCCAATGGCGCGGAGCAGAAGGTGGTGCTACGGCAGAAGGCCGGCACCTTGGGCCGAGAAGCCCTTGCCATGGCCCGGGCCCGGGCCGCCGGGCTTCCCGTCCCCGCCGTGGAGAAAGTTTCAGAAAGGCTGACCCCCAATGGCGCTCCGGCCCTGCTCATGCCCTATATCCCGGGGCATCGCCAGATCGACCGTGCCCAGCCCGGGCCCCAGCTTCAGCGCATGGCCGCATTTCTAGCGGAGCTCCACCAGGTAGATATCGAGGGCCTCGATGCCCTCCCCTGGCTCCTCGACCCCCTGCCCGAGCTTCCCGAATTCCTCGCGATCGATGAGCGCTTTGCCGCCCTTCGCCGCTGGGCAGAAAGCGCCCTACCGGCGCCCTATGGCGGAACGCCCGTGCTCCTGCATGGCGATTTTTGGCCGGGCAACCTGCGCTGGGAGGGAGGGGTACTGGCTGGCGTGCTCGATTGGGAGGACTGCCACCGGGGGGACCCCATGGTGGACGTGGCGCTCACGCGCCTAGAGCTGCGCTATGTGCTCGGACCCGCGGGCGCCAAACAGTTCACTGAAGCCTACGGCGCCCGAACGCCCCTGGATCACCTCCGCCTCGCCCTATGGGACTGCTACGTGGCTAGCGCCGCCCTCACCTACATGGGAAGCTGGGGTCTGCCAGAGGCGGAGGTCACCCACATGCGCCGGGAAGCCACCGCCTTCGTCCACGAGGCTGCAGCGCGCCTTGGAGTGCCGCGCGCTAAAAGCTGCGCTCGTAACGAAGCTGGAAATGCACCCCCTGGTTCTGTAACCCGACGGAATTCGTCCCATCCCGAGGATCCTCTCCCGGGGTGAAGTTATCGTAGAGGTCATAGCCGTAGAAAAGCTCGGCCCCCAAGCCTCGGCGGCTGCTCCAGCGAAGGCCCAAGCCCGACCCCACTATTTGGGCCCGGCGCCGGGTGTCCTTAACCGTCGAGTTCGGCGAAGCGTTGCGCTCATCCCAACTCACTCCCCCGTCCACAAAGGCGATCAGCTGCAGCGCCCGGAGCCACGCGGCCTGATCAGCCTTGCCGAGGCGCCGGGCCAGTTCGAGGGACAGGCCGGCGCCGTTATCGCGCACGAGGAGGTTTTCCCGGTAGCCTCGCACCGTGCCCGCCCCCCCGAGGGAAAGCTTTTCCGCTGCGAGCAGGGCGTCCCGGCTCAGCTGAAGCATCCCCCGGGCCTTGAGGCTCCAGAGATCGCCCAGGCGCCGCTCGTACTGGCCCTGGAGCAGGGTTAGAAGGAAAGCACCGTCGGCCTCAATCAGCGTACCCGGCGCCGGTTCCGTGGTCCCAGGCCCCCGTAGTCCCCGACGCAGGGCGCCTCGCAGGGCCCATACGGCCTCCTCGCCGCGATGCACCGAGTCCACAGCGAGGACCACCGCATTCACGCCCGCTTCGCCATTGACCGCCCCCGGGGCCAGCGAGAAGCGATCCCCCAAAAGTTTGGTGATGGTGCGCCGGCGCTCCACCGCGATAGAGGCGCTCACCTGGGTTCGAAGCCCATCCAGCAAGGGCGCTTCGAGCTTCAGGCCGTAGCGATCCGTCTGGCTCTCGATATCCAGCACAGAGAACGGGGCTTCTAGAACCTGCGCTTCATCCCGGGAGGCATAGAGGGACAGAGCGGCATCGGCCGCATTCAGGGGCCGTCGATAGCTGAGGGCTCCCGCATCGCTGCCCTCGCTGACGCCAAGGCTCAGGGCCAGCACATCCCCGGCGCCGCTGAGATTTTGGTGGCGAAGGCTTAAGCGCCCACTCTCCGCCCCAATGCTTTCCGGCCGGTGGTTATCCATGGACAGGCCTAGCTGCCAGGGCGGCGCCTCTTCCACGGAAACGCGAAGCCGCCCCTCGCCCGGCCGGGACCCGGGCTCCAGCGCCGCGTCGAGACGACGGATATGGGGATCTTCCTGGGCACTCACGAGCGCCTGCTGAAGCGTCGACAGGCGGAGAGGTCCCTTGAGGACCTTCGCGAGGCGGCCCTTGACGTAGGCGGGATCGAGGCGTCCATCGGTGGTGACCGTGATCTGCCCGAGGACCCCCTCGTAGATCTGAAAGCGTAACGTTCCCTCGCCGAGGCGCTGATCCGGCAGCAGTACCTGAGCCTGCACGTAGCCCGCCTCCGCATAGGCCGCCATCAGGGCGTCCTGAAGCGCTTGCACCTCCGCCATGGTCAAGAGCCGGCCCTCGTAGGGTGCTAAAAGCTTTCGCTGCTCCGCGAGCGGAAGATGCTCCGCCCCCCGAAGCTCGATGCGTGCGGCAAGAAACGACGGCGCGGCCCAGCCCTGAAGATCCTTCGGAAGAGACAGCTCCGCCGCGAAGCTGGGTGCCGCCGTGAGCAGAAGCCCGAGGCTAAGGGTTCGGAGGATGCTCATTGGTTCGCCCCCACAAGCAGATAGGGCGCCCAGTAGCTGGGGGCGGCAAAGCGGTCCTGACGAAGGAGTTGGAGCTGCGCCTGCCGAAGGGCCTCTGCCTTGCTCAGCCCCCCCTCTAGAAAACCGTCATAGAAATTCGCCACGAGCTCTGCGGTGGCTGCATCGCTAATAAACCAAAGGGAGGCGACGGCCGACCGAGCGCCCGCCTGAATGGCCACGCCGGCGAGGCCTAGGGCCGCCCGCTCATCCCCCGCCGCCGTCTGGCACGCGGAGAGCATCAGAAGGTCCAGCGGAGGGCGTCCCTCCTGCCCCAGGAGCCGCTCCAGCGCGCCGAGGGAGAGGACATCTTCATAGGTGAGCAAGAAGGATTGGCGATGATCACTCTCGAAGGTTCCGTGGGTCGCGAAGTGAGCAATGGCGAAGGACGAACGATCGAAGCGGTCGCGGACGGCAGCCTCGCTAAACTGGGTGTTGAAGACCACTTCCGCATTGAAGCGATCGTCCAGGAGTGCGACTTCCCGAGCGACCCCGGGCAGGGGCGCAAAGCCCTGCACCGCATCGGAAAGCCCCCCCACCAGCAGAGCAGGACCCTCACCGCGCGCCCCGGAACGGCGATCCGTGAGGCCCAGGGCCGGGGTCGTGACAAAGGCGTAGCGTTCGAGAAGATAGCGCTCCCCATCGAAAAGCGCAGCAAAGGGCACGGTGCGCAGCACCCCGTCGGGGACGAGGAGCACGGTCTGGACCCCGGCCAGCGCCCCCTCGGCCTCCAGGGGCTTAAGGAGCCAGCGGTAGAGCGCCTCGCCTTCGCGACGCCCGGCCCGGGGATCCTCCCCCTGCTCCAGGGCCAGGCGAAAGGCCTCTACGACGGGCTCAAGCTCCGCCCGAGGGACCGGCAAGCTCACCATCTGGTACGCCGAATCCCGAAGAAGCAAGAGAACCAGGCGATCCTTGAGGAGAATGGGATAAAGCGCCGCGAGGCCGGGCGCCAAGCCCGCGCTCCCCTCCTCCGCTGTTACGCATTGGCGAGCGAAGTAATCCTCAACCTCTGCAGTCTTCTGCGCCTCCAGGGTGGCCTGCACCTGTGCCAACAAGCCCTGCGCCTCCGCGCCGGAGCTCCGCGCCGCCCGGCGCAGCAGCACGTCTATGTAAGCTTCATAAACCGGCAGCATGGTGCGTTGAAAAACCAACGTAGAGCGCGCGGGCAGCCGCCCCCTCACCTCGCCCAGGAGAGCCACGGCCTGGGCCAGATGGCGCTCGGCGGTAGACAGGGCCCCTTGCCCCAGGGCCAGCGCGCCAAGGCGCCAGCGCCAGCGATAGCGCGCTTCCTGAGCGCCGCTACGCTGGGCAAGAAGAAGCGCAACAGCGTAGTGCGTTTCCGCCCCAGGGAGGTCACCGCGGCGCTCTAGAAGCTCACCTCGAAGGCCCTGGGCGAAGCTGCGAAGGCGCTCATCGCCACCCCTTCGCCCGAGCTCATCGGCTCGCTCAAGAGCGCGTAGGCTCCGAGCGTCGAGCTCACCCCGAGCGTCGACGGAGGCTGCCTCCGCAAAGCGTCCAAGAAGTTCGGCATAGCTGAGCCATAGGGCAGCGGAAACCGTGCCCGAGGTCTGAAGCCGTGCATCTAGCGCATTTATCCGCGTCTCTACCGCCTCTTCCCGGGCAAGGCGCCGCAAGCTCAGCTGCGCCCGACGCAGGTAGGCACCGCTCGCCAGGGAACGGGCCACCGCTCCGCGCACCCCAGAGGGCCCACCTTCCGACGAAGAAAGTCGTAAGTCCTTATCCCAGCTTTCCGGCAGGGACCAAAGGGCGCTGAGAAGATTGAGTTCGCCCTCCAGGGAAAGGCGCTTACCTGCGGGCAGGCGCCGCTCGGCCTCAAGTAGGAGCGCATAGGCACCGAGCCAATCGGAGCGCATTAGACGCAGAGCTGCCCCCTGATTCAGGAGCGCTTGTTGAAGCGCCGGGTCGGCCTCAAGGCGAAGTCCCGCCTCCACGGCTTCTTCGGCGGCCTCAATGGCGTTATCGGCCAGGGCCGCCTGCGCGTCTAGGAGGTAATCCTGCGCCGTGGGCGCGGCCTGAAGCCCTGCCGCGCAGAAGAGCCAGGGCAAAAGGGCGCCGCGCAGCCAGGCACTCATCGTTGACCTCCACAGTTCCAGGCCAAGGCGGGAAGGGTATGAGTTACGCTACCCAGGGGTGCACCGGGCACAGGCTCGGGCGCACGAAGGGGATCAAGCCGAAGGCGTAACCCCGAGCGACTTCCCGGGGCGCAGAGCCCAAGATCCAGGGCCGGCACCACGAGGGGCTGCGCTTGCTGTCCCGTAATCACCGCGTTCAGATCGATATCCGGGGCCTGAATGTTCACCACGCCCGCGTTCCCCGTATTCGAATCGGCGCTAATTTCCGTAAACACATCGGGCACTACCGCCTCGGCGAAGATATCGATCTTGCCGCCATTGCCCGCATCGGCCTCCGCCAGCACCGCTGCGTCCTCCAAAACAAGGAAGGTCGTTTTGAGCGCAATATCGCCGCCCGCACCGGCGGCCCCGGCGGAGGCCTGGACCGCGGCGCCGGTTAGAAAAATCTCGCTTCCCTGCGTTTCCACGGAGATGTTCCCCCCCTGGGAGAGGCGGGCATCGGTCGAAAGGCGAGTCCCGGCAAGCATGTCCAAGCGGGTCCCCAGGACCAGATCCAAGGTGCCCGAGGCACCCGTGCCAAAGCTCTCGCTGAAGATGGCCGACGGGCCATCGAGGCGCAGGCTGTTCCCCCGAAGCACGATATCCCCGGCCTGCCCCGCGCCCTGGGACGAGGTGCTGAGGCGAGTCCCGCTCTCCCCGGTCAACGTCACGGCGTCGACCGCCAAGACCGAAAGGGAGCCCGCAGCCCCCACCGCCTGTTCGAGGCTGTCTGCGCGCACGAGCGTATTGCTGAGGTCGATGGAGGCCCCGCGCAGGGTGAGGTCCCCCGCCGCTGCCGCGGCGCTCGTACTGCTCTCAAGCTCCGTGTTCACAAGCGTCAGACGTCCCGTGGCGCTGAGGGTGATTTCCGCTGGGGACGCCTCCTCATCGCCGGCGGTGGTGGTGGCCAGGGTGCTGTCTGTCAGCGTCAAGGTATCGGCGGTCACGGATAGCTGGCCCGCGGACCCCGCAAAGGCGCCCAGCCCCGCCGCCTGCTCACTGGTGCTCGCGAGGCGAACTCGTTCCAAGGACACTTCCGGGGCCTTAACCGTAATCGCACCCGCGTTCCCAGGCCCTCGCACGGAGGTCGATAGGATGGAAGCCGACGCCCGGAGGGAGTCCGCAAGATCAAGGGTGATAGAACCGGCGTTGCTCAGGCCGCTCCGAGATACGGCCCGGGAGGTCAGCACGTTCCCTCCGGATAGAGCGAGCGTATCCCCGGAAATCAGAATGTTCCCTGCATCTCCCGAGGCGTCGTCACGGGCCTCTGCGAGCGCCTCGAGGGCCGTCAGCTCGATAACCGGGGCGCTCAGCTCCAGGGCCCCCGCCGGCGCAGCGCCTAAGGTGGTGGACTCCAAACGGGTTGATGCGATGGTGAGGCGCTCGGATGCGGTAAGAGCGATGATCGCCGGATCAACGGAGGCCGTGGCTTGGCTCTCCGTGCTGAGGGAAACCTCTCGCAGGGTCACCCGTTCTCCCTCTAAGCGCAGGGCCCCGGCGGCGCCCACGGGGCCCTCTCGCCTAAGGGGGTCTGCGCTCGAGGTGCTGGCCAGGATCGCCCCCTCCAGGGTGATGTCGGGCGCGAATACCCCCACCTGCCCCGCACTGCCTTCGCCGGTCACGGAGCTCTCGAAGATTCCCTGCCCGGTCTGTCGGATCAGGCTATCGGCCTCCACCCGCACGCCCCCGCCGTCCCCCCCATCGGAAAACACCTTGGAGGACAGGCGATTAAAGCCCGTCAAGGTAATGCGATCGCCAATCAGCCCAACCCGCCCCGCATTACCCGTTGCCGAAGCAAGGGAAACGGCCTGCACGGTCGCCCCCTCCAGGCTCAAAAGGGGCGCTCGAAGCAGTACGTTGCCCGCATCCCCCTGCGCCGTAGCGTCGGCCCGAAGTTCGCTGGCGAGCACCTCGAGCACCCTCGTTGCATCAAGGGAGATGGTCCCGGGCCGTTCCCGTGCGCTCGCGCTGTTGACCGTCTCCAGCAGGCTGTTTTCGACGCGAAGGGCGTCACCGTTAACGGTAACAAGCCCCGCCGCTCCGGTGGTGGGACCAAAGACGGATTGCGAGACGCTAGACAGGGTGGTGCCTTGAAGCGTGAGCGCCGGCGCCAGGAGCGTGATTGCACCCGCGTCCCCCGAACCCCGGCTCGTGGTCGCGAGGGTCCCGTCAACGATGGTGAGGCGCTCCGTGGCGGCGGCCCGGAGCAGGCCTGCATTCCCGCCCCCATCGTTGCTTTCGGACAGCAGGCGCGTCCCTTGCGAAAGCGTTAAGCGATCGCCTTCCAGCAGAATATCGCCCGCCGAACCGGTCGCACCGACCGTGGCGTCGGCCCGAAGGGTGGCGGCCGTGACCAGCAGGTCCGGTGCGGTGAGGCGCAGGCGCCCCGCGGCGCTCGCCCCCGTGCTATTGCTTTGAAACTCGCTGCCCAAGACCTCGAGGGACTGGGCGGCGTCCACCGTAATGCGCCCTGGCTCCGCGGCCGCCTCCGTCGCCCCCGTCTCCACGCTGAAGTCACTGTCAGTGATCGATAGGATTCGCCCGCTTAAGGCCACGGTGCCCGCCGATCCCACCGCTCCGCCCTCCGGAGGCCTCACCGTTAAGCGGGCAAGCTCCGCGAGCGTAAAAGGCAGGGTCGCCTCCAGGGTCCGCAACGCCTCCCCATCCAGCGCGCCGACGAGGGATTCCACCAGCGCCGCCGGGCTCGTTGCCGTTAGCACCACCCCCGTCTGGGCCGAAAAATAGGCCCCGAGGCCCGCTAGGAAATCGCCGAGAGAGGTGGACGATAGGGAGAGGGACAGGCCCTCCGCTAGGGCCGCAGAGGCGTCCCTCAGGAGCAAGGCGGTACTCGCTAGGGATTCGGAGCTACTCGCTAGGGAAGCCCCTCGCACCGTCAGCACGGGGGCGTCCAGCTGCACCGACCCTCCGTCCCCCGCGCCCACAGCAGAGGACACCAGGCGCCCCCCGGGCGTGAGCGTCAGCGCGGTGGAGGCTTCAACGGTGATCGCCCCGCCAGAACCCTGCCCAGACTGGGCCGCCGAGGTGATCACCGTGCCGCCCACCAGAGACAACGTGGAACCGCTAAGGAGAATGTCGCCGCCATTGCCCGTAGCACCGGCGAGGCTCTCGGAGCGCACTTCAGTCCCGTCGAGCGTGAGGCTCGGGGCCGTTAGGGTGACGCTCCCCGCGTCGGCGCCCCCGGTGGTGTTTACCTCAAGCACACTATCCGTAAGGCGCAGCGTGTTATCTCCGGTGAGGGTCAGCAGAGCCCCCGAGCCCCCCGCGCTTTGGTTCGACGCAGTCACCGAGGAGGCATTCAGAAGCAGTTCTGCCCCCTGCAGCCGGAGCTGGTTAGCCGTGCCCCCAGCAGTGCGCGTCGCCAAACGACTGCTTTGCACGGTCACCAGCTGTCCCCCAACGATGGCAAGCTCCGCCCCCTCATTGGGGGTTGCGGCGATCGCAGGACGCACCGCGAGGAGGTCGGAATCCTCAAGGGACAGCGGACCGGAAGCAGACAGCCCAAGAGAGGGGGCCTCCAGACGCGTCCCGGAGAGGCTAAGCCGGGGAGCGGCCAGCGCCAGGGCCTCCGGAACACGCAAGGTCACTCCGCTTAGGTCGAGGACTCCGCCCGCCGCTCCTAGCAAGAAGGTGTCCGGTGTCGCTCCCGACAAGCCATCAGCCGTTCCAAAAAGCGCTCCGTCGCTCAAGCGAAGGTTATCCGCCACCGCAAGGTGAATTTGGTCGGCGCCGGAGATCGCGACGCCCGAGGCCAGCGTCAGGCCCTGACCATTGAACAAAAAGAAGGATGCATTGCTCGGAAGCCCAGTCCCCCCATCGACAAGCCGGAGAGGCCCGGAGAGCTGGCTGTCCTCTAGCCCTCGTACGCGAGCAATCACGTTGCTGACGGACGGCGCGGTACGCACCGTGAGCCCCTGCCCGGGATAAAGGCTCAGGGCCGAGAAGCTTAGAAATTGATTGGCGCCTGAAACCCGGCTCTCCCCGGGCCCGACGAAGGCCACCCCCGCCTCGTTGAAGGACAGGGTCGGTGCCGACGCAAAGGCCGCGTCGAGCGCCAGGGGCGCAAAGCTCACTCCCACGGGGGCGGTAATCGCCAGATTCACGGCTCCGGACTGGTCACGCACGCGAAAGCGCTCCCCGCCGGCAAAGCGCACCGTATCGGCCTGATGCAAAAACAGTGTGCTGGCCGTATCCAGGCGCGCCTCGGGCCCCACCACCATGCCCTGGGGATTAAGGAGATAGAGCGTGGCGTCGGCGCTGAGCGCGCCATCAATACGCGTGCCTTCAAGCCCCGTAACCCGCGCCACAATGGCCTGAATGGAGGGCGCTAGGGCCTGGAAGTGAAGGCTCTCCGTCGCTCCAACGCTTAGTGACTCAAAGCTATGGAAGAGGTTTTGACCATTGGAGGACAGCGTTCCGAAGGCCTCGGAGACCAGCATGGCACCCTGCAAGGACCCCGCAGGCCCAAGGGAGCCATCGAAGGTCAGCTCCCCATGGGACGGCGCCCCCAGAAGCAGACTGCAGGAAAGGGCTAGGGGAGGAACGCGAGCCCAGGCTTGGCCCTTCGACGAGAATTTCTTCATCGCGGCTCCGCCCATTAATGTAAACCATTGATAGGGTTTTACCGAAGCCAACAGCTTTTGTCTAACGCACCCGCCCTAGGCCCGCCCCCGCTCGAGGTGTTCCTGAATTTCCTCAAGACTTAGGCCCTTCGTTTCCGGGGCGTACTTGAGCACCAGCACGGCGCCGAGCACGGGACCGATCGCCACCAGGGTGATCGCCCAGGAGATGCCCATCACCGGAATCAGCGCAGCGATCATGAGGGGCACGAGCACCTCCGTGACCCGGCCAAAGAGGTTCGTGGTCCAGCCGTACCCGGTAGCGCGAAGGTCCGTGGGGAAGAGCTCGGAGGCATAGACGTGGGTCGCCCCTATGGCGCAATTGAAGAAGAACACGGTGGCGATATGCCAAAAGTACTGCCCGGGAACCGTTTGCGTGTGGAACAGACCCACAATCGCCACGGCCGCAATGGCGTAAAATGCCGCGCAGGTGATTTTCCGCCCAAGCCGATCGATCAGCTGACCTGCCAGCAAATGGCCGAAGGCGCCCGCGATGTAGGCCCACATCACCACATCCCCCACCTCCGCCGGGGTCATGCCCACATCCTCTCGGGCGTAGATCGCCCAGTAAGCCACGGAGGGGGCTATGACCAGATAAACGCAGTTCCACAGAAGGGACACAATGTTGACCCGGGGTAGGTAACGCGGCTCGAAGAGGCGCTTAGCCTCAGACACTTGATGGGCCAGGGTTTGGCGGAGGGTCATGGCAGCCCGCCCGGAGGCGACCGCCGTAAAGCGGGCCGTCTCCCGAACCCCGAAATAGAGCACGGGTAGAAGGAACAGGGGCAAGGCCCCGATGAGATAGAGCCCTCGCCAATGGGCCGCGTCATAGGGGATGGCCAAGCTCGCCGCCCCGGCCTCTACAAGGCTCATGGCAAAGTCATGGGCCGGGTTCCCCACGGCGCCCTCAAGCAGCAGAAAGAAGGGGGAAGCTTTGGCCATGGCCACCGTGCCTACGGTGGCAAACGCGGTTAGCACAGTGATGCCGGTCCCGCGGAAGCGCGAGGGCAGTTCCTCGCCAGCAATGATAATCGCTAGGCCGTACTGGGCAGTCAGGAAGAGCCGGGCGATGGTTTGCCACAGGGTAAATTCCCAGGCGGTTTGGGCAAAGGCCGTCGCAAGGCTCGCCAGGGAAAAGCCGCCGACGGTCAGCACCAAAAGATTGCGCCGCCCGAAGTGATCGGCCCCCATCAGGAAGAAGAAGGACGCCACCATGCCCGCCCGGGTAATGGCGTAGATCGTTCCCCAGTCATCGAGCTCGATGCCCAGGGTCGCTCGGACATCCACGGAGGCCAGGGTCAGCATGGAGGCATCAAAGCCCTCATAAAGCGTGGCGATGCCCAGCAGTAGCAGTAATACGATGTGGTAGGCGCTTAAGCGCTCTTGTGCTTCCGACCCTGTGGTCACGCGGGCCCTCCCCCGGTGGTCGACGACCGAGTCTGCCACGAATCGAAGGGGCCACCTAGCGCCTTGAAAGCCCGGCTAAAAGGCAGGCAGGCTAGGGCAAAGAGATCGGACCGGACCGATCCGAAGCTTAAGGGGAAGCCACAACCGTGAACCTACCATTCCTTCTACGCGCCCGTTCCCGGGGACGCCTGCGCGCCGTGATCGCCCTTACCCTTCTGGCCCTCGTGCTGCCCAGCGCCGCGAGCGATGTGGAGCTGGTGCGGGAGAAGCTTGCTTCCGGTTCCGCGGCAGGGCTGCTGTTTCTTTCCCAGGAAGATCGCGCCGTGGCCTTCGCCAACATCAAGGAGCTGGTCCCCACGCGCACGGTGAGGAAAAGCTCAGCGCCCCTGGCTCTGGAGCCTGCCCCTCTCAACTTCGACGCCCTCCGCTACGAGGTGGAGGGAGAAACCTTCAGCCTCGAAGACTTCACGCAGCTAAATGGACACCGGGGTCTGCTGGTGCTGGAGGGGCAGCGCATCCGCCTAGAGCGCTATGGACCGGGCCACGACGCGGACACCCGGTGGATCTCCTTTTCCGTGACCAAGTCCATCACGTCGCTCTTGATCGGCGCCGCTCTGAAGGACGGTTACCTAACAAGCCTCGATGAGCCGGTCGCTCACTATCTCCCCCGCTTCCGCGGGACGCCCTATGAGGACGTGACCATCCGCCACGTGCTGCAGATGGCCTCCGGCGTGGCCTGGAATGAGGACTACGCGGACCCTAAGTCCGACGTCGCCCAGGCCGGTGGCGCTAACGGCCTCGCTTTGGTGCGCTACCTCGCCACCCTCCCCCGCGCTGCGGAACCAGGAGCGAGCTTCAACTACAACACCGGGGAGACGAATCTCGCCGGGGAAATTCTCCGGGCGGCCCTGGGTAATAACGCGAGCACCTATCTCGAGCACAAAATTTGGCAACCCTTTGGCATGGCGGACGACGCCTATTGGCTACTTGGGGGTCCGGGAGGGGGGGAAACGGGGGGCTGCTGCTTAAATGCTACCCTGCGGGATTATGGACGGCTTGGGCTCTTCGCCCTCAACGGCGGGCGCCGCCCCGATGGCCAGGACGAGGCACGGGGCACGGTGCTGCCCGATCGATGGATGGAGGACTCTACGACCCCCTCCCCCGCAGCACCCTTCTACGGCTATCTATGGTGGCTCTATCCCAATGGCACCTTTGCCGCCCAGGGGATCTTCCGCCAGCAGATCCTGGTCGATCCTGCCCACGATCTCGTGATTGCAGCCCACAGCAATGCCCCCACGGCCACGGGCGGAGCCTACAGTAAACATCTAAGGTCCCTCACCGAAGCCCTCCGGCAGGCGGTGATCGAACGGCGGGAACCTTAAGCGAGCGATGGACCTCATCCGGAATTCCGCTGCCCTGCCCGTCGTGGGGTTAGCCCTAGCGCTTGCCGTACAAAGCCCCATCGCGGCGCTCTTTTTAGGGCTCGCGGTGGCCCTTGGGCAGGGATCTACCCCCCGCTACGCGGCCCCCTGGGGCAGCCGTGCGCTCCAGGGCGCCATCGTGCTCTTGGGCTTTGGCTTAAACGCTCAGGAGGTGTTAGCGCTCGGGCAGGGAACGTTTCTACTGACTGCCGGGACCGTGCTTGGGGTCCTCGTCGCGGGCTTTTTGCTCTGGAGGCTTCTCCAGCCACCGCGGACCCAGGGGGCCCTTTTAACTGCAGGAACCGCCATCTGCGGCGGCACCACCATCGCCACCTTGGCGCCGGTGCTGCGGGCGAAACCGGAGGACACGGCCACCTGCCTCGCCCTGGTGTTTTTGATGAACGCGGTGGCCGTCCTTGCCTATCCCCTTCTTGGGGCTCAGCTGGGGCTTAGTGACACACAGTTTGGGCTCTGGGCCGCCCTCTCGATCCACGATACGGCATCCGTGCTCGCCGCCGCGGCAAGCTTCAGCCCGGAGGCGCTGGAAGCGGCCACGGTGGTCAAGCTGGGACGCACGCTATGGCTCATCCCCCTTACCCTCGTCGCCAGCGCCCTCACCCGGCGCCGGAGGGCAAGCCCCTTCCCCCCCTTCATCCTATTCTTCCTGGCGGCGGTGATGCTTCGAACGCTCCTGCCCCTCGGGCCGGATTTTTTGAGCGCTACGGCCCTAGCCTCCAAGACCCTTCTGCTTGGCGCGCTCTTTCTCATTGGCATGCAGATCGATCGGGAAGCTCTGAAGACCTTGAGCCCCGGGCTCTGGGCCCAGGGGCTTCTCCTCTGGCTTCTCGCCTCCGGAGCCGTGCTGACCGCGCTCTTGGTGGTGCCCGGGCTCAGCGGCGCTTAGACGCTCCTAGGGCCCTTGGGGCGCCACGCGCCCAGGGCCAGGGAAGCCGCGGTCAGGGACCCGTAGATCACCATCCCCGACGCCGCCGCCAGGTAGATACCGTTCAAGCCAAGGTCGAATTGATCCAGGGCAACCGTGGCGCCCCCCACGGCCACGAGAAATCGTAGGAGCGTCGCAGTCACGGGCCAGCCTACGCGCCCCGCGCCCTGGGAGGCGAAGTAAAGCGCCAGGCCCACGCCCAAAAAGCCGAAGGCCGGGCCCACGTGGGTCATGTAGGCCACCCCAGCGGCCAGGGTCGGCGTATGGTCCGTGAACAGCCCTACCCAGCTCTCGGGGAAGAGCGCAAGCAACAGCCCCACGATCCCGGTGAGCACCCCCGCAGCGCCCGCCCCGAGCCATCCAATATGCTCCGCCCGAGCCACCTGCCCGGCGCCAATGTTCGTACCCACCATGGCCGTGAGCGCCGCCCCGATGCCAAAGACGAGGGGAACGAGGAGGAACTCAATGCGGGAGCCGATCCCATAGCCCGCCAGCGCATCGACCCCCTGCCGCCCTACCAGCGCCGTCAGGGAAACGATAGTGAGGACCGTAAAGAGCGGAGACAGCAGCGCGGGCAGCGCCACGCGACCGATGTCCTGAAAGGCCCCGCGCTGGAGCTGTAGTCGATCCCGACGAAGCCGAAGGGCCTGATCGCGGTAGAGAAGCCAAGCCAGAAGGAAGAGGCTATTGGCCGCAGCCACGCTGACCACGGAGACAGCGGCCCCGGCGAGCCCAAAAGCTGGCACCCCAAAGGCCCCAAGGATGAGCACGCCTGATAGGGGGACCTGCACCGCAGCAGACAGCAGCATGACCCGGGCCGGGAGCTGCATGTTCCCCGTCCCCCGCAGCGCCGCGCTTAGGGTGTTGACGAGCCAAAGCACGATGCAGGCGGGAAAGAGAATGGCGCCGTAGCCCAGGGCTTGGGACAGCACCGCGCCCTCCCCCCCAAGGGTGCGAAGCAGCAGCTCCCCAAAGAGTGCGAAGGCGAAGGCCATGGCGAGGGCAAAGGCGCCGGCCAGGGTCAGGGCATGCCATAGAAGGGTCTCGGCCCGGGCCCGATCCCCAGCCCCGAGCGCCCGAGCAATAGACGACGCCACGGCGCCGCCCAGGGCGCCTCCGGACATCATCTGGTTCAGCATCAAGAGAGGGAAGACCAGCGCCATGGCCGCCAGGGCCTCGGGACCAAGGCGCCCCACAAACCAAACCTCCGCCATGCTGACCACCGCCTGCACGAGGAAGGCCACCACATTCGGCGCGGCTAAGCGTGCCAGCAGGGGAAGGGGCGGCGCGCTGAGCATCGCTTGGGTTCGCGGGTCCATGGGTCTTGTCCGAAGAATCGAGGAGGCGGCAGCCTTAGCGATCGCCCGGGGGAAGTCAATCGCGCGCCTTGCAGCGGCCGTCCCGGGGGCGTAGCGTCCTGCAAGAGAGGGGGGTAAAGCGCATGGTCATCAACCTGGCTTCAAAAGCCTTCATCGACGCTCCGGAACGGTTTTACGAGCGGGCCCGGCGAGAACACCCGGTCGCGCCGGCGCGCATCGGGCCCTTCAAGTTCATGGCCCTTTGGCGCTTCGAGGATTGCCAGCGGGTTTTGAAGCATCCAGGCATCAGCCGTAACCGAGGCAAGGCCCTAGGCAAGCCCGCCACCGATCTCCCCTTTGCCCTCCCCTTGCCCAAGCGACTGAAACCCCTCGTGAAGAGCATGATCACGGAGGACGATCCGAATCACCGACGCTTGCGCAACCTGGTTCGAGCCCAGTTCACGCCCCAGGCCATCGGCCAGCTCCGCGGCGCCCTTGAGCACCACGCCGATCGGCTACTGGCAAAGACCGGGGAAGGGGAACCCTTTGAGGTGCAGAGCGCCCTCTCCCTACCCCTGAGCACCCACGCCATCGCAACCATGCTCGGCGTCGACGATGGCGTCATGCCGGAGCTGAAGCGCGCTTTGAACACCGTGTCCACAGGCTTCTCCCTGTGGCGCATTGGCACGCTGCTGTTTCGGGACCTTCCCAAAAGCGCGGCCTTCCTCGAGGGGGTGATCACGGCTAAGCGCCAACAGCCCGGCGCCGATCTCCTCTCCGGGCTCCTCATGCCGGCGCAGGGCGAGGCGCCCCTCTCCGACGAAGAAGCGCTGGCGATGACCTTCCTCCTCATGATCGCGGGCTTCGAAACCACGACTCACCTCGTGAGCAATGGGGCCCATGCCCTGCTCCAGCACCCCGGCGCGCTGGCCGAGCTGCGGGAAGATCCCTCCCTATGGCCCGAAGCGGTTGATGAAATCCTTCGGCTCTACGGGCCTATTCACAGCACGAAGCCCAATTTTGCCGCGGAACCCATCACGGTCCGCGGCATCACCCTTCCCCGGGGCACGCCCATCATGCCCATGCTGGGCTGTGCCAATCGGGATCCGGACGCCTTCGAGGCCCCGGAAGCGTTCCGCATTCATCGCCCGCACCGGCACCACCTCGCCTTCGGCTACGGGCCTCACTACTGCTTGGGCGCCCATCTAGCGAAACTCGAGGCTGAGGTTGCCCTGCGAGCCCTTTTTGAACGCTACCCGCACCTTGGACTCAGCACGGCCCACCCCCCTCCACAGCGCGCCACCCTTCCGGGCTGGTCTCGCTACCAAGCGCTTTGGCTCCAGCCTTCTTGAGGCGCTCCCGGGCCCCTAGCCAGCCATCGCCAAAGTGCTAAAGTCGAAGCTTGGGAGCTTGGGGAGCTATTGCTATGCGTTATCAACTCGCGCCGATCGCAGCGGCGCTTCTGCTATCTGCCTGCGGCCCAGAGAACGTCTCTGAGCCCCCCGCATCAACGCCGGAACCTTTAGCGAGCCCCGGGGCCGCGGTAACGGAATCAGGGGCGAGTAATCCCGCCAGCCGACAGCCTCTCTACGGTGATCTTCACGTCCATACGGCCTACTCCTTCGATGCCTTCGCCATGGGCACGCTGGCGAGCCCGGACGACGCTTACCACTTTGCGAAGGGGGGCGTGCTCAATCATCCCGGCGGTTTTCCCATGCAGCTTGATCGACCCATGGATTTCTACGCCGTGACCGATCACGCCTTCTTCATGGGCGCGCTGAAGGCCATGACGAATAGCGAAACGCCCCTGTACGAGCATGAGCTTGCGTCCTCCGTTCGCTCCATGGGCGATGAGCAGTCCCGCGGCGGCATTTTCCAGACGCTTATTGATTTTGTGCGCTCCGATCGGCGCATGGAGCTTGTGGACGACCAGGTATTTTCCGATGCCTGGCAAGACATCATTGAGACCGCCAATCGTCACAACGATCCCGGTCGCTTCACCACCTTTATCGGGTACGAGTACACCGCGTCGGGCCCGGAATTTGAGAACCTGCATCGCAACGTGATTTTCGACGGCGCTAAGGCGCCCCTGCTGCCATTCTCCCGCCTTGATTCAAGCAACCCCGAGGACCTCTGGCGCTGGATGGACCAGCAGCGCCAGGCGGGGCTGGAGTCCTTAGCCATTCCTCACAACTCCAATGGGTCCAACGGTTGGATGTTCAGCCAGCTCGATTTTGCCGGGAATCCCCTCGATGCCTCCTATGCGGAGCTGCGCATGCGCAACGAACCGCTGGTGGAAAACTCCCAAATCAAAGGGACCTCCGATACGCACCCCGCCCTGTCCCCCAACGATGAGTGGGCGGAATTCGAAATCATGAAGGTGCGCATTGCCTCGAACCTGCCAAGCCAACCGGACGGAAGCTATGTCCGCCAAGCTCTGATGCGGGGCCTTGAATTTCAGGAAGCCAAGGGCTTCAACCCCTTTAAATTTGGGGTGATCGGTTCCAGCGATACGCATAACGGCAGCTACGCCGGCGATGACGACAATTTCTGGAGCAAAACCGGCATTCTCGACGATGAGCCCAAGGAGCGCGGGTCCGTGCCCCTGGATGGGGAACCGCCCCGCTACCTCGATACCTATCGCAGCACCTGGAGCGCCGGCAGCTTGGCCGCGGCCTGGGCGGAGGAAAACACCCGAGAATCGATCTACGCGGCCTTCCGGCGGAAGGAAACCTTCTCCACCTCCGGCAGTCGCATCGCCGTGCGCTTCTTCGCAGGCTACAACCTCCCGGAGCCCGGGGCGGCCGATTGGGTCAGCGATGCCTACGCCGCGGGCGTTCCCATGGGCGGAGACCTCCTGACCCGAGGCACGGAGGCCCCAAGCTTCCTTGCCTGGGCGCGCCAAGATCCGGAAAGTGCGCCCCTGGCCCGGTTGCAGGTCATCAAGGCCAGCGTGCGGGACGGGAAGGCGCAGGAAAGGGTCTTTGACATCGCCTGCCCGGGGGGCGCTGCCGTCGACCCGGAAAGCCATCGCTGCCCAGAAAGCACGGCCTCCGTGGATCTCAAAAGCTGCGCTCTCCTCGGAGACGGCGCAGCGGTGCTTCAGGCGCGCTGGAGCGACCCCGATTACCAGCCCGGGGAAACGGCCATGTATTACGTCCGAGCCCTGGAGAACCCCAGCTGCCGCTGGTCGACCTGGGATGCGCTTCGCACGGGCGCCACGCCGAACCCGGCCCTCCCCCTCACCATTCAGGAGCGGGCCTGGAGCTCCCCCATTTGGTTGAGCGCTGCCGCGCCCTAGGGAACCCCGGGACGTGTCCATGGGTCGTCATCCGCTAACGATCTTCCTGGTCGTTGGCGCCCTCCTCTTTGCCGTGGATCGCTGGCGATCCACGGAATCGATCGTCATCGATGAGGCGGTCGCCGAACGCGTGGCGGGGTTATGGGAAACGCAAATGGGGACGCCCCCGGATCCGGAGACGCTGGACGCCCTGCTGACCGCTTGGCTCCGGGAGGAGGTCTTCTATCGGGAAGCGCTGCGCCGAGGCCTCGACGCTGACGATACGGTGGTTCGTCGACGGCTCGTACAGAAGCTCGAGTTTCTCGTGCAGGACATGACCTCGGGAGCGGTCAGCGATGGGGACCTTGCGGCCTACTTTGAAGAACATCGGGAACGCTATCGCCTGCCAGAACGCTGGACCTTCGAACAGCACCAATACGCCACCGCGGCGGAGGCCATAGCTGCCCTCGAGGCCCTCCGCCAAGGGGAAGCACTTCCCCGCGGCCTTGAGGACCTGCCCCGCCACTTCGTCGGAAAGTCCCAGGCGGAACTGCAGCAAGCGCTCGGCAGCGCGCTGGCGTCAGCGCTTCCGGAGATGCCGCCGAACCAATGGGTAGGCCCGCTAGAAAGCCCCTTTGGGAGCCATCTTTTGCGCCTTGAAGCCCGCCTTCCGGCGGAGGTACCGCCCCTGAGCTTTGTGGCCCCGCGGGTGCGAACCGATTATCTCCGAGACGCCCGCGAGGCCAGCCTCGATCGTTTCTTCCAATCGGTGCGGGGACGCTATGGCGTTGACGAACGGCGCTAGGCTGCGCCGAGTCTGGCCAGGGCTCCTTCTGCTCTTGCTGCTTTGCGCCGCCTTTCCCGGCAAAGCTCACGAGATTCGCCCGGCGCTCCTCGAGCTCACGCAGCTAACCGAAACGGAATGGCGCCTGCGCTTCCGCCAGCCTCAGATGATGGGGCGCGTCCTCCCCCTGGTCCCTCAAAGTAACTGCGCGCAGGAGGAACGGGGCGTAGCCCTGGCCGTGGATGCGGTGGAAACGGAATACCTGCTGCGCTGCCCCGAGGGCCTCACGCGCCTCGCCATGCCCGGCCTTGAACGTACCCTCGCGGATGCCATGGTGACGCTTCTGCCCCTCACGGGAGAACCCCAACAGTTCAGCCTCAGCCCACGAAATCCCGAGCGGGATCTGCGCCAAGGGGCCGCGGTGCCGGCCTACCTCGCCCTTGGCATCGAGCATCTGGTTTTTGGGATCGACCATGTTTGCTTTGTACTGCTGCTGGTCTACCTCTATCCCACGCTGCGCCAGCTCCTGCTCATCGTGACGAGCTTTACCCTAGCCCACTCCCTGACCCTCGGCCTCGCGAGCCTTGGCGTCCTGACCCTTCCCGGGGGACCGGTGGAGGCCCTCATCGCCCTCAGCATTGTGCTCCTGGCGGCGGAGGCCCTGGGTCGCCCGGGGGCACGGAATGCCCCAGCCCTAGCCCCATGGAAACTGTGCTTTGCCTTTGGCTTGCTCCATGGTCTGGGCTTTGCGGGTGCGCTGGAAAGCCTGGGCCTGCCCCCCGAAGGCACCTTCTGGGCCTTGCTGCTCTTCAACGTGGGTCTCGAGCTCGGTCAGCTCGCGGTGGTACTCAGCGCCCTTCTCCTGGGCAGTGTCCTGCGCCACTTCACCCCCAAATCGAGCGCACGCCTGGCCTCGCTTCCGCCCTACGTCCTCGGCAGCCTGGCCGCCTTCTGGTTTGTGGAACGAACCGCTTCGGTTTTTACGGGCTGAGAATCCTTGACTTAGGGGCGCCCAGGCCCTAGGGTGCGCGCCTCTGTCGAACGCGCATCCCTCGCTTTTCCCCTGGGACCGTCGACTTTGTTTGCCCCAGCCTCGCCGCGCGTCGAGATGGCGGCTCCCGCTTCGCACCGAGATGGAAAGCGAAGCCAAAAGGAAAATCTCTTGAGTGATCTAACGTTTGACGGCCTCGGGCTGGGTGCAGACCTATGCCAGGTGCTCGCTAGTGCAGGTTTTACGACCCCTACCCCCATCCAAGCGAAAGCCATCCCGGAACTGCTAACGGGCCAGGATGTGCTGGGCATTGCCCAAACCGGCACGGGGAAAACGGCGGCTTTCGCCCTTCCGCTCATTGAAAAGCTCGCCGATGCGGGCCGGGCTCGTCCCCGCTGCCCCCGGGCGCTTATTCTTGCCCCGACCCGGGAGCTGGCCGCCCAGATTCAGACGGAAATCCGTCGCTTCACCGCAGGGCATAAAACTCGCAGCTTCTGCGTCTTCGGCGGCGCCGCCATTCGGCCCCAGGCTCAAGCCCTGGCCCGCGGTACGGAAATCCTCGTGGCCACCCCGGGACGGCTCATCGATCTCATGACCCAGCGCATGGTGAGCCTCGGGGAAGTGCGCCATTTGGTGCTCGACGAAGCGGATCGGCTCCTGGATATGGGCTTTATTGCCGATATTCGCCGCATCGTCGCGGACCTTCCCCGGGCCCGCCAGTCCCTGCTCTTCTCCGCGACCATGTCCGGAGAGATCGCGGAGCTGGCCAATTCTCTCCTGAAGGACCCGGTGCGCGTGGAAGTCACCCCGGAAGTGGTGACCGTCGATGCCATCGAACAGGGCGTCTATCCCGTGAAGGGGGACGCGAAGCCCGAGCTCCTTCGCCAGCTTCTGTCCCGCAACGACGTACGGAAAGCCATTGTCTTTACCCGCACCAAGCACGGTGCGGATCGCGTGGCCCGGCGTTTGAACGCCGCGGGCATTGAGGCCAGCGCCATCCACGGCAATAAGACCCAGGGCGCCCGCCGCAAGGCCCTTGAGGGCTTCAAGCAGGGCAAGGAATGGGTGCTCGTGGCCACGGATATCGCTGCCCGGGGGATCGACATTTCCGGCATCACCCACGTCATCAACTTCGAGCTGCCTCACGAGCCGGAAAGCTACGTCCATCGCATTGGTCGGACGGCCCGGAACGGCACCACGGGGGTCGCCTGGTCCCTAGTGGAACCCGCGGAAGGTCGGCAGCTGGGCGCCATTGAGCGGCTTCAACGCATCGACATTCCGCGCCTAGACGCCCCGGAAGGCTTCGCCCCGGTGGAGCTGCAAACCCAGGGCGCCACGCGTCGTGGCGGTCGCAGCGGTGGCGCCGGCGGCGCACGCCGCGCTCCGCCCCGGGCACCCCGCCCGCGTACCGGAAGCGGTGCTGGCCGGCCTTTCCAAGGCGCTCGCGCCCAGGGAGAAGGTCGTTCCGAAGGACGACCCCAGGGCGAAGGTCGTCCCCAGGGGGAGCGTCGTGCCTCCGGGGAAAGCCGGGGTCACAAGGGCGGCGCAGGCCGCGGGGGCAAGCCCAACGGCGGCCGTCGCT
>Ga0181573_10000802_pt1 | contig 32531 bp, 16 predicted proteins | sample 101ome_25_FD_148643 | JGI IMG/M metagenome (GOLD analysis project Ga0181573, IMG submission 148643) | Coastal salt marsh microbial communities from the Groves Creek Marsh, Skidaway Island, Georgia - 101409BT metaG (spades assembly) | ecosystem: Environmental > Aquatic > Marine > Intertidal zone...
CTGGGCGCCCGCCACGCGTCGCGACGTCTCGCGCGCACCTCGTTCGCGTACGCGTACGGCTTCGACGCCGCGAACGCCGTCCGACGCGTGATGGCGAAACCACCACCGCTCATACGCGCGCGCTCGAGTCTGCACGCGTCGTCACGAGGCGTCAGTCGTCGAGAATTCGTCGCGAATGCGTCCTCGTCGTCGTCGCTTTGAAAAAGCGCACGCGCGCGTCGTCGTCGCCGAATCATCTCCGTCGCGCCGCGTCGCGTCGCGCGCGCGCACCCGTCGTCGCGTCACCGATACGTCTCTCTCCCTCGCGCGTCGTCCGTCGTCGACCACTCGCGTCCGTCGTCGCGCGCGCGCGCCCGTCGCGTCGCCGCCGTCGGCGAATGCGCGAATGAATTCACGAATGCGCACCACGCGCGAATGCGCGGTCTCGCGGTCTCGCGGTCTCGCGGTCTCGCACCACGCACGCACGCACACGCACACGGTCCGTGACCCTCGCCCCGCTCTCTCGCTCGCGCGCACCGTCCGCCCTCCTCCGTCGTCGTTCGACGACGCGGCGCGGTGTGCCCGCGCCAACGGCCGCCGATGACGGGCCGCCGACGACGGGGCGGGGGTAAAGAAACACCATCCTCAAACATCCTCGAGCACCGATCACGACTCGTCGATGCGTACCGTACGTTCGCCCCGACCGCGAGAACGGTGGGCACCCACGCCGTTCCACGGTGGAGACGCGCGCGAGGCGTTCGCGACGACGGGCTCGTACTCGAACCCACTGAATGTCCATCTATACGATGTACTATTGTAATTTATACGTATCATATACTATACACTAAAAAAAGGTATCAATCACGCGATGCGATGCGACGCGACGGTCCCGATCGACGACGGACAGACACTCCGGCGTGGTTTTTTTTTCAGTGACCGTTCATGACTCAAGAAACAGTCGTTGCCGAGTCATCCCTCGATGGGTGACTCGACGCCTCGTCTCGTTCGATGGCGATCGATCGATCGATTGGATAGGATCGAATTCTCGCGCGTGCGCCGTGCGTGCGGGACGTGACGACGTCACATCGCGACGTGACGTGACGCGCGATCGGACTCTAACGTGTGTCGTGGAGGTGGTGCGTCGTTCGTGACGCGACGGTGACGGTCGTGCGCGTCGAGACGGGACGACGGGACGATGACGATGATGACGATGACGACGATGCCGACGATGAAGTCGACGTCGAGCGCGCGTGTGAACGACGGGCGTGTGAACGGGCGTGTGAACGGCGCGGTGGTGGTGGCGCGAAGAGGCGGTGGTGCGCGCGCGAGAGGGGTCGAGACGGCGACGCGCGCGGTGACGGACGTGGACGAGGCGACGTTCGACGCCGAGGTCGTCGGCGCGGGGAAGCCCGTGTTGGTGGACTTTTGGGCGTCGTGGTGTGGGCCGTGTAAGCTGATCAGTAAGATTGTCGATAAGGCGGAGAAGGAGTACGGTGACGCGATCAAGGTGGTGAAGGTGGAGTGCGACGCGAACCCGACGTTGGTGGAGAAGTACAGCGTGTACGGATTGCCGACGCTCATCATGTTCAAGGACGGCGCCGAGGTTGAGGGATCGAAGAATGAGGGCGCCATCTCGTACGATAAGCTCAAGGCGTGGGTGGAGACACACAGCGGCGTGCCGCCGCCGTGAGCGAGCGGATGAGCGAGAGACCAGACCCTCTGCAAGCGCGCGCGTGTTTACGAGGGAGGAGCGACGCGGCTCGCGCCTTCGTTCTAATACACATGTCCTAAGTCAGTTGTTTACGCCTCACTCGTCGTCGTCCCGCGCGCGCTCGTTGCTTTCCCACGCGTCGCGCTCGTTCGTCTCTCTACACGTTTCTCGGGAATAAGACGACGTGGCGGAACGGAACGGCGCGATGCGCCTGCCCGTCGGCGTCGCCGTCATCTTCAAACTCTAAAACGAAATCGCTATACTCCGCGTTCGGAGTTCTTCGCGCCGGTTGCACCACTCGCGCCTTGTAAAACGTCGTCGTGTTCGGGTACACGGCTAAAACGCTCGTTCCGGCTGGGAAGTTTTGGGAATGACGCACCGACGCCGTCTTCGGCAGCGGAATGATGAATTTTTGCGGCAAGCGGTACACGTGCTTCTCCGCCTCTTCATCGGCGTCCACTATCTCAAACACGCCCTCCGACGGTGAATATCTAGTAACCGTCGCTACGATCCACTCTTGTCCTCCGGCGCTCTGATTCAACACACCCACGTTCGCCGCGACTAAGTCCCCGACGTCCATCGAAGACAACATTTGACCAGACGGCGCGCGACGCATTTGCGGCGGCGGTGCCCTTGGCTGTGACTGCATTCTCTGTTGCTTCGCGTGCTGCATCGCCTGGTACGCGTATCCTTCGTCCACATCCTCCTCTGGATTGATCCCTTGCTCCTCGAGTTCCTTGTGAAACGCTTTGAGTTCGCCGTCCAACTGCACCGCGTTCCCCTTCACCATGTCCAACGCCAACTGCGCCAAACGAATCTTCTCGTTCGACACCATCTGCATGCTCGCGTGCATCGCGTTAATCTCTTCCTTCAACTCATTCACCGCCTCGACGTCCGCGTTCCGCGACCCTCGAGCACTGACGCTCGCCGCGGAGACGCAGTCGTCCACCTTTGCCTGCACCGCGTCCCGAAGACGCGCGTTTCGCTGGTCCAGCTCCCCGATCGTGGTTAAAATCCGTTGTAACTCGGCGGGTACCTCCGCCAAGGCTGCGTCGAGCGAAACGAGTCGCGCGCTCGTCAGTCTTCCCACCCAGCGCGCGTCGCCGACGATGATTACGTCGCAGCGCACAGATCGATTCGAGCACATGACTTCCTTCGCGCGCGTCTCGCCTCGCCATCGCGCACGCACTGTCCACGAGTTTCTCCAGGTACGTCACCGATCCCGTATCCGCCATTGTCACCGCGTGTTCTCGCGCGGCGACGCGACGAGAGACGCGCAGTGACGCGCGAACGAGTTGAATCCGGTTGCGAGCGCGGTCGAGGTTTAGGAGAATTCCGAGTCCGAGGTTTGAGGATTCGCGCGCCAAAGCGGCATAACCTCGCGCGTCCGAACGATGGCGGACGCGAAGGATATCTTGGGTATCCCTCGAGGCGGCGCCGCGGCGGGGACAAAGGCGCGGCGAGGGCGCGCGGCGACGGCGAAGCCGCCGAAAGGGGTGCACCGAGAGGTGTGGCAGATCACGCAGGATCAGAATCCACTCGGGGACGGAGATGCGCGCGCGGCGGTGGTGCCGACGGCGATCTCGTTGCACGGATTGAAGGATAAGCGAAAGATCACGGCGCGGACGGTGACGTGGCAGTGGCAACCGTTCCGTAACAGCGCGAGAACGGATCAACTGCAGCTGAAGCACTGGGTGAAGAAGGCCATCGGCGGCGCGCAGCCGACCCTCATGGGCACGAACGGAGGGGATGTGGGCGGTGATTACGCGTTCGCTAAGTATAACAAAAAGATTCAGATGCACAATTACACGAGCGAGGAGTACGAGCGATTGTTGAAACATTTGGACGAGTCGTGGTCGAAGGAGGAGACGGACTATTTGTTTGAACAACTGGAGCGCTTCGACTTACGATTCATCATCGTCATCGATCGATGGAATTTCGACAGTCCTCAGACGCGAACCGTGGAGGACATCAAGGTTCGATACTACGGCATCGCCAAAGTTCTCATCGAGGCGCGCGCGGAGACTCCGGAGGAGGCGGCGTCGAACCAGATTGTGAAGATGCCGTTCAACGCCCAACACGAGCTCGATCGCAAAGTCGCGCTCAACACGCTCCTGAACCGGACGAACGGTGAAATGAAAGAAGAGGCAGAGATTTTGAAGCGCGTGAAAGAGATCGAAAAGAGACGGCGTACGGAAAATCAAGCATTGTTGCAAAAGGCGGCGGCGGTGTTCTCCACGTCGCGCACCACCATGGTGCAAAATCCCGTGTCCATAGACGACGTTCGCGCGGATTACGAATCGCTCATGCCTGATTTACCCCCTCGAGGTTCGAGTACGTTGAAACCGGGAGCTTACCTCCGCGGTCAACACTTCATTACGCTCGCAAACGAACAGGCGGCTGCGGCGCAGGGAGGCGCGCGTTTCAGCAAACGCATCGACCAGTGTTTAGAGGACCTCGGCGTGAAGACGCCAGTCATGAACACCCACGCGGTGTGTGCCGGCTGGTTGAAGCTTCGCGAAGAAACCATTGAATTGCTTCGCGTGCGAAAGAGGCTCGCCGCCGTGTACGAACGTCTCGTCGCCAAGGGAAAGACGCCGGGCTACATTCCGGGCATGGCTGACGTCGAAGCAAAAAAAGCCGTCGGATCGACCAAGGATGTGCCTCCACGCGTCGCGTCCGCCGGCGAGATTAAAAAGGAAGAATCGCAATCGACACCGGCGTCCATGCTGAAGCGCAAGGCGACCGAACCCGCCGGTCGCGCCCAAAAGGCGCAACGAGCTCGTCGATGACCGTTTCGACGCGACGGCGCGGCGACACGGGGCGTAAGACGTAAACGCGAGCATTGTAAACGATAAAATAGCAATCTAGACCAACCTACGAGATACCGATACCGCGCAAAAACTTAGCGACCTGCGACACGCACGCCAGCGCGACGAACCATCCAAACAATCCCTCCACGTCGCTCGGCTCGGTACCCGTCGCGCTTCTCAGCGCCGTTGACGCAGCCCACAGCGGCACGCTCGTCTTAAACAACACCGGTGCCACCACCCCCAACGTCCCCACGATGTCCCCCGACATCAACGACAACATGAACACCTCAGCTTGATTCTCCGGAATCTTCGACGCCGGCTTCAACAACTGCGTCAAAACCTTCTTCGGCTCGACGTCCCATCGCTCGTAGTGTCGCACGACTCGGTGCTCGGCGCTCAACGCGTGCGTCGTCCCCCCCTTGGCCGCCAAACGCGGTCTCCACGGCAAGTCCAACACGCACGAAAACGTCCACTCCGTCTGCACCCCCTCCTCCGTCTCTTCGAACGACGTCAGCTTCAACTCGACGTCCCGACAAAATGCGCCCAAGTTGCGCACGTTCCTCTGAAACCGTCCCAACCCGCGAAACGATGCGAACGGGTCGGCGAACTCGCACGCGTCGTCGTACGCGCGCATGTCCCCGTCGCCGGTGACAAAGTACACCGACTCGTAATCTTCGCGAATCGCCGCCACGGCGCCGGCGCGATCGACGATGGGCGCGCCGTCGGTTGCGCGGGCGTCGCCGGTTGTGTCGGACGACCCGACGACGCGTCCGAGCGCCTCGGCGCCGTACCACGCGGCTTTGAGACCGACGCCGACGTCGGCGTCAGCCTCGTCGGAGGAGGAGGAGGCGCGCGCGATGGTGGTGGTGCGCGTCGTCGCGCGACGCGAGACGGTGGCGGCGCGCGTCGTCGCGCGGCGCGAGACGGTGGCGGCGCGCGTCGTCGCATAGCGCGAGACGGCGCGAGACGCGCGCGGGACGGGCGCGCGCGCGGTCATCGTCATCAACGCCATCGCGTCCCAGAGTGTCGACGGTGGCAACGACACCGCACACGTCGACCGGTGGTTGGCGTCGACGGCGCGACCGACGCGCGACGGACGAGAGCGATGACGGGGGTGCGTCTGTTCGCCGCGCGAGGGTTTTGGAGGCGCGACGGCGACGGTGGGGGAGTTCGAAGACGACGAGGGAAGAGAGACAACGGTGGGTCGGCGTCTTCGGATGACTCGACGACGACGACGACGACGACGCGCGCGAGTCGTGGACGCGACGGTGGGCGCGATGTGTCTAGTGGGAGGTTCGGAGGCGCGCGCGCGGCGTGCGCGCGCGCGGCGAAACTCGCGCCGGGGGTGCAGAGGGTGACGACGGCGGCGGCGCTGGGCGCGTCCTTCGTCGGCGCGAGCGGCGACGAGGGTCGACGGCGAACGCTTCGCGGGAGACGGTCGAACGATCTAGGAGGATTATTTACAAATCCCGATCGTCTGTGCACGGACGCCATCATGGTGGGCACGGTGGCGATGTACGCGCTGCAGATATTGAGCGGGCAGGCGGTCACCGCGCTCGGGGCCAAGGTGAACGAACGCATCGCCGCGGGACAGATTTGGCGACTCGCGACGCCGATGGTGTTGCACGGAAGCTTGACGCACTTATTGGTGAACATGTACTCTCTGAATAGCGTCGGACCTCTCGTCGAGGCGACGTTCGGACGCGAACAGTTTCTGGCGACGTACGTCGCCGCGGGCGTGGCGGGCAACTACGCGAGTTACAGATTTTGCGCCAATAACAGCGTCGGCGCGAGCGGTGCGATTTTCGGTATCGCCGGCGCGCTCGCTGTGTATCTGCACCGACACAAGCGATACCTCGGTGAACGCGCGGACATGCAGCTCAAACAACTCGGAACGGCGTTGGCGGTGAACATGGGCTTCGGTCTCATGAATCAACGCATCGACAACTGGGGCCACGCCGGCGGACTTCTCGGCGGCGCCGCGCTCGCCTATCTCACCGGTCCAAACCTCATGTTAGAGAGCGACGACCCTCGCGGTCTGAGCCTGCGCCGCAAACTCGTCAACCGCCCAAAGGTACAAACCGCGCTTCGCGCCGTCAAAGACTTTTGGGACGAGGACGACGAGGACGACGAATGATCGCGTCGACCGACGACGACGAATGGTCGCGGCGACTCCATCATCGCATCGCGCGCGGTTCCACACATCTCCGTCTAGCATCGCGACGCACACACTAGCATCTCTCTGTAGTTTGTATTTATCGCGCTCTCTCCCGCGCTCGATCCGCTCGTCGAGTAAGTGGGCACTTTACCCACCGTCGCGTCACATCTCGACGACTCGCCATGCCCCCGACGCGCCGCCGTCTCATCATCGACACCGATCCGGGCGTCGACGACGCGTTTGCCATCGCGCTGTGCGCGCAAACGATGCGCGATGAGGTGGACATCGTCGGATACACGACGGTGTTCGGCAACTGTCGACGCGATGACGCGACGAGAAATGCAAAGTTATTAGCCACCATGTGCGCGCGGGACGCGCGGGCGCGGACGCCCGTGGTGGACGGGGCGAAAGTACCGCTTCGTACGCTCGACGCGAGCGATCGATCGGGAAAGGGGGCGTCGACGGCGGATGATTCGAGCGTTTTCGTGGCGGATTTCGTGCACGGCGTCGACGGGTTGGGCGGCGTGAGGGAGACGTACGAGCGCGCGGTGCGCGAGCGACGCGGTGATGCGGTGGGTTATTCGTACGATGCATCCGTAGACGCGGCTGATTTTATCGCGGAGACGTGCGCGAGATTTCCAGGGGAGGTGACGGTGTTGGCGCTCGCGTCGTTGACCAACGTCGCGTTGGCGTTTCGACGACGCCCCGAGTGTTTGAAACACATGGGCGAGCTCGTCGTGCTCGGTGGGGCGTTCGAGGTGAACGGAAATGTGAACCCAGCGGCGGAGGCGAACATACTGTGCGATCCAGAGGCGGCGGACGAGGTGTTTCGTTCGTTCGAGAGGACGTACGTCGTGGGACTGGACGTGACGACGCGCGTTCGATTAACCGCGGCGGACATTTCGCGACTCGCGCGTCCCATCGTCGAGGACGAACGCGCGTGTACGAACGACGTTCGGCGATTCTTACACGACTGCGCGCAATTTTACAAGGATTACCACACAGACATCGCCAAGGTTGGTTTCGACGGCGTCTACGTGCACGACCCCACCGCCTTGCTCCTCGCCGTCCCATCCCTTCGCGACGCCGTCGGCTTCCGCTTCGCCACCGGCGCCCTCCGCGTCGTCACCGACGGCATCGCTCGCGGTCTCACCATCCTCGACCGCCGTCGCGCGTGGCATCGTCCCAACGACTGGTCGACGGGTCCCGACGCCCGCGTCGCCGTGGACGTCGACGTCGACGCCGCGCTCGCCCAACTCCGCGCCCGCCTCGGCGTCGCGCGGCACGCGACGAACGATACCACCAATGCGCAGTAGCGCGCGGTACGCAGCGTCACCACGGCTCGCGTCGTCGACGACGACGACGACCGCTTCTCCGCGCGCGCTCCGTTCTCAATGCCAAATCCACCAATCACGACCCACCACGACCCCCCCCTCTCGACTCGAGGCCTCGAGAACCCGACCCGTCGGCGCGTCGGCACTCGACGACGCATCACCATGCGCGTCGCGTGCGTCCGCGTCGCTCTCGCGTGCGCGTCGGCGTCCGCGCGTCCGATGACGACGATGCGTCGTCTTCCGTCGTCTCTCGCGCGCACGCAGCGCGTCGCCGTCGTCGCGTCGAGGCGGCGGCATCGTCATCACCGCGCGGTGGCGGCGGCGGCGGCCGATGCGGCTGACGACGAGGATGTCGACGCGTTGCTCTCGAAATTCGACGCCGTGTACGGTGAGGACGACGATGAGGATGAAAACGTTGACGGTGAGGCGTTCGATGACGACGATGGGTACGAGGGACTCGGTGGCGTCGCCGGGGCGCGGGCGAGAGGGGAGGAGTACGTCGCCGACGCCGACGAGACGGTGATAAAAGTGGAGGCGGACGCGAACCCGACGGATGTGGGGAATTTCGGCATGTCGGACGTCACGGTGGCGGCGTTGCGGAAGCGAGGGGTGGATACGTTGTTTCCGATTCAGCAGGCGGTGTTGGAACCGGCGTTGTCGGGACAAGACGTCGTGGGACGGGCGAGGACGGGGACGGGGAAGACGTTGGCGTTTTCGTTACCCATCATCGAGAGGTTGTTGAACGAGAACTCGAGGTCGAGAAATCCGAAGTGTATCGTGTTGGCGCCGACGCGAGAGTTGGCGAAACAGGTGGAGAATGAAATCTTCATCACGGCGCCGACGTTGGCGACGTCGTGCGTGTACGGGGGGACGCCCATCGGGACGCAAGAGGCGAAACTGCGAAGAGGGGTGGACATCATCGTCGGTACCCCGGGTCGGGTGCAAGATTTGATCAATCGGGGGAGTTTGAACCTCGGTGAGATTGAATTCGTCGTCTTGGACGAGGCGGATCAGATGTTGAACGTCGGATTTGAGGAGGACGTCGAGGCGATTCTTCAAGATTGTCCCGAGACGCGTCAGACGTTTCTATTCTCCGCCACCATGCCGAGCTGGGTGAAACAAATCACCAAAAAGTTCCTCAAGCCGCAACACGTCGTGGTTGATTTGGTGGGTGATTCCAAGCAAAAAGTCGCGGACACGATCGATTTAATGTCGTGCGCCGTGTCCCACGCCAACCGAACCTCCATCGTGATGGATCTCGTCACCGTGTACGCCAAGGACAAAAAGGCGATTTGCTTCGCGCAGACGAAGCGCGCGGCTGATGAACTCACCGCGGCGCTCGGCCGCCGCGTCGCGTCTGAGGTGCTTCACGGCGACATCGCGCAGGCGCAGCGCGAACGCACCCTGCAACGATTCCGCGATAACCGGTTCTCGGTGCTCATCGCCACCGACGTCGCCGCGCGCGGATTGGACATTTCAGACGTCGATCTGGTCATTCACTACGAACTTCCGAACGATGTCGAATCTTTCGTGCACCGATGCGGCCGTACCGGTCGCGCGGGTCAGCTCGGCGCCGCCATCGCCATGTACACGGACCGAGAAATGTACATCATTCGTCGCATCAAAAAGGAGACGGGGTGCACGTTCCGCACCATTGGCATCCCGTCCTCCACCGAGGTCATGGATGCGTGCGCGGTGACCGCGTCGAATGCGCTCAAGAAGGTTGACGACGAGTTGTTGCCTTACTTTGCCCCGGCAGCGGCCAAGCTCTTGCCCGAAGACGCGAACGAGGACATTAAGAATACGCTCGCCGCTGCGCTCGCCGCCATCAGTGGTCAAACTGAAGCGCCGCCGCCGCGTTCTTTGCTCACTGGCGCGCCGAACTCGTGCACGTACGTGGTGGTCGACAACGAAGACACCGAACCCGCGATCCGGGCCGGTGACTTGCTCCGCGCGCTCACCGAGATTGACCGCAAACTCGCCGACGGATGCGGTAAGATTCGCTTCTTGGAGAACAAGAACGGTTTGTGCTTTGACATCGACGCCGCGTACATGTCCGAACTTGAGAGCGTCACGGATTTGAACGGTTTCGAGCTCAGCATGTGCACGCAGTTACCGCAACTCATGGCGGAGCAAACGCGCGAGCGTTCCGGCGGCCGCGGCGGCCGCGGTGGCCGCGGCGGTCGAGGCCGCGGCGGTCGAGGCGGATTTGACCGCCGCGGCGGCGGTCGAGGCGGTTTCGAACGCCGCGGCGGCGGTCGAGGCGGAGGCGGCTTCAGAGACCGCGACAGCGGTCGAGGTGGTTACAGAGACCGCGACAGCGGTCGAGGTGGTTACAGAGACCGCGACGGCGGCGGCTTCAGAGACCGCGGACGCGGCGGCGACTCGTACGGCGATCGCCCCCCTCGTCGCGACGATCGATCTCGCGACGATCGTCCCCGACGTCGCGATTACGGCGGAGACGGCTACCGCGAACGTTCTCCCGCGCGTTCCGGCGGCGGTGGATCGTCCTGGGGCGGCTGGTCGGAGTGAGCGCGTCGTCGCTCGCCGTCTTGCGCATTTTTTCCTGTACTCTTATTACAGATTCATTCTTGAGCTTTTGGCATCGCTCGCTGGCTGCATCCGAAACGAGTTCGACATCATCGATATTACTATAATTTTCCCACGATTGTTGTTTAGTAGAGACCCGATTACCTACTGCTCGCAGCAGATAGACGATGGTGTAACGACACATGAACACACGAACACGAAACTTTTTCGTCACACCCAGTCGCTCGACAGATTTAAATCATGCACTCGCTCGCGACGCCCGCGCGCGCGTGCGCGCCTCGACGCGCGACGACGACGTCAACGACGACGTCTCGCGCGCGACGCTCCACCGTTCGTCGCGCGGGATTCGACCCGAACGACCCGCTCACGTGGAACGCCAGCGCCAACGACGACGAAGGGATGGATGTCGGCGCGGTGGAGGATCTTCGCGTCGCCGTGGAGAACGTCCAAGAGCTCAGCGACGCGGATCTCGCCGAGTTGATCGGTGCGAGCGGTGCCCAGGTGCCGACGATGCTCGATGATGCGGCGTTCGCGACGTTCAGAGAGGAGGAGCGAGAGACGAGACGCGCCGACACGGCGGCGGAGTGCATCGCCGAGGGACAGCGAGAGTACGCGAACGGGGAGTACGAAAAGGCGTTGGCGACGTTTACGCGCGCTGGGACGTTGGAGGGGAGTGGACCGGTGCGGTATCGCAAGTCGGTCGTCGCACCCGCGGGTCCGAGCGCTGGATTCAAGCCGAGAGAGTTGAGCGCCGGGGAGGAGATTGCGATAAGATATAACAGCGCGTGTTGTCACGCTCGTCTCGGAAACGTGGAGGACGGTCTCGCGGCGCTCAAGGCGGCGTTGGAGCGAGGATACGATGAATACCCGGCGATTCGTAAGGATGAGGACATCGCCAGCCTGCGCGAGGATCCTCGATTTGAAGCCATCATGGCTCGGTTCGAGCCGCAAGGACGCATGGGTAAGCTCTTCGACGCCTTCAACGGACCGAAACGCGGCGTGAGTTTGCTCGATGGGATTAAGAACATCATCGATTCTTAGATTACTTTTAATGAATACATGCTATGTGAGCGCTAGGAGGATTTCGAGAACACGGATCCGAGAATGAACGCGACGAAAGCCACGAGTATCGCCGCGAGATGTTCCTGTCTCAGCACGAGCGCGCCGGCGGTACTACTCCTCTCCAACGCGAATGCGGCTCGTGTACCCGGTGGAGGTTGCGGTTTCACATCGATCAGTGACATCGACAGCGGACGAGTCGGTTGCTTTTGCACTTCGCGTGCCGTCGCCAAGGCATCTTTCGCATGCGCCCACGCGCGCTCGCATTCCGCCTCCGCAGCCTTTGCTTTTGATTCCGCGTGAACTTTCGCCATCACTTCAATCTCGAGACGATTGATGACCTGCTGCACCGCATCCTTGGCCGCTTGTTTCGATTGATCCAATTTTTCTCGCAATTTCGTGCATTGTTCTTTGATGCGATCATAGTCTTCTTTCGGCACGACGGGTTCGTACTTTTCATGAACCATCGACATCGCCCCTCGATGCGTCGGCTGTTGGAAGAGGGAGCGCGCGCGCTGAGGAAAGTCGCGAACTGGAGAACCGATTTCACTCACGGGACGCGAATCTCCTGGACGAACGCCGTGACTGGCGGCAACTTGCCAAGCCTCTTGCACAGCAGCCGACGCGGCGGCCACCTCATGTCTCAATCGCTCGTTCTCATCCTCCAGATCCTTTACCTGAGCCTCGGCGGCGGCTCGAGCTTGCTGCTCGAGCCAACGTTGACCTCGCGTGTCTTGTGAAACTTCGTCCTCAGTCGGTCGGACGGAGATTTCTTTCTCGAGCTCCGCGTTACGTTCATTCGCGATTCGCAATTGTTCTGCGAGACGAGCCACCTCTTGACACTTTGCTTCAACTTCACGAATACCCGCATCCACCTTCTCGCTTGCGACCTTGAGACTAGTTTCCAGTTCTTGTGTACGCGTGTCGAACGCAGAACTGTTTTCCTTGACACGTTCGATCTCTTCGTCCTTGTCCAATAATTCCTTGCGTAGTCTGACGGCTTCTTCCTGATAGGCTTTGCCCTTGCTAACTGCGTTTGAGAATTTCGTCTTCGCGGTTTCAACTGTTTGTTTCAGTGTGGACATTTCAGCTTCGTAAATACCAATGCTTTCGCGAAGACGTTTCAATTCTTCCTGGGCTTGTTCGCTCGATGTAATTTGACCGATCAAGCCGTCGCGTTCGTCATCGCGCAACTTTACCGTCGCGCGCAAATGCTCAATCTCTTCGGACATTGTCATAGCGCTTCCTCTCAGCTGCTCGATTTCTTGGTGCAGTGTCGACAACTCTGACGATTTCGAAGATTCCAATTCGTGCAAGTGCGCATCTTTATTGATCAACTCTTGACGCAAACGCTCCATCTCGGCGAGACGCTCCGTCAACTCCTGCTTTTCAAACGCCAACTCGGTACATTTTTCTTCCGCATCTTGAAGGCGCGAAGTAAGCGTCACCGTTTGCTCCTGGAATCCCTTGCCCTTCTTCACGGCGCTGTCAAACTTCTGCTTCATCTGCTTCACCTGGCCCTCCAAACTCTCGATGCTCGAAGCCTTCTTCGCGATGTCATCCCTAAGCGTGTCCAACTCATCCGTCGCCGACGCCTTTTGTTGCAAAGTCTCGTTGTCCGCGCTCAGCGCTGACATCGCGCTCTCCATCGACTGCAGCTTCTCGCGCAAGCTCGCGAGCTCCGCCTCCTGCGATTGGACTTGCTCATTCAGCGTCACCGTTTGCTCCTGGAATCCCTTGCCCTTCTTCACGGCGCTGTCAAACTTCTGCTTCATCTGCTTCACCTGGCCCTCCAAACTCTCGATGCTCGAAGCCTTCTTCGCGATGTCATCCCTAAGCGTGTCCAACTCATCCGTCGCCGACGCCTTTTGTTGCAAAGTCTCGTTGTCCGCACTCAGCGCCGACATCGCGCTCTCCGTCGACTGCAGCTTCTCGCGCAAGCTCGCGAGCTCCGCCTCCTGCGCCTGCAATCTTTCATCGGCGTCGGAGGTCTTCTGCGAGGCTGCATTCGCATCGTCAAGTTTAGATTCCAGTTGCGCGATTTCATCCACTCGCTCTTGCAATCTGGTTGTGATTTCGTCGCGCTCCTTGCCGATTTCGTCCACCGTGCTCTGAAGCGTCTGACGAGCCTGTTCGTTAATGTCTAAGAGTTCAGCGATTTCATCGCGTTTGCGAGCGGCTTCCGATTTCTCCTCTTCGAGAGCCCGAACGGTCGCGGACAGGGTGTCCAACTCTTCGCGCAACTTGGACGCATTTTGCTCCGCCGCGTTGGCGTCTTGCTTAGCCGTGTGCAACTCCTCTTGGAGACTGTGCAACTCTCGCATGACCTCCTGCGATGGTTCCCCATCCGCGGGTTGCGGACTTAATAACGCTTTCTCTGCCGCGGCCATCATCTCTTCGACGTTCAGGCTATCACCGCTGGTGGCGGCGCGCGATTCTTCGAGCTCTTTTCGCGCGTCGGCCAGCGTTCGCCTAAGCTCGTCCAATTCTTCATTCTTCTTTTCGAGCGCGTCTCTCGCCTCTTTCGAAGCCTCCTCCCGAGCCGCACCGCTCGCTTTCAACTCACTCTTGAGCTCATCTAGTTTCGTCTTCTGCTTTCGCGCGATCGTCTCCATCTTTTCGCAATTTTTGCGCAAAGATTCAACCTCCGCGGCGGCGTCGGGAGATTTTTCAAGAGGCGCCTCCGCTGCCGTCTTGAGCTTTTTATTTTCTTCCTTTGCCGCCGCCAAAGATTTTCGCGTCGACTTCAAATCCTTCTCTAGGTTAGAGACGCGAAAGTCGTGCGCGCCCAGCGACTCACGAAGTTTTTCGCATTCGGTTTGCGTCGCCTGCAGTCGTTTCCGCGTCTCGGCGAGTTCCCTGTGCGTGTCCTCCGACACCGCCTTGTACACGTGCGCGGGAGGCGCTGGCGCTTCTGGCGCCGTACGAGGCTCGGGTTCGCTCTGCCAAGGCTCGAAGTCATCCGAACTCAGGTTTCGCATCAGCAGAGGTCGTTCGTCGTGCGCGCGAGGACTCAAACTGTCGCCCTCAGGTAACTCCCACCGCGCGATGGCGGAGTGCGTGCACCCCGTGTACAATACGCCTGACGAGTCAAACAGAAGCGATTCTACCGCGCCCATCTTCGTGCTCGGGCACTCGAACATCACGGTACGCGATCTGACGTCCCATATGAGCGCTCGTTGATCGGCGCCTCCCGTGCATATCACCCCGGGCGATATGTTGACGACGACTCGAACGGCGCCCGCGTGATGGCCGCCGACGTTCAATTCCTCGGGCGGACCTAACAATTCGCCGTCGGCGTTGATGTACCACGCCAAGACGCGCGCGTCGGCGCCGGTGGTCACGATTACGCCGTCATTGACGCAGATGGCGAGTATCGCCCCGCGATGACCGCCCTCTTCGACGCCGAACTGCGCCACCGCTCTGCCTACGTGCAGCTGCCAAAGTTTTAAAATTCCGCGCTCGTTCCCGCTCACCACAAACTCTTGCCCCGTCGAACGCTCCGTCCACGCCGCGATCGCGTTCACGCGCTCCGGTGGCGCCGAATTCTTCTTCCCACTCGCCGCCGTGGACGTCGCACCCGCGTCTTGCGTCGTAAATCTCCACGTCGGGTACGCCTCGCGTTCATTCCACACGAAGACGCGTCCCGCGTCGTCGCCACCCACCACCTGCCCACCCTCCAACACGCACAGACACCGCACTGGCGTGCCATCCGGGCCTTCGTATTCCGCTAAAATCGTCCCAGTCTCGCCGTCGCGCGTCGTCACCTGCCCGCTCGCGCTCGCGCTGTGCAAATTCCGTCCGTCTCGCGAGAGCGCCAACGCCACGACGTCCGTCTCGTACGCTCTCACCTGCGACGTCAACGCCCCCGTGTTCGTGCTCCACGCGCGAAGACCACCGTCCTCACATCCTCCGATCAATCGCACGTCCCCCGGGGCGTATTCAAACAGCGCGAGCGCGCGCACGGCGCCCGCGCTCTTGTCCAACGAGAGCGCGCCCGACGATTGTAAACACGCACCGCGCGTCGATCGAAACGACGACGCGATGGTGGACGGGACGAGATTATCCGACACCTTTTTCTTTATGAGCGAGAGCATGACCGCTCGCGTCGCACGCGCGCCGCGCGCGCCCGAGTGTCAAGATGCGTTCGTTTTCGATTAACGGACAACGGCTGGCCGAAGACGGCAAAGATGGAAAATTACAAACAAGACTAGGTGTCGTCGGACACGGAGGAGGCGACGTCGGTGTCGGCGTCGGTGTCGTCTCGAGGCGAACGCCCGCGCGTGAGGGCGTCGGCGACCTCGCGAACTTGACACTCGACGGCGTCCATGTACGCGGCGGCGGCGCGTTTGAGCTCGTCGGCGGTGCGCTCGGTGGTGTCGTTGAGCTCGCATCCAAAGATATCGGCGGTCGGTTGGAATCTATAGTACGCGTCGTTCGCGCCGAGTAAGTGACGGATGGTGGCGTCGACTTGGTTGACGTCGCACGAGGCGTGGATGGTGTTGTCGAGCCAGGCGGGGAAACCCGAGAGGCGAGCGTCGCGCGAATTCGGCACCGCCGCGCCAGTGCCCAGAGACACGACGCACAGTGGACGAGATTTCGAAAACAGTCGTCGAGCCTCGAACACGGCGACGGCAGTGGGATTGTTGCTCGCGATGGCGCCATCGATGAGTCGAATCTCGGCGTTGACGTCCTTTGGTTCCGTCTGGGCGTCGCGGCTGCGCTCGTCGGTTTGTGGCGGTTCCTTTCTCGACGGACTGTTCACGTCTTCCGAACGATACGGTTCCGAGTCTCGGTCGTTGTCGTATCCCCCCGTGCCACCGATGCGTTTGCGCACGCGAAGCTCTTCCAAGAACCACGGTGCCGCCGTCGTCGCGCGAACCGAGTTCAACAGACTCGCGCGGTGTTCGCCCGGTAGGTGCCCGAGATGGCCTCGACCGCGTCCGTCGTTCTTGTACGAACGCATCAAAAACGTCGTCGCCGGGGAGCGACTGACGAGATGTGATACCAGACACACGTGCGGTGGAGGCGAGCGAGACGAGTACCATCGAGGATGGGATGCGATCGTGTACAGGGGTTCGTCCGCCTCTTCTCGCAGCGCCTTACGCAGCATCGTTTCAAAGTTTTTCGCTTCGTCGCGGCCTCGCTGGTAAAACTTTGTCGTCTGATTGTACAGATGCGTCATGTATGAATCCGCTTTCTTCGGGAAGATTTCATTCCCCATCTTGACGTACAGTTCGTTCAATTCATCCGTGCTCATGCGCAACAGACCCGCGCCGACCGCGATGATGCCGCCCGTCGATGTCCCCACGATGAGATCGAAACAGTCGCCGACGCACCAATTGTTCGTCGCCTTGAGAATGCGGTCGAGCATGACGAGCGTTCCGATGCCGCGCATACCACCGCCATCTATGCTCAATATCCGAACCGGCGTGTTGTCGTCGCGATCTTTCGAGTACGCAGCCTTCAGAAGGGGTAACCCGTGATCACCGAGCGCGGAGACGAGCCGCATCGCCTCGGTCCACCTAGACACGCCTCGTAAACTCGCGCTTCTCCAGGAATCGAGGTGGGAATTTTCATCCATCAGTGGCGCCGAGACTTTCTCTCCCAAACTTTTAAGCGAAGCCAACTCCGCCTCACGTCTCTGCGCTTCGATGTCGTCGCCGTTCTCGCCGTTTTCGTCCTTGGCGGAATCGCTCTGCGTAAACGTTACCCTGCGAATCAGCGCCGCGGCGAATCCTTCGCCAGTAGAAGAAGACGGAGGTTCCGGAGATTTGGGTTCTTCAAGAGGCAAGAGCATCTGCGCGTCGGTGGGCTTGAATCGACCGCGGAAACGTCCCGCGATGGGGGGTGTCTCACAGTTGCGCATGCCCGGCGGACGATCCGCGCACGCATCCCGAAGACTATTGCCTATGCGCGACGCTAATAATTCTGCCGCGCCTACGACACCATCCGGCGGTAATTGTATGTAAAGCTCGCACTCATCAGAAATCGAAGACAGCGAGTCGGCGTCGACCACAAAACTAGGAATATTGGTCACGTTGTCAAAGTTTGGACTCGAAAGTAACGGTTGAATGGGAACGCACGTGGGCGACCGGCTCGGCCAGGCAAACACTACAGCTCGCGCCCCTCGCTCGCGAGCTCGCCACATCAACCGAGGAGCTTGACGTATCATCGCGGTGTGTACGTTCCAATTAGCGTCTTTAGCGCTCAGAATGACGATACCGTCGTACATTTGTTCCGAGCCGGCGCTTTCGACGGATGCGGTGCGCTTGAGCGGCTCGGGAGTCAGCAGCGCGTCGTCGTTCGGGCGTTCATTTTCAGGTGTTTTGTCATTGCTCGAGTCCAGAAGCGTCCAGTCTTTGTCGCCATCTTTATCAGGACTTTCGCCACCCTCCCATATTTCGTCATACGCCAGTAGGATTTTTTGCGCAGGCGTCATGACAGCCGCATCATCTACGCCCCGTCGCGACTTTTTTGGAAGTTCAATCAGACCATCTTGACCATCGGTCATCTCTACGTCAAGGAAGTACACTTGACCGGACACCGAAGACGAATGTTGAGACGTGCACGTCAAATTAGACCTGATCGTCGTGAATGGAGACATGGTGCCACCGCTTTTCAGAACCATGGGAACCACCGCCAAGTCGGTGAGCGCCACGTGCTCGGCGAGTCGAGAAACCATTTGCTGAGAGTAACTGTCAAAGTACGCGGAACTTCCTTTCCAAAATGCGTGTATGACGCGTAGCACTGCTTCGAGTGCGCCTCGTCTGATACCTTCCGCATACATGGCGAAATCATCACAAGTCAATAATTTGAGAAGCGATTTCATGTACGCCTTGTCCAATACCTCGAGCTTCTCGTGACTGCCGTCGTCGCGCACACTTTCGATGACTCGATCTACAATGTACTCGATCGCACCGGCGTTAACACACTCTACAGCAGCTAAAGCACCGCGAGAGAGAATGATTTCAACCAGAAGCATGTTTACCGTCGGCACTAGAGACTTATCGCCGCCTTGACGCATGATGTATTGAATGAGCACACACACCAAGTTGTACACGCTCACGCGCGCCTCCCCATCGTTCGCAAAAATCATGTGTCTAACGTCGCTTATCAACTGTGCGTATCGCTCCACGCGTGCATCCGTGGTGATGACTGACCAACCCTCTTCGCCGTACGCTTCCCATGGAACGCACCAGTCGGCTTTCTCCTCGACTGATCCGCGTTGTACGAGGGTTGGGTACCACGCACCGTTAGCAAAACTCAATTTCACCCGTATGCTAGCTTTCGCTTTTGGTTCGGCTACATGCATCCACGTATGTACGTTTTTCTTCGCGTTTCCGTAAGACAAGGCGGCGAGCGCCAAAGGTTTGTCCGGTGCTGCGAGCGCTCTCTGAATGCTTGCTCCTGCCAAACTATCATTCTCATCCGATCCTAAGATGCCAACGAGCACGAGTTGCATTGTCTTTGCAACCTTTTCGCAGATCTTCGTTGCTCCACCGCTCCACTGACCACACGTCGTGATGTAAAGAAAATGTTCTGGCACGCTCTTGCGGGCGACATCAACAGCGCCGCCTTCGAAGAACGCCTTCATGAACGATTGTAGAGCCAACTCGATATCTTTTGACCGACGCGCGCCTCCACTCGTGTCCCATGTGCGCTCGAAAATGGGTGTGAAATCATCCGACCGAACGATCAACACATTCACACCCGATTCTTGTCGCCAACCATCCGCGCTCTCTGCAATTCCCCAACATCCTAAACTACTTTCAACCCGCTCGGTGTTCGTTCTGTCCCCGATATTCGTGACATCCTTCAATTCTTCAGCGTCCGCCTTTTTATCCGAGCTCTTTGGCGGAGCGTTTCTCACGTAAAACCCATCGGCGGAGTGTACGCATCTCGCCGACGTTGTCTGCGACGGATAACCGCCGCCGACGATTTCCAAAGCGGTGCGCGACATGTCGATCGGTACCTTGGACGTCAAGTAATCCGGCATCGCCTCCGATTCGTCGCCGAACGCGCACAACGCCACCTGACACTCGCGATTCGGAAGAAGACGTAAAATTTTACTCTTCGTCTCCAACTCTTCGTCTGAAATATCGCACAAAATCCGCGTCCCATCCTTCGTGTGCGTCTTCAGACCACTCTCGGCGGCGAGAATGAACGCCTGCGAGACGATCGCGTTCACGTCTTCGCCCTCACCCACTGTCGGCACGATATCGATCGCGAGCTTCCATCCATCCTCCTTTGAGTAATCCGCGGGCACCGCTCTCGCGTCCCACGTCGCGAGCGCCTCGCCCGCGCTCGTCCTCGACACTCTGATTCTCTCCGCCACCATCACCCTCGTCGCCGTCTCGATCGGCGGTTTCGCCCCTGGCACGTGCGCTCGCAATACGTACTCCCCGCTCGGCACGTCCTCGGGCACGCACCACGACAATTTCCCGTCGTCTCGCTCGGCTTGAAACGTAATCTTGCCCAAGCTCACCGTCTTCCCGCCTCGCATCCACGCCGTCTGCACGACGAGCGCGATCTCGCACTCGCACGCGCGATCACGGTCGAAATCATCCGCGCGCTCGACGACGACGTCGACGCGCGCGCCGTGCTCCCACACCTTACCGAACCGCGGACGTCGGAAACTCAACGTCATCTCGAGTTGCGATGCGGATGGGATTCACGATGAAGGCGCGACGACGACGACGTCGGCGAGGAACGCGCGGGACTTCGCGCGCGCCGTCGGACGTTCGATCGGTGCGTCCGTCGTCGGCGCGCGGGGCGAGAGCGGACGCGCGCCTCGGCGCGCCGCGCGATAAGGTCTGTGGTCGGTCGGTAGTTGGGACAACAAAACGTCGTTTTGCTCGAGGAGACGAGCCGTCGTTTGAGGCGGTCGAGCGGTGCGCGGCGCGTGTATTATTACTAGCGACGAAATACACATTTCAAAAACACTAGCCTAGGAAACTCAGAAGACTGGAGTCGATGAGGTTCGGATCGCCCTCGGGCGTGCCGGGACTGCGTTGCGCGGCGGTTTGCGGTCTCCCGTCGAGATTCATGCGGCCGATGTCGACGGAGAGATCGTTCGGCACGTTGGACCAGACGCCGGGCGTCGTGGACGGTGGTGTTCCGGTGAACGCGCCGCCCCAGTTGGAAGAACCCGGGTTGAGATCGGCGTTGACGTTCAGACCGCCCAATCCCCAGTCGGCGGGAACGCCTTGTTGAACGGGAGCCGCATTCGGCGCATGCCAGTTCTGTTCGCCCCACTGCGCGTTCTGCGGCGGCGGTGCCGCGCTCGGCGCCCAACTCTGCTCCAATCCACCCGAAAAAAGACCACCAGAGGCCGGAAGTTGCGATTCAGTCGCGAAAACGTCGCCGACCGGTAGCGCGCCCATGCCTTGTCCCATCGGTTGCCAGTTGCTATTCGCCGGACTCCACGAGGCGGGCTGACTCGGCGCAGCGTGCACGGGCGGCGCAGTCGGCGGTACCGGCGGCGGTGCCATATGCGCACCCGGGTGCGACTCACCCCACGTACTAGTCGCGGCGATGCCTGAGCCTTGAACGCTGCCCCACGCGCCGCCGTTCTGCGGCGGAGAGGACGCCTGCGGCCTCTGCGCCGGAAGTGGCGGTGCCACGTTGTAAGCCGTCGGCGGACGAGGTCCGGGCGGTAGTGGCGGCGCTAAGCGACCGTCATCGCCAGCCCTGGGCGTCGGAATTCTACTTTGGCCGGGCGGGGGCGCTGACTGCGGAGGCGGCGGTTGCGCTCCCGGCAGCGGACCACTCAGAGGCTGAGCTCGAACGAAAGCTTGCTGATTCGGCTCCGCCTTCTTCACCATCATCCGCATAGCCGGCGCGGCGGCCCACGAAGGTGGGGGGCCCGACGGCGGTGGGGGCTTCGGCGCGCTCGTTTGCCTCTGACTCAACATGGAGCGATCCTCCTCGGCTTGTAAACGTCTCGCGAGCTCCTCGTCCGTCTCTGCTAGAGCAGACCTATTCTGAAGTTCAGCCTCTCGCGCTAATTCCTCAGCTCTCGCACGTTCCTTCTTCTTCTTTCTCTGAGCTGCTTTCTTTGAGATTCCTTCACCGGATGACGCTGCCGCCTTCACCTCGGGCTTCTTGGCGGCTTGGACGCGTTTCCGAATAGCTTCCATCTCAGCCATTTCTCGCTCGGCGGCTTCTTCGGCGGCTTTTCGAAGCGCGGCTTGGCGCGCCGCCGCTTCCTCGGCTGCCAACTCCGCCGCGCCCGCCCTTTGCGCGGCGGAGGCCCGCTCACGTTCCTCCTTCTCCGCCTGCTCCTTGGCTGCGCGCTTCTTCGCCTTCTTGCCCTTTCCAGCTTCGACGACGGGCTCTCCCGTCTCACCCTTGGCGCTAGTCCTTCCACCATTCGCTACCGGCGCTCGGCCAGAGGTTACGTACGCACTTTCTACGCTATGTGGTCCCCACTCGGTGACCTTACCGCTCGACTCGTCGACGCGACCGACTCTCGACTTGAAACAATACTTGGTACCGGGTACCAAATCGTCGACAGTGATGACCGCTTTACCCGTTACTGACGAATGAACAGAGAAAGACTGGTCCTTCTCTTTCTTCATCGACAACTCCCAGCATCTATCTTGTGGTAAAGTCTGAGAGGTGGATTTGGTGCGAGATAAGTTAAGGGTGATGGAGTTGTCCGAGCGAGAGACGAGCGTCGGTCGCTGCAGCTTCTCCAGGGGCTCGTTCGCCCGTCGTGCTTCGTTTTCTTGCTTGGCTAACTCGGCGGCGTAGCGCGCCGCTTCTTTACGCATCTGCTCCAGATGTTCAAACAGTTGATCATCCGTCATGGAGGGCCCGCCGCGCTCGCCGCGCTCGCCGCGACCCTCCCTTCGACTATTATTCAAACGTCCGAACCACTTACTGCCGAAACCGCTTCTCCCGCTCCATCCCGGGGGCGGATCGTTTCCGAAAAACTCATGTAAATCCGTGTACTCCTCGTCGTCGTCTGTGTAATCATCGTCATCGTCGTCATAATCATCCAAGCTAGAAAGGGAGTCCCCGTCGTCTTCGTCGTCGTAGTCTCGACTGCTCGCGTCCCCGTCGTCGTAGTCCCCTCGCGACGAGAACCGCGATCTGCGTCCGCCGTCGAACCCAGCGCCACCGAAGAAGAAACTCTCAAAGAAACTCGCGGCGAAATCTCGCATGTCCGCCGCGCTCTCAAACTTATCCCGCAACTCTTCCCTCAAGGAATCTGCCTCTTCGCACGCCTCCTCCGCCAACGTATCGTACGCGCGAACAATCTCCCGGAACCGCCGCTCCGCGTCCGGATCATCGCGATGCTTATCCGGATGATGCTTCAGCGCCAGTTTCCTATACGCCTGTTTCACCGCGCTCGCGTCGACGTTCGCGTGCAGGTCCAACACGCGCATGGCGTCCGCCCTTCTCTCCGCTCGATTCGCCGCGTGCGCCGGCTGTTCACCCCACGACGTCTCCTCATCGCTCCCATCGCTCGCGTCCTCCGCGCCGAGCTCGACGATCCGCTTCCCCCGGCTCGCCATCGCGCGCGCGGACGCCCTCACCGTCGACGATTCCGTCAACCTCGAGGTCTACGTCGACTCGATCTGCGTCTCGCGTCGCTCGACGACGCCCTCCCGCGATCGACGCGTCGCCGCGCGCGCGACGACGCGACGGCTCGCGCGGATGCACGCGTCGACCGATCGCCGCCTCGGTCGTCCGCGCGCGCGCACGCGAGAAGATGACGATTTCGAGCAGAGTTGACCCAGGAGGCGAGCCCGAGGCGCGGGGAGTTGCGACTCCTGGGGCGAACCGGGACGCGCGCGCGCGAGAGCCGCGGGAGGCGCAGGCGGGGAACGACGCGGGTAAGAACTCGAGAAAGAATGCGTTGCGTGTAATTACTACGACGATGCACGCGCGAGCGGCGTCTCGCTCGCGGGTGGTGTCTCGCTCACGCGCCGACGACGCGCAGCGACGGCACCCGCGGATACGCGCGCGCGTCCATCGCGCGCGGATCGCTCACCATCGCTTGACGAGACCGAAGAGGAGATTCATGAATTCCAAAGGGTTTCCTCGCTTGTTCCCGCTCACGTCGCCGTCCTTGGACGACGCGAACCAGTATCGCCATCCGACGAGAAACGCCCCCGCGAAGGTCATCGAGACGACGACGAAGGCGAGCGGCGGCGCCGCCCCCTTCCCGATCGATCGCATCACCAGACCCGCCGGTCCACCGACCGCCCACGTCTTCCCCGCGATAAACGCGGACTGTAATCCGTCGTTCCCGCGCGCGTCCTCACCGTACGCGTTCCCGACCGTCGTCGCCGCGCCGAACCATCCCAGCGCAAACGGAAGCGCCGTCGACGCGACGTCCGCCAACGCCACGCCCTCTCCGTGATTCCCTCTCCCGATCGCCGCGAACGCCAGGATCGCCAACGCATCACCGGCCACCAACTGCGCGACGCGAAACGTCTTCTCCGCATCCGTCTCCTCACGCGTCGCGCGCGCCACGCCTTGCACGTCCGCCTTGTCGAGCGGAATCACTCTGACATTCATCGCCGGCGGCGCCACACCCGCGGATCCGACGTCCCCCGGGCCGCTCCCGAGAGGCGCGGGCGACGGCGCTGCGCCCTCGCGTTTGACGAAACGGCCGATCTTTTGCGTCGGCGGCGACGCGGAGGGTCCCTCGTTTTCTTCTCGGTCGTTTTCAGTGGGTGACGAGGACGACGACGCGACGACGACGACGCTGTGCGCCACGCGCGCGCGGAACGACGCCGCGCGCGCGCGCGAACGAGAAGACGCCGCGCGTCGCACCGGCGCGCCCGTCGTCGAGGGCGTCGACCGAGCGAACATGGCGTGCCGAACAATCGCGCCCAAGTCCGTCACTCGGTGACGCGCAGACGATGCGTCGAACGTTCGCGCGAGGACTCGTCGCGCGCGCGCGCGCGTTCGCGTCGTCGACGACGACGAGCACCGCCACCGCACCATTCGCCACGACGCCTTCCGCGCGCGCGGCGATGCGAGACGGGTCCGCGTCGGTGTCGCGAACGACGGCTGCCTCGGCGACACCCTTTGCGCGTCGCGCGTTCTCGGACGCGCGTAAGCGCGAGGACGCGCTCAACGATCTCTTCGTCGAGGCGCGAGAGGAGATTGAAAACGCGATGGAGAGCGTGGGGTCGACGTACTTTAACGAGGATGCGGAACACGCGAGAGACGCGGTGGCGACGGCGGTGGAGGCGTACGAGGCGTTGTTGGCGAGCTTACCGGACGACGACGCGCGAGGGGCGATGCGACGAGGGATGGGTATGAAATTTGAACAATTGCGTGGGGAATTGGCGGCGTTGGATTCGGCGCACGATGATCACTGAGGGCGTTGTTATGTATTTTTGATCCGGGAGGGGCGCCGGCGCGGCGCGCGCGCGACGAAAATAGACTCAGACTCGGACGCGCGAATATGAGCGTGCCGACGGCGCGGGACGCGCGAGGACCCGGTGTGTCGCGTCGAACGGTGTTTGGTATCGATGTGCGCGGTCAGAGTGGGGCGCAGTACGCGGATCACGCGTCGGTGGTGTACGTCGCGGGGAAGACAGTCGTCGTGTCCGACGCGTCGAGCGAGGCGCAGCGGTTTCTACCGCTTCCAAAGGATGTGCGGCGCGTGAGCGCGATGTGTGCGCACGCAGGGACGACGACAATCGCCACCGCGGTCGTTGACGCGAGTGATTCGTGCGTTGTGGTGTTGTACAACGCGCAGACGCTCAAGAAGAAGAGGACGCTCTCGCGGAGCGCGGATACGAAGCAACGCGGCGCACGTCCAGATACCGTCGTTTTGGATGGTTTGGCGTTTTCAGACGATGGTAAATCGTTGCTCGCATATAGTTCGACGACGCACGCGCTCGTTCGGTGGGTCGTGGAGGATGGAACGTCCGTCGAGTTACCAGAGCCTCGACGCGTGGCGGGCGGTGCGACAGCGGATAGCGAGTCGGCGGCGATTACAGACGCGACGTGTCAGATTAAGCACGCGCAGTTTTCACCGCACGAACCGAACGTAATCAGTGTAATTTGTCAAGGAGGCATATTCCGTACGTACAGAGTGAACACATCATCTATTCAGCTTCACACGGTGACGTCTCTCAACAAACTTGAAAAGGACGAGGGACGCGAGTTGACGACGCACACGTGGCTCAACGGAGATTTCAAACACGTCGCAATCGGTACGCAGAATGGAGATGTGATCGTGTTATGTGAGAAGAACGTCGTGTGCGAAATCGTGATGTACTCCGCAGGCGACTCTGGTGCGATAAAGGCGCTTCCAGAGTTGTCGAAAGCCGACCTAGTGAGCGTGACGTGCGTCGAGGCGTACAGAGATGGATTCATCACCGCCGGGAAGCGAGGTGAAGTATGCTTTGTGGGACGCGTGTTGAAGGATCGCGCGAAAAATAAGTGCACGTATAAATGCATGAAACGTTTGCATCCTTGCCAGGGTGCGACCGAAGACGTGCTCGATACCGGCGTCGTGCCGCCGGCGATAGCAGACGACAGCGGTTCTCATGTGAATTTGGACGAGGAGGAGTCTGTACGGGAAACAGACGGTATCGAGACGCTGCATGTTTCTCCATCGAGCGACGCTTTGATTTGCACGCTGAAAGACAAGCGATCGTTCGCGCTCTCTTTAACGAATGCGGACATCATGAGAGCGAGCGAAATGCATTTCAAACGCATACTCACCGAGGCGCACTTGGACGGCGTCTCGTCCATGGATGTTTGTCTGCGACGATCCGTCATGGTGAGTGCGAGCGCGCGCGATAAATCCGTACGTGTGTGGAGTTTGCTTACGAACAAGTGCGAGGTGCACAACGAGTTTCTGGACAGTCCGCTGTGCGTATCCTTGCATCCAAGCGGATGGATGTTGTGCGCGGGCTTCAGTGACAAGTTACGGATCATGAACGTCCTCAATAATGATTTTCATGTCGTCAAGGAAATCTCGTTAAAAGCGTGCAGAGTTTGCGCGTTTTCCAAGGGTGGGCATCTAGTCGCCGCCGCGGTCGGAGCGACGATTTACATTCATCACGCCTGCACGTTTGAAGCCGTCGCGGTGCTCAGAGGACACTGTGGAAAAGTCAAGTCGCTCACGTGGGACGATCACGATACGTTTCTCATTTCTTCCGGCACGGACGGCGCCATCTATGAATGGGACGTGCACGCCGCGTGCAGAGGAGAAGAAAAATGCAGACGCCGAGAACATGTGTGCAAACGGAGCGCGTACACGTCTCTCGTCGTCGTTCGCAGTACGGGTGGCTTAATCGCGTGTTCGAGCGATGCGAAACTGAAAGAATTAAATGACGAATTCAAAGTCGTGCGCGAATTTTCTTCCGATGACGTCGTTCTGGCGCACATCGTGTACAGTGCAGCAACACACAGACTCTTTGCTTCGACGTCGACCGGAGGTGTTCGAGCATACAAATTCCCACTGACGGGTGAATACGTTGAGTACGGCGGGCACGCCGGTCCTGTAACGGCGCTTCGAATGAGTCACGATGAGTGTCGTTTACACACAGCGGGCGACGACGGCTGCTTGATGGTGTACGACATAAATAAAAGTGCTCCGCAGTGCGGCGAAACCGCCGTCGCGGCGCCGCGCGCATCCATCATCGCGGGCAACACATCGTCATCCGACGTCTTGATCTCGCAAACCGATCTCGAAGAGCTCCATCAAAGTGTCTCTGACCTTCGAACTCAGGTGAAGGAGGTATCATTAAACGCACAGTATCAACTGCGCCTCAAGTCTGCAGAAATGAATGAAAAACTCAAATCCGCCGAGGACAAGGCGTCGCGTCTGCTGGAACGCGAGCGACAGCGAGTGTCCGAACTGGAAGAAGAGCGCGACGCAGTGGTGCGGAGCAGTCACGAACAGATGGAGACCGTGGTCGCCGAGTACCGACAAACGCTCAAGGATGCAGAGATCGATTACACCACCAAAATGTTCGAGGAGGTCCAGCGCTACGAAGAGCTCGAAAAGGCGGGAGAAACAGCCGAGTCTGAATGGAATGCGTGCAAAGAACGTTTGATCAGAGAACACGAGGAGCGTGAAAGTGACCTTAAATACGAGTTTGGGGCCCAAATAGTCCAATTGAAGAACGAGATCGACGATTTGCAAAAGGAGCGCGTATCCCTGGAGGCTGAGTTTGAGCGCGCTCGGGAAGTGATCGACGCCGAGGTGGATGCTGAAATCGAACAGCAAAAATCAAACTTCGAAGCGCAATTACAACGCGAACACGAGCGTTGTCTCGTGTTGAGAGGTGAAAATGGACTCACTAAGTCTAAGTACGCGCTCGTGAAGCAACACGAGGAAGCGCGTCTGCAAGAAATTGAAAACTTGCAAGCGGAGAACGTGAAACTAGCGGAGACTATTTCGGTGCTCAAGGAGGAAGGGAAAGAATTGATGGAAATCATCGACGCGCACGAACGAAACATCGAAGGTAAAAATAAAACGCTCGCGGACTCCAAGCTCGACATGTCCCACGCCGAGAAACACATCGCCGTTCTCGCGAAAGAAGTCGAGGTTCTCACCGAGGCGAAATTACCGTTGGACGAACGATTGCGCTCAATGGAAAAAGAAATTGAGAGTATGAACAGCGAGCTTTTGCGCTATTACGATACCAATTCAGCGCTGATTCGTCAATTTCGGGATATGAAATCACAAAAGGACGCGCTCCAACGCGAAGTCATGCGCGTCCGCAAAAGTAGCGCGGACACGTCCGCCCTCGTGCGTCAATTTCAACACGACTTGCACACCTGCACAAACAGCATTCAGGATGGCAAGGCGTTGAAAGAGAACGTGAACACGCTCTTCGAACGCTACTGCAACTGATTGGAAATTAGAACGTGTGTTCATATCAATCGAATGTTTCATTAAACGTTTTTCTATCGTCTCATTTGAGTGAACGCGGGATCCGTCGCGTTGAACCCGCTCGGCGACTGCGGTTGTCCGAAACCAGATGCCTGTCCGAAACCACCGCCACCAGACTGCCCGAACCCGGTCGACTGCCCGAAACCACCACCGGATTGTCCGAACCCGGTGGATTGTCCGAACCCACTTCCTCCGCCGAAGCCGCCAGCCGTCGGCGACTGCGGTTGTCCAAATCCGCTCGGACTAGCCGGCTGTCCAAATCCTCCCGGGCTCGCGGGTTGACCGAATCCGCTCGACGTTTGCTGACCAAATCCAGCCGTCGCCGCCGCTTGACCGAACCCACCTCCAGCCGCTGCCGCTTGACCGAACCCACTACTGCTCTGGCTCGCGAACGCGCCGAAGCCGCTTGAAGATTGCGCGGCAGCGGCTCCGAATCCAGTTGTCGCCTGGGTGGCCACCGCGCCGAAACCAGTGGAAGCTTGCGTTGCCGCGGCACCGAACCCAGTCGTTGGTTGCGTTGATGCGGCACCGAACCCACCGCTCGCCACGGCACCAAATCCACTGCTTTGACCGAAGCCACTGGCGCTACTCGCGGCGGCTCCAAAACCAGATGGTTTACTTGCAGCGGCGGCGAAACCACCACCGCTCGAGGCGGCTGCACCAAAGGCAGACGGGGAGCCGAATGCCGGCGAACTCGTTTTCGCGGCCGCGCCGAAAGCAGACGGCGCGCCGAACGCGGGAGAACTAGTTGTCGCGGCGGCGCCGAACGCGGAAGGCGCACCAAAGGCTGGAGCACTCGTCGTTGCCGCGGCACCGAATGCGCTGGGTGCGCCAAAAGCGGGCGTGCTCGTCTGTGCAGCCGCGCCGAACGCACTTGGAGCGCCAAAGGCTGGCGAACTCGTCGTTTTCGCAGCACCGAACGAGGTTGCCGCGCCGAAACCACTCGAGGAGGCTGCGGCGCCAAACGCGGGAGCGCTCGTGGCAGCAGCCGCACCGAAAGCACTAGTCGATGCTCCGGCAGACGAAGCTGGAGAGGTCGATACCACCGGTGCACCGAATGCAGAAGTACTAGTCGGCGAAGCGGCGTCAAAAGCACTCGTGGTCGCAGCCGCGGACGACGCTGGGCTCGTCTTGGCGCCGAATGCGCTAGAAGCTCCAAAGGAGGGCGCACTCGTCGCGGCGGAAGCCGCTGCAGATGCCGAAGCTGGCATGGAACTCGGTGAACCAAAACCGAAAGAGCCGAATCCGGCCGATATGCTCGTCGTCGAAGCGGAGGCCGATGAAGCCGCATTCGCCCCCGTCGACGAAATTCCAAACGCAGGCTTGGGCGGCGTCTCGCTATCGCTCGACGGCGTGGCTGCACTCGCAGTTGTGATTCCAAACTTTGGAACAGAAGCCGCGGCAGAAGCGAAGTCAAACGGCTTCGGTGCGACGCTGCTCGACGGCGGGGTACCCGGAGGTGGCGTCGCTTTCTTGAGGTCCTCCTCGAGCGCGGCCTGAGCAGCAGTGTACCCCTTGTTTGCCTTTGCTAAGAAATCCGCGCTGAAACTCATCGGCGGTGCCGCTGTAGGCACTGGCATTTTCTTTTCTTCGGGTTTTTCTGTCTTCTCCTTGGACTCTGACAGTTCTGCTTTCACTTCTTCCGGCTTTGCCACGAAACTGAATGCGGGCGCGCTGGCTGGTGGTGCGACGGGTTTCGCATCCACCTTTGGCTCTTCCGATTTACTGGATGCGCTGCTCGCCGTAGGGATGCCGAAAGCAAATCCTCCCGCCGGTGCGGAAGCCGGAGCAGCAAATCCGAAACCTGTACTCGCAGTCGTCGCGGCGGACGCCGACGATGCACTCGAATAGGTGGGAACACCAAAACTAAACTTTTGCGTCGGCTTGCTTTCACTCTCCTTCTCTGCAAGTTCCTTTTCGAGCGCATCTTGCGCTGCAGCATAACCCTTATTTGCTTTGGCGAGGAAATCTGCGCTGAAACTCATGGTTGCAGCCGCCGGCTTTTTATCAGAACCCACGTCGCTTGTCGGCTTTGAAGCGGCAACCGGCGCCGTCGCAAAACTAAACGCTGGTTTTGACGCCGGTGCGTCAGCCTTCGATTCGGTTTTCACCGGCGGAGGGGCGAATGAAAACGACGGCGTCGACTTCGCTGGTTGCTCAGCTTTCTTCAAATCATCGTCCAGAGCTTTCTGGGCAGCCGCGTACCCTTTGTTCGCCTTGGCGAGGAAGTCTGCGTTGAAGCTCATGGTGGGTGCGGCAGAGGATGCGGCCGCAGGCGACGGTACAGGCGTGATCGTGGGCGCTACTGGTTTAATTGGTGAAACAGCAGTCGGCTTCGGTGCTGGAGTTGTCTTGGGCACCGTAGTGATTCTTGTCGACGCCACGCGCGAGATGAGAACAGATTCCAAATCGCTCGCCAAGTTGTCTTCAGGAGGGGTCATCTTCACAGGGGTCTTCAGCGTCATTGGCTCGACGTTTCGTTCTATCGCAACCTTCGGCACAGGAACGGCGGGTTTCTGTGGTTCAACCTTCTTCGGTGATGATGCTTTCAGCGGCGGCACTCCACGAGACGCGCTGACGTCTTGCACACGCTCAAGAAGCGCGTCCAGCTTCTGCGCCTGCGCCTCGATAACGGCAGCTTGCGTCGTGATGGCCTTCATAATACTGTCCATCTGGCCCGTCAAACTCTTTGCGCCACCAGTCGACGATGACACCAGACCACTTCGAATGACGCTCTTCGGTTTCGGCCGATTTGCCTCTCGTTTCGCCGCCTCAAGCCGCTCGACAGAGGCTTCAAGATCAGCCGCCATTTCCAACACCGATCGCATGTCAAGTTGCATATTTTTCTGCACGTCCTTCAACGCCGGACTCAATTCGCGAGTGTCGTCCAGGCTATTCTTTTCATCCAACTCGTCACAGGCCGCGGATATCAAACTCTCCAACTCGCTGCGAAGACTTTCATCCGATGAGTTCGCGGCCCATAGTTCATTCAGTCGACTGCGCAGTTGCCCACCTCCCTCGAGGAGAGATCCGAGGGTTTTCTTCGCCGATGCAGATGATTTCTCAATCTTATCGATGTCTGATTTCCCCGGCATCATGCCATCGTTGAGTTCGCCCATGAGATTCTTAGTGACGGAAGAGACATCGTCCAACATCGCTTCGACTTCCTTCAGCGTGGATTCCATATCATCTTCGATCGCCTTCAAACCATCCGCTCGCTCCGCAGACTGCTCCTTCGCCTGCCTGATTTCATTCAGCTTCTTTCCCCAAGAAGGAAGCGGTGAGTTCTGTAAATTCACGGCGGGGGAACGAGTGGTGTCAATGGGAGTGAACTTTTGCGCCATCGCCGTCGACCATTGCTTCGGGCTCGGCGTCGGCGTGCTCTCAAGAATAAGCCCCTTGAGTTCGAGCTCCGCCGTGCTGATATCGATCGTGCCGGCGCTCAGTCTTTTGAGCAATTCCATGCCTTTATCGACGGGAGACTTTGGTGTCTCTGTCTGAACGAATGGGCGCGGCGGTTGGTCGCTTCTGGGCGGCGACGGCGTGCTCGCGCCTGTGTTCAGTTTTTCAATCGGCTTCAGAGTTGGCGGCGTAGCCACTGGAGGCGCCGAGGGCGGCGTACTCGCGAACGGGGCAGCATCTGTCGGCTTTGTTTCCGCAGGCTTGAAACTGAATGCTGGAGCTGAAGCATGACTAGGCGATGCGAGAGGAGTGGCGGGCTTGAATGCAAACGCTGGCGTTGAGGCCGCCGCGGGAGTCGAGGCTGGCTCCGCCGGTTTGAAACTGAACGCTGGCGTCGAGACCGCCGCGGGAGTCGAGGCTGGCTCCGCCGGTTTGAAACTGAACGCTGGCGTCGAGGCCGCCGCGGGAGTCGAGGCTGGCTCCGCCGGTTTGAAACTGAACGCTGGCGTCGAGGCCGCCGCAGGAGTCGAGGCTGGCTCCGCCGGTTTGAATGCAAACGCTGGCGTTGAGGCCGCCGCGGGAGTCGAGGCTGGCTCCGCCGGTTTGAATGCAAACGCTGGCGTTGAGGCCGCCGCGGGAG
>Ga0181573_10000803_pt1 | contig 32394 bp, 31 predicted proteins | sample 101ome_25_FD_148643 | JGI IMG/M metagenome (GOLD analysis project Ga0181573, IMG submission 148643) | Coastal salt marsh microbial communities from the Groves Creek Marsh, Skidaway Island, Georgia - 101409BT metaG (spades assembly) | ecosystem: Environmental > Aquatic > Marine > Intertidal zone...
GGTCCCGGTGTTGTCGGCAGGGGAGGATGAGGGTGAAGATGCTGGCGGAGTCATAGGATGGCGCCTATGTTACCGGCGAACTCTTCTGTGTCTGGGCGGCTTGCCGACACGTTAACGAGTCTTTTTGGCCGGGTGATTTCGCCAGCTGACGAGGGTGCTCGACTTCACAAAGTCGGCGTACTAGTCGTCGACGGTCTGGGTGCGGACCTGGTGAAGAAATTCTCTGGTCACGCACGCTTCCTGCGCTCACAATTGGAGAACTACGGCCACCTTGCCCACTCCGGAATGCCCTCCACCACAGCGTCTGCGCTCACGTCGATCACGACCGGGGTCGAATCTGGTCAGCACGGCCTTCTGGGCTATCAAGTGCGAGATCCCCACACTCTGCAGATGGTGAACCATCTCAAGCCTTTCCCTGAAGGAGTCGATCCGCGTGCCTGGCAGCCCGTTCCAACCGTCTTTGAGCGGGCTGCGCAGTCATCCATTCCCTCCATCGCGGTGGGGGAGTCGCGGTTTTCTGGAACTGACTTTTCTCAGGCCATGCTTCGAGGCGCGAGTTATCAGCCCTCGAGCCAGTTGGAGGATCATCTGGGGCACCTGAAAGAGTTTTTCGACTCCACCAACGAGGGTGTGGCGTATTTGTATTGGCCAGCGCTCGATCGCATCGGCCACGGATTGGGCGTCGAACACGGCAACTGGGTAGATGCTCTGGAGAATCTTGACGCCTTTGCCTCCTTGCTCCACCGCTCACTCGGGCCAGGAGAGGCCATCGTTCTCACCGCCGATCACGGGATGGTCGACGTGGAATCCCACAACCAGGTCTGGATGGAGTCGAACCATCCTCTTCGTCACGCCATTTCAGATTGGGGTGGAGAGCCCAGACTCGTGCAGATGTACCTCCACGACGACGTCGATGTCACTGCGTTTGTGATTGAGCTTCAGCAATTCCTCGGTGCAATGGCGACCGCGGTCAGCAGGGATGACGCTATTGACCGTGGACTCTTTGGGGTCGTGCCCGAACATCACCAGGGGCGCCTGGGTGATGTGATTGTCTTTGCCGAGGACAACTACGCCCTCTACGACCAACTCACCGCATCAGAAGCGTCTTCGAAGATGGTCGGACAGCACGGTTCGTGGACGGCGACAGAAACGACTGTCCCCGTCATTGCGTTGGGGAACACCCTCTCGAAGAACTAAGCGGGGTCTTCGTCTGGCCGTGCGCCAAAGACAATGTCGTCCCAGCTGGGCATTTCGGGGCGGTCCTTACGTGACGACGGCTTTGGCGCCGGGACGTCGTCACCGGTTTCCTCGTGATCTGATGGCTCCTCGCCACCGAAGGCGAGGTGGTGAACTGATGCGCCGGGCTGGTCGTCCTCGTCATCGTGGACGAGTCGAATACTTCCCGTAGAGGGGTGGGAGCTTCTGGGGTCTTCTTCGAACTCAGGAGCAGGCTCTCGCTCACCGCGGCGACGGCGCAGTGCTTCCAGTAGGTCAGCTGTGTTATTCGAGCTGTCCTCGTCGACTTCGTGTGCCGCGGTGGTGGCGCCAGCGCTACGGCCGTAGGCCACAGGCTCCGTGAGGGGGCCCGTTTCATGAAGTGGCATGTCCTGGAAAATCTCAGTGTCGAAGCGATCACCCTCGGGGTGTTCTTCAGTAGCCGTGACGGGGCGAAGCTTCGGGATCAGTGGCCCCTGGATGGGCTGGTCTTGGCTCAACGTGGTGGCGTCTTGGTTTTGAGGGGTGAGAATGTGCTTCTTGGCATCAAATGCCCAGAGCGCTTTGTGTTCGACCTCGCCTTCGAGGAATGACACCTCGACCATCCAGCCTGTTTCTTCTTTCCACGACGACCACGAAATCTCACGGGCGTGAATGTCGTCAAGGCGGTTAGCTACTGCTTCGCCGAATGTTCCCGCAGCATCCTTGTCGCCCTGACTTGAGCCGAAGGTGATCATTCGAGCCTGCTCGACAATGAACTGGCGCTCTGCTACCACCGGTCCTTCAAACAGTGCGACGTAGTCCGTCGTCTCGCCAGTGAGGTCAGAAACCTGTTGGGCGGAGAGGCCACGGCGGAAGTGTGCCTGGATGTCTTTGGGGGAGACGCGCTTAGCGCTTTGGGTTTTTGAACCAGCGGGGCGCTTCACCGCGTCATAGAAGGAATCGGTGAGGGGAATTCGGAACCGCTCACCTTCGTCTGACACCACAATCAAATGGTCGTCTTCAACACCGACTACGGTGAGTGTTTGCATTGCGCCTCCAAGAATTGTCCCCATTAGAATGACACGGCCTTGCCACCTGGGCCCGAGCCTCGAGGGCGTGGCGAAAAACGAAAATAATCCACAACATTCGCGTGTTGTAGCAACCTTTTGAGAGTTTTCCCGGGAAACTCTGAGGGGTTAAACCAGACACTATCTTTTTGACAGTGTGGAAGTAAGCGAAGGGCAGGACGTTACGCGACATGGCACAGGACTACGACGCGCCACGAAAGACTGACGACGACACTGAGTCGATCCAGGCCCTGCAGGAGCGGGTGCCCGACCAGCTATCGGGTCAAGTCGATGCTGATGACGCCGACAATCCCGGCAGTGTCGAGCTCGCAGGCCAAGACTTGGCCAATGTGGAACTCGACGTTGTGGTGTTGCCTCCGCAGGCAGACGAGTTCACCTGTGTGGAGTGTTTCATTGTGAAGCACCGTTCACAACGCGACCACGACACCAAGCTTGGCCCTGTCTGCATCGAGTGCTCTAACTAGTTACCCGCACTCTTCCACGCATGCGCTAATGCGTGAGGGTTTTTGGTTGACACCAGCCAGTACGGCGTGGGGTCATTTGCGTCTCGAAGAACTACTTTCACTACGGGTCCTACCCACGGGCGGATTACGAGCCACGCTCTGGCGTCTAGGTCAACGCCCTTTGCCGCTCGAGCATCATCTTTTTCGATGACCTCGAGCGATTCGACATGGTCAGATTCAATCTGCGCACGTCCAGCTCGAAATACCCCGGGTCCCACTTCAATGACAGGGCTAAACCACCACAGAGCGCCTACGCTTCCTAGCCACAACACGATTCCGGTGATTACTCCGACGAGCAGGCTGATCGGGAAGAAAATCAGCACCGTGGTGGGGACAACGAGGAAGATTGCAAGAATCATCCACCAGCTGGGGGAGAGCCGCTCTCGGTACACACTCACACTTCTATTGCACCACGTATAGCCTGTGAGTGTGGAACGAATCGACCGCCCCCAAGTCCTCATCACCGGCACCCCGCCCGAGTATCAAAACCCCGGTGACGCGGGAATGGATCTTGTCTCAACTGAGACGGTGACGCTGGAACCAGGCGCGAGACTCTTAGTTCCCACGGGTGTGTCCATTGCCCTTCCTCAGGGCTATGTCGGTTTGGTGACGCCGCGGAGTGGCCTTGCGCTTAAACACGGCATTTCGATGGTCAATTCCCCGGGCGTCATTGACGCGGGATACCGCGGGGAAATTGGTCTGATCTTGTGGAACACCGACTTGTCGAATGCGTTCACCATTAACGAGGGTGACCGAATCGGACAGTTACTAATCATGCGCGTTGCCGAAGCGCAGATGATTCAAGTTGATAGTCTTCCCGGGTCATCTCGAGGCATGGGCGGCTTTGGCTCAACCGGGGTGTCATCTAATAAGGAGAATGCGTGAGTGACCTCAGCACGTCGCTAGCAAGCGACGACTTGGATTACCCCAAATCGGCACCTGCTGACCGCTTAGACAATGGTCCCTTCGATGACCAAGAAACAGGGAGCGTAAAGCCAGGAATTGACCTGGGCTCGCTCCGCATTGAACCCCGCAAGGGCCTGCAAATGCGTCTTGAAGTAGAAAAATCTACCTCTCGCGTTGTTGCGGTCACCCTTGAGTATCAGGGCTCAACCATCCAAATTCAGCCTTTCGCAGCACCTCGCTCGTCTGGATTGTGGCTTGGCATTCGCGAACAAATTGCGGGACAGGTGTCCAAGCAAGGTGGTGAAGTCACTGCCCGCGATGGCGAGTTTGGCCCTGAGCTCTTGGCCACTGTTCCCGTTCAAGCAGGCGGCGGCTATTCCAAGCGCACGGTCCGATTTATCGGCGTAGACGGCCCCCGCTGGTTTCTAAGAGGAGTAATTGGTGGCCCCGCTGCGATGGAAGCCGAAGCCGCCGCGACTATCGCCGAGATTTTCCGAGGAATTGTTGTCGTTCGAGGATCCACACCGATGCCCCCGCGTGAACTTCTGCCCCTGAAAGCGCCGCAGGGAAGCGGTGCTCCAGAAGCCCCAGAGGGTCTGTGAGTAACGAGCCCGGGGACTCAGAAGCGGCTAAGTCGCTGAGGCAGAGCCTCTCGCGCTCAGCTTTCGCGACCGTGAAACCTGGCGAGGCGCCAAAGGCCTCAGACATATGGGCTGCTCTTGGCGGGCCACGCGGTCTGGTTGAGTCGATTCTGCCCGGTATTGCCTTTCTTGCGGTGTATTCCTTTACCCAATCGTTGCTGTGGTCTGTTGCTGCACCACTTGCGGTATCAATTGGGTTCATCGTGACCAGGGTGATTCAACACAGCCCTCTCCAACCTGCCATTGTGGGGTTTTTCGGAATTGCCGCCTCTGCAGCGGTTGCCGTGTGGTCGGGGAGGCCTGAAAACAACTTCCTCCTCGGGTTGTGGGTGAATGCAGCCACCTTGACAGTGCTGCTCATCTCCCTACTGGCGAGGCGTCCGCTGATCGGCGTCGTGGCCGGGTTGTTGACGGCAGATCCCCATTGGCGATCTGACCGAGCGAAGACAGTGATGGCGGCGATTGCCACAGGGCTATGGAGTGCAATGTTTGGCCTTCGCCTAGCCGTGCAGGTGCCCCTTTACCTCGCGGGGGAGTCCGCGGTGCCGGCACTGGCCATGGCGAAGCTCGTGATGGGAGTGCCTCTCTACGGGCTCACACTGTGGCTTACCTGGCTGCTGTTGCGCTCGGTATACCGAGGCTCTGGCGCTCCTGCCAGCTGATAGAATTTAGCTTCACGTAAAGACAATTCGGAGGATGCCACATGGCAAGTCTTAACTCACTCGGAGCCCGCGACACTCTCACTGTCGGAGGTGTTGACCACGAGATCTACCGCATTGACGCGGTTCCAGGCTCAGAGCGTTTGCCGTTCTCTCTGAAAGTTCTTCTGGAAAACCTGTTGCGCACAGAAGACGGCGCCAACATCACCGAAGCACAAATCCGGGCTCTTGGTAACTGGGATCCCAATGCAGAGCCGGACACTGAAATTCAGTACAGCCCTGCCCGAGTGGTCCTCCAAGACTTCACCGGTGTTCCCTGCATCGTGGACCTCGCCACCATGCGCGAAGCAATCGTTGAACTGGGTGGAAACCCTCAGAAGGTCAACCCACTCTCGCCCGCAGAGCTGGTCATCGACCACTCAGTAATCGCGGATCTGTTCGGTCAAGAAAACGCCCTCGAGCGCAACGTAGAAATCGAATACGAGCGCAACGGTGAGCGATACCAGTTCCTCCGCTGGGGCCAGACTGCATTTGAAAACTTCAAAGTGGTTCCTCCAGGAACGGGAATTGTCCACCAGGTCAACATCGAAAACCTCGCCAAGGTGGTCTACACCCGCGAGGTAGACGGTGTCACCCAGGCATTCCCTGACACGTGTGTGGGAACCGACTCGCACACCACCATGGTCAACGGTCTTGGTGTTCTCGGTTGGGGTGTGGGTGGAATCGAAGCGGAGGCTGCCATGCTCGGCCAGCCCGTCTCGATGCTCATTCCTCGCGTCGTGGGCTTCAAGCTCACCGGCTCCATCCCGACCGGTGTGACCGCAACCGACGTGGTGTTGACCATCACTCAGATGCTTCGCCAGCACGGCGTTGTCGGCAAGTTCGTTGAGTTCTACGGAGCCGGTGTAGCCGAAGTGCCCTTGGCAAACCGCGCGACAATTGGAAACATGAGCCCAGAGTTTGGCTCTACCGCCGCCATGTTCCCCGTGGACGACGTCACCCTAGGCTACCTGCGCTTGACTGGCCGCGACGATGCACTCATCGACCTCGTTGAGTCCTACGCCAAGGAACAGGGCCTGTGGCACGATCCTTCGAAGGAACCGGCCTTTAGCGAATACCTCGAGCTCGACCTCTCGACTGTTGTGCCAAGCATTGCGGGACCTCGTCGCCCTCAGGATCGCATCGAGGTTTCGAAGGCAAAGTCGCAGTTCGCTACTGACCTGCCTGGCTACGTACAGCCCGGCAAGGAAAAGCAGAGTGCGACGGTGTCGATGGGCGACCAGAGCTTCGAGCTCGAAAACGGAGCAGTCACGATCGCTGCAATCACCTCCTGCACCAACACGTCTAACCCTTCGGTCATGCTCGCGGCAGGTTTGCTCGCGAGAAACGCCGCTCAGAAGGGCCTGAAGTCAAAGCCGTGGGTGAAGACCACCCTTGCCCCCGGCTCCAAAGTAGTCACCGACTACTACGAGAAGGCCGGCTTGATGGACGATTTGGAAGCACTCGGCTTCTACCTCGTCGGTTACGGTTGCACCACCTGTATTGGAAACTCTGGCCCATTGGCTGACGAGATCTCTCAGGCAATCAACGACAACGACCTCGCGGTGACCGCAGTGTTGTCGGGTAACCGTAACTTTGAGGGCCGCATCAACCCTGACGTGAAGATGAACTACCTGGCAAGTCCGCCACTAGTCATCGCCTACGCGTTGGCAGGAACCATGGACTTCGACTTCGAAGGTCAGCCACTGGGTGTCGACCAAGACGGAAACGACGTCTACCTGCGCGACATTTGGCCAAGTGCGGCTGAAGTGCAAAGCACCATCGACACCTCGATCGACACCGACATGTTTGACAAGGAATATTCGGCTGTCTTCGACGGTGACGAGCGCTGGCGCTCAATTCCCACCCCAACCGGAGACACCTTTGAATGGGATGGCGAATCGACCTACGTGCGCAAGCCCCCCTACTTCGAGGGTATGAGCGCTGAGCCACAGCCTGTGAGTGATATTTCCGGAGCCCGCGTTCTCGCACTGCTCGGCGATTCGGTCACGACTGACCACATTTCACCTGCCGGTTCGATTCGTGCGGATAGCCCTGCTGGCGAGTACCTCACCAGCCACGGAATTGGGCGTTTGGACTTCAACTCCTATGGCTCGCGCCGTGGAAACCACGAGGTCATGATTCGTGGAACCTTCGCCAACATTCGGTTGAAGAACCTCCTTCTTGATGGTGTCGAGGGAGGCTACACCCGCGACTTCACCACCGCAGATGGAGCACAAAGCTTCATTTACGACGCCTCGGAGCACTACCGTGCAGAATCGACCCCTCTGGTTGTTCTCGCCGGTAAAGAATACGGATCGGGATCGTCTCGTGACTGGGCCGCGAAGGGCACCATGCTCCTTGGCGTGAAGGCAGTAATCGCGGAAAGCTTCGAGCGTATTCACCGTTCCAACCTGATTGGTATGGGCGTGATTCCGCTCCAGTTCCCCGCAGGGCAGACTGCTGCGTCGTTGGGCTTGGATGGCACCGAAGAGTTCTCGATTTCTGGAATCGAGCAACTCAACGCCGGCACCACTCCAAAGACCGTGACCGTGGTCGCCAAGCCAAGCGCCCACTCGGCCGAGGGCAAGCAGGACATCACTTTCGAGGCAGTAGTGCGCATCGACACCCCAGGTGAAGCTGACTACTACCGAAACGGTGGAATCCTCCAGTACGTACTTCGTCAGTTGGTCTAAGGCGGGTTCTGGAATTTTCCAGTTCCCACCTCCTAGGCTGTCGACGTGACAGTTTTAGATCGAATCAATAACCCTCGAGACCTCGACGGGTTGAGCCTGAGCGAGCTCGAAGAGCTCGCGGGCGAGATTCGGGAATTCCTCGTGGAAGAAGTGGCGCGCTCTGGCGGTCACTTGGGCCCAAATCTGGGTGTCGTCGAGCTGACCATTGCCATCCACCGCGCATTCGTGTCGCCGAAGGACCCCATTGTCTGGGACACCGGTCACCAGTCTTATGTGCACAAGCTCCTCACCGGGCGAAAAGACTTCTCCACGCTTCGCCAACTAGGTGGGCTCGCTGGGTACCCGCAGCGCTCGGAGTCAGAACACGACATTGTCGAAAGCTCCCACGCATCGTCTTCGTTGAGTTGGGCGGATGGAATTTCTCGAGGCTTTGCGGTCAACGGACACTCTGATCGTTTTGTGGTTGCCGTGGTGGGTGATGGCGCGTTGACAGGTGGAATGACCTGGGAGGCGCTCAACAACATCTCCGATGACAACAAGCGAAACCTCATCATCGTCGTAAACGACAACGGTCGCTCCTATGCACCCACCATCGGCGGCATGGCGAGATTCTTGGGTACGGTGCGCACCCAAAGTAGCTACCGGGCACTGCGCGGAGGCTCTGAAAAGTTCTTCCACCTCTTCGGTCCAATCGGGAAGGCCGTGTATCGCGGTATCCGCGGTGGGGTACGAGGCTTCGTCGCCCGGTTTGCCAACAACAAAGCGCTCTACTCAAACCTCGACATCAAATATGTAGGACCTATCGACGGCCATAACTTGGTTGATTTGGAACGGGCGTTCCAGCAGGCAAAGTCCTACCGGCAGCCGGTCATCGTCCACGTCATTACCGAAAAAGGTCGCGGATACGCTCCCGCACTCAATGACGAAGCCGACCAGTTCCACGCGGTGGGCCAGATTGACCCGACAACCGGTGAATCTGTCTCGTCCTCAGGGGCGAAAGGGTGGACCGATGTCTTTTCGGAGGCGATGGTCAATGAGGCCACCAGGAACGACAAGGTTGTGGGTATCACTGCGGCAATGCTTCGCCCGACTGGTCTTTATGAGATGGCCAAGAAATTCCCCAAGCGCGTGTTGGACGTGGGTATTGCTGAACAGCATGCGGTTGCAAGCGCAGCAGGCTTGGCCTATGGCGGACTTCATCCCGTCGTCGCCATCTACGCAACCTTTATCAACCGCGCTTTTGATCAGGTGATGATGGACGTTGCGCTGCATAAAGCAGGGGTCACCTTTGTGCTCGATCGCGCGGGAGTCACCGGGCCCGATGGGGCAAGCCACCACGGAATGTGGGACCTCTCAATCCTTCAAGTGGTGCCTGGAATCAAGATTGCGGCCCCACGAGATGAAGCTCGCCTCCACGAAGAGCTTTCTGAGGCGATCGCAGTTGATGATGCTCCGACAGTGATCCGGTTCCCGCGAGGCTCAGTGTCGGCTGATCTTCCCGCTGTTCGCCGCACGCATGATGGCGTGGACGTGCTTAAAGAAGCAGCCCATAAAGATGTCTTGATTGTCGCAGTGGGCCCGATGGCGCATATGGCAATGGATGTTGCTAATCGGCTGGCCGATCAAGGAATTGGCGCCAGCGTGGCCGACCCTCGTTGGGTAGTTCCTGTCGCAGGCAGCATCGTCGAGATGGCAAGGGATCACCGAATTGTTGTGAGCATCGAAGATGGCACCCGAGTGGGCGGTATTGGAACGAGAATTCGTCAAGAACTTCGCCGAGCAGGTGTGGATACGGCAGTCGATGAAATCGGTTTGCCAGACGAATTCCTCGATCACGGATCGCGCTCAGAAATCCTCGAGCAAGCGGGCCTTACCGCTCAAAACATTGCCCGTAACCTCGTCGCCCAGGTTCTGGGAAAGAAGGTCCCTGTTGCCAGGCCCTTGCCGGGAGACTCAGCGGATGAAGAGTTTTCGGCCGAACCGGCCCAAGACGCCCAACACGATTAGCCCTCGAGGCTCGCTGCCTGGCTAAACGCCTCGACGATGAGAGGGACAGCCACATCTCGTTGCCAGCGCCTCGACCCGAGGTCGAGAAGTTGTTGATCAATCGCCGTGGCAGAGCCGGCGTCCATGGGCTGCCAACACAACCTGCGCAGATGCTCCGGGGTGAGAACGTTTTCGGCGGGGATATCCATCGCAGCAGCTGCACGGTTGATCAAATCTCTGGCGATCACAAATCGGCGATAGGCCTCAGGTGCTCGATCGGCCCAGGCGCGCGGTGGGGGAAGAGTGTCTGATTGCCCGCGCAGAGCGGGAAGGTCTTTAGTGGTTTGACCGTGTTCAATGGCCGCCCACCAACGCTCCGCTTCCGACCGGCTTGCGCGTCCATGGAAGCTCTCGAGCGACAGCAGCGCCTTGAGCGACCTTGGGTTCTTGCTCGCCGCGTGAACGATGGAGCGATCGGGGATGAGTCGCCCAGGTGCAATATCCCTCTCCTGCGCGAGGGACTCCCTGGCCTGCCAGAGCTCTCTGGCTACCGCCAGCGACTGTGCTCCTCGTACCTGGTGCAGGCCCGATAGCTTTCGCCATGGTTCTACTCTCGGGGGAGCGGGGCGCTCTGTGATGATGGCGTGAAATTCTTCTTGGGCGAAGGTGTGTTTGCCCGCGTCTTCGAGAATCTGGTGCAGCGCGTCTCGAAGATCTGGCAAGACTTCCACATCGAGCGCTGCGTAGTTCAGCCAATCGGCGGGGAGGGGTCTGGTTGACCAATCGGCTGCTGAATGTTCCTTCTTCAGGCTCAACCCAAGGAGATCTTCCACAGATCCTTGGAGACCCACACGAGAAAGGCCCGCAATCCTTGCAGCAAGTTCAGTATCGAACAGGCTGACGGGTTCCATGCCCACTTCGCGAAGGTTCGCGATGTCTTGACGGGCGGCGTGGAGAATCCATTCAACCTCGGCGAAACGTTGTGTGAACTCGCTAAGGTCTGGGACCTCAATGGGGTCCACAAGGTAATTGGTGGTGCCTCGGCGATAGATCTGCACCAGGTAGGGCCGCTGGGAATAGCGGAAACCACTCGCGCGCTCAACGTCCAAAGCAAGGGGGCCGCTCCCGGCGGAGAGAGCATCCAGCGCTGCGGCCCAGTCAGACGTGTTCTCGATCACGGCAATGCCGTGTCGAGGTGTTGCCAGAACGGGGAGTGGCTCGGCCTGCTCAGAGGCCATTAGTGACGACCCGCGCGTAGCGCGGTGACTCCTTCGGCTTGAGGGGGGAAACCAGCGAGCATGCAGACAAACTCATTCCATGCTTCGAGGTGCGCGGTAAGCGAGCCGCGGGGCGACCACGATGCGCGCATCTCAATTTCGGTTCCCACTTCGTCGCTTGCGAGCTCGCCAAATCCAGTCGAAATGATCGTGCTGGAGGTTCCTGCTGCCCTCTCGTATTCAGCGCTGCTGTGATCTAGAGCGTCAGTAAGCCACGTCCAGGCAACTTTGGGAAGGAAGGGGTCTTCACCCATTGCTTGATCAAGAGGAGCTTTCGCAAAGCACACAGCGCGGAATCGGCCCGACCATCCTTCTGGGTCGCTGGGGTCATAGAGCACGACTAGTCGCGAAATACCGTGGTCTCCGCCTGACTGCGGGTCAACTGTGGCAGACCACGCGACCGCATGAGGGGCGATGCCCTCTGGTGCGGGAATGGAGTGGACGTTTAGTTCCTTGCGAAACGCGACGTCATCAATTCCAGATAGCGCATTCGCAAACTCTGATGGAAGCGCGTCGAACTCAGCAGTTGCCATGGGTTAAGGCTAAGCCGGGAGATTATTGCGCCCGGGTTTAACGCGCCGGCGACCTCTAATTGAAAGATTCTGGAACGTAGCGGAAATATAAATACTTTTGGTCATCGCTCAATACATGCCTCGACGTCCATGCGCCCCAGGCGGGAATCCACCACGGCATCGGGGGGTGGTTTTCCGACAGTGGGGGGCCAGTCAGTGCAAGACAGACTTCGTCGAGGGCGTCCTCTGCGGCAAAGACCGTGGCGAGGGTTTGTCCGCCCTCCACCAAGAGGTGGCGATATCCCTGGGAATGCAGCGCAGAAATAATTTCCTCGGCGGTGAGGTCTCCAGGTCCCGGCAGTGTGAGGGTCGATGCGACACCGTCAGGAAAGAATGTTGAGCCGTCATACTCAGTGTTGTCGCGACTGAGGACAATTACTCCGCCTGGGCGGAAGCTATGGTCGCTGACGCGGTGTCCCTCGAGATTGCCCGACCGAGTTACCACCACCAGAGGGGCGTGGGTTGGAATCGGGACTGCTTCTTGGCGGATCGTGGACGCTCCGGAAATGATCGCGTCGGAGTGGTGGCGCTGAGCCTTCAAGATCGCGCGATCCGCGGGATTTGATAGCGAATAGCTGGTGCCGTCGGTGCCTGTGAGCCTCCCGCTTGAGGAGCTAATCAGTGTGAGGCGACAGCTCGATTCACCTTCAGGGGTGTACCACTCGCGGAGCTGTTCGTGGCTTGTCTCTTCCTCGAGGGGGAGCATGAGCCTCGGCTCCGGGAACACCCGGTAAAGATTCACGAATGGGCCTCAGCTACTTGGCGTTGTATTCTCGCCAACATGCCCGCCATTCCTCGAAGGCGTAACAAACTAACCGCATCGTTTAGGCCAAGGCTTTGGGGGAAGTTTCCGGGGACTCCCAAGATGGCCTCCGGCGTTGACCCGGCTAAACCATGAACCAAGATCGATGCGAAGCCTCTCGTCGTGGGAGCCTGCTCGGGTGCAGTCGCGTAGATGACCGGCAATTCCTGGTCCGTATCCACGTGGATAAAGACCGGCGACTGACACTCAACAACTTGTTCCCAGGCGTCATCGGGGACGAGTCCGTCGGGAACCGAGGGCAGTGACTCCGAAAACTCCAGGAGCATTTGCAGGCGGTCAGATACGCCAAGTGACAAGAAATCTTCCTGGATTTCCGCCAGCGCTGTGGGAAGCGCGTGTTCTGTGGCGTCACTCACAATCAGGCAGGCACCATTCCAGGTTCGCTGCCCTGAACGATGGGAACGCGCACGGCGCTTCCCCATTCGGTCCAGGAGCCGTCATAGTTTCGGACGTTGTCGATTCCCATCAGGTACTTCAAAACAAACCATGTGTGGCTGGAGCGCTCACCGATTCGACAGTAGGCGATGACGTCTTCTTCGCCAGTGATGCCGTGCTCGTCTCGGTATAAGGCGGTCAGCTCATCGAGAGACTTGAAGGTGCCGTCCTCGTTGGCGGCCTTCGCCCACGGAACACTCACTGCGCTGGGGATGTGTCCGCCACGGAGTGCACCTTCTTCGGGGTATGCCGGCATGTGGGTGCGCTCACCCGAGTACTCCTCGGGGCTTCGCACGTCAACGAGCGGCTTACCCAGGTGCGCCAAAACGTCATCCTTGAATGCGCGAATGGCTTCGTCGTTGCGCTCGACTACCGGGTAATCCGTGGGGCTAATTTCCGGGATCTCCTTTGTGAGCTCCCGTCCCTCGGCAATCCACAGGTCTCGACCGCCGTTGAGAATCCGAACGTCTTCATGACCAAAAAGCGTGAACACCCAGAGTGCATAGGTGGCCCACCAGTTGGACTTATCGCCGTAGATCACCACGGTGTCATCGCGGGAGACTCCCTTTTTGGCCATGAGTGCCGCGAATTGCTCACCGTTTAGGTAGTCGCGCATGACGGGGTCGTTGAGTTCGGTGTGCCAATCGATCTTTACTGCACCGGGAACGTGTTCCAGGTCATACAGCAGGATGTCTTCGTTTGATTCCAGAACGACAAGACCGGGTGTGCCAATGTTTTCTGCCAGCCATCCCGTCGTGACAAGACGTTCGGGGTGGGCGTACTGCTGAAGCTCTGATGCTGGATCAGCGGCAATGGTCACAAAAACCTCCGGGAGTGGTCGAACATTCTTTTCAGCTAGTGGGTTCTAGACTGACCTGCGTCTATTGTCGCATTCCTAAGCTGAAATTCCCCGGGAGCAGGTGAGTTCGCCCCTGATGGCCACATCACAATCTGGTGCCATCGGTCGCCTCCTCGATCGACACCCTGAGCTCAGCGTCGCCGACATGCTCGCGCATTTTGTGCCACCTCAACAATTCCGGGACGCGACGCTTGATAACTACGTCCCAGACCCCAACTTCCCTTCCCAGTCTGATGCCCTCGACGCGGTGAAGCGCTTCGCTCTAGGCGGCACGTTCGAGTCCAAGGGGGGATGGTTTTCGAAGTCGAAGAAAGCAGCGAGCGACACTCGCCCAGGGATCTACCTCGATGGCGGCTTCGGGGTGGGAAAAACCCACCTACTCGCTGCGCTGTGGCATCGCACTCCCGGTCGCACCTACTACGGCACGTTTATCGAATTCACGGCTCTTGTGGGCGCACTTGGGTACAAGGGTGCCGTCGAACATCTCCGGGGCGCTGACTTGCTCGCCATCGATGAGTTCGAGCTCGACGACCCAGGCGACACCATGGTGATGTCGCGTCTTCTGGGTGAGCTGGTGGCGAGTGGAACACGGCTTGCAGCCACCTCCAATACGCCACCTCACGCACTGGGTGAAGGACGATTTGCCGCGGAGGATTTCCTCCGAGAAATCACCGCACTGTCAGACAAGTTCCAGACCATTCGGATTGAGGGGGAGGACTATCGCCGGCGTGATTTTGAAGGTCATGCCACCAGCTTCAGCACAGCAGAGCTTGACGACTTGGCGGCTTCCGCTGGCGGCGACGTCACCCGGGATCGCTTTGGCGAGATCATCAACCACCTGGCAACAATCCATCCCAGCCGCTTTGTTGGCCTGGTCGAGGGGCTCCGTACGATCATCGTCGACGACGTGCACCAACTCCACGACCAGGCTCAAGCGCTTCGACTGGTCGCACTCGTCGACCGCCTCTACGACCAGCAGGTGGCCATCGCGTCCAGTGGTGTGCCCTTGGACGAAATCTTCGACGAAGCAATGCTCGCCGGTGGTTATCGCAAGAAATATTTGCGTGCAGTGTCTCGCATGATCGCGCTGTCTCGGATGGTCGACTAGCCTCCAGGGCTTATTCGGCTTGCCCCTCTACACTGGCAATTCACGCGTGGAAGGACGAAACGTGGCCGATCAGACCACTGTGCCCAGAGGGCTTGGCAGAGAGCGTTACTTGGAGTCGCTCTGGATTGAGCGCATCCTCCGCCAAGAAACAATTGGTGGTGCAATCATTTTGGCTGCCGCCGCCTTGGCCCTGATCGCCGCAAACAGCCCGCTTGCCGACTGGTATTTCGGATTGCGTGACGCCTATGTGTCGTTCTCGATTGGTGACTGGGGTGGAAAGATTTCAGTCGGCCACCTCACCGCCGATGGATTCTTGGCTGTGTTTTTCTTCCTCGTAGGGCTGGAGCTCAAGCGTGAATTTATCGCGGGGGAGTTGTCCAACCCTAAGAACGCTCTCGTGCCCGTTGTCGCCGCGATCGGTGGAGTGATTGTCCCCGCGTTCATGTACTTGTGGCTCACTCAAGGGGTGGAAGGTGCCGCGCGCGGCTGGGCCATTCCTATTGCCACGGACATCGCGTTTGCCTTGGCGGTGCTTGCCGTGGTGGGAACGTCGCTGCCTCTCGCGCTTCGTACATTCCTGCTGACCCTGGCGGTAGTCGACGACCTCATTGGTATCACGATCATTGCGGTGTTCTATACCGAACAAATCAACTGGCTTCCCATGGTGGGTGTGGCGGTGGGTCTAGCGGTCTTTGGCTTCATCGCTCAGCGCTACAGCCAGCTGTTTAAACTGCGCCCCGGTGCTGCGTGGATTTTCCTGTTCCCGATTGGGATCGTGGTCTGGGTGTTTATGTATTCCACCGGTGTCCACGCCACTATCGCGGGAGTCCTTCTCGCACTCACCATCCCGGTCAAGCCATCGAAAAATGATCCGGGTGAATTGGCAGAAGGCCACGGGGAGTCCCTGGCAGAAATCTTCGAACACCGATTCCGGCCGATTAGTGCGGGTATTGCCGTTCCGCTCTTTGCGTTCTTTGCTGCAGGAGTGAGCCTGGGATCGCCGTCTGAGTTTGTCGCATTGCTTACTGACAATGTCACCCTCGCCGTGATCGTGGCGTTGATTGTGGGCAAGACCGTTGGTGTGACGCTCGCGACCAGGATTGTGACACTGTTGCCCGGGGTGAACCTTCCCAAGGGTGCAAAGTGGATCGACTTCGTAGGAGTCGCTCTGCTCGCCGGAATCGGATTTACCGTGTCTTTGCTGATTGGGGAGTTGAGCTTCGGCCAAGAGTCCATGCTCGGCAACGAAGCAAAGATTGGAATCTTGTTCGGAAGCCTGGGAGCTGCCGTGTTGGCGGCGCTCCTGCTTGCCTCACGTAATCGCCGCTACCGCGCACAACTGCGCGAAGAAGCGGCTGATCGAAACCGGGATGGAATCCCAGACCAGTTCCAGGCCCCAGAAACAAACTCTTAACCCAACAGCTCGTTTCGAAACATGTCTGTAACCCCGACTGAGGGTTTATGAAACGTCGCCTCCACACACTGGGAGCACTTGTGGGCATCGCTATCGAAGGTGCTCCATCCCAAACGAATAAATAGGGGGAACAATGGATACAGGCGAATTGACCTGGGCCGTCACCGCCACCGCACTGGTGCTGCTGATGACGCCTGGTGTTGCCTTCTTCTACGGCGGATTGGTGAAAGCCAAGAGCGTCGTCAGCATGATGATGATGAGCTTCGGATCTCTGGCGCTCGTCGCCGTGCTCTGGGTGCTCTACGGCTTCAACATGTCGGCTGTTGGCTCGACATGGGACTTCGCAGGAAACCCACTGGGTGACTTTGGTCTTGGTGGAATCGCTACCGACAACGAGTCGCTGATTGGTGCAGCGTTTGGTGCAACCTTCGCCATCATCACTACCGCACTGATCTCGGGTGCAATTGCTGACCGCGCCAAGTTTGGCTCGTGGATGGTGTTCACTGCTCTCTGGTCAACTCTCGTCTACTTCCCAGTAGCCGCATGGGTCTGGGGTGGCGGATGGATCATGGGCCTCGGCGACGCGCTCGGCCTGCCTAGCGTCATCGACTACGCCGGTGGTACTGCCGTTCACATCAACGCAGGTGCCGCAGCTCTCGCACTCGCTCTGGTTCTTGGTCGCCGTGTCGTGTTCGAAAAGGGCGCACACAAGCCTCACAACGTTCCACTGGTCATGCTCGGTGCAGCGATCCTGTGGTTCGGCTGGTTCGGCTTCAACGCTGGTGCTGAGTTCCTCAACGACATGGCTCTTGTCGGCCTCATCTCCATCAACACCCTGGTTGCTACCGCAGCTGCCATTCTCGGATGGTTGGTCGTGGAGAAGCTCAAGGATGGAAAGCCCACCTCTGTGGGTGCAGCATCCGGTGCTGTGAGCGGTCTTGTTGCCATCACCCCAGCTTGTGCAAACCTCACCCCAACTCACGCAGTAATCCTCGGTGTCGTTGCCGGTGTTGTGGCCGCTTTGGCTGTGGAGCTGAAGTTCAAGCTCGGCTATGACGACTCCCTTGACGTCGTGGGCATCCACCTCGTCGCCGGTGTGATCGGAACCCTTTACCTAGGATTCTTCGCAACCGGAACCGGAATGTTCACCGGTGGTGAGGGTGCTGGTCAGCTGATTGTTCAGACCATCGCCGCCTTCGGAGTCATGCTCTACTCGTTCATCGTCGCTCTTGTGCTGGGCTTCGCGATCGACAAGACCATGGGATTCCGAATCACCAACGAAGACGAGGTGGCAGGTATTGACACCATCGTTCACGGTGAAGAGGGATACGCCCTCGAGGGCGAGCGGGTCTAACCTCCTATCCCGCGGAAGAGGGGGCCTTCGGGCCCCCTCTTTTCACGTGCCAGCGGGCACTATGGCGTGGCCACTACGCTCAGGAAAGATTGAAAGTGGGTTGAGCTAAATGGCTGTTACTGAGCGCGCACCAGGTCGCAGTGGGATGCGGATGGTGTTTGGGCTTGTTGTCCTCGTGGCCTACACAGTGTTCATCCTGGTCGTGACGCTCTCGCCCACACAGATGGACGTGAGCTACCAGACCGCAGTGGTGAGGCTGCTCGAGGCGCTCCATCGAAATGGTGTTCCTGCGTGGTTTGGATATGGCGAGGTCGAGTTCTTAGCGAATGTCGCGATGTTCGTGCCCTTTGGCTTTCTGGTTGCGATCTTGTTGCCCCAGAAGCTCTCGTTGCTCACGGTCCTAGTGGGCCCTGGCTTCTCGGCTTTTGTCGAAAACTTTCAGCGGGAATTCTTGAGCGAACGCGTCGCCAGTATCTATGACGTCTATGCCAACTCAGCAGGCGCGATTATTGGCCTGATGCTTGCGGCTGCCCTCCGCGCGGTAGTTCACGCGAGAGATCGACGAGTTGTCGCAAGAGCTATTTGGCAATACGAACAAGGACTCACCCCAACGGGTCGTTAGCGCGAATGTGCCGGCGCTTAGACTGTGCCCGCTGATTGTTTAGGAGGCGTGGATGTCGATTAAGTCCCCAGTCCTGGTGATGACCTTTAACCGCCCCGACACCACGGCTGCGGTGATGGCAGAGATTGCCAAGGCACAGCCGCCCAAGATTTTCTTATTCAGTGACGGTGCGCGGGCAGACCGGCCCGGCGAAGCGAAGCTCGTTGCCGAAACTCGTCGGGTGATGGAAGAGGCGGTTACCTGGGGTGCCGAAGTGCACACCCGCTACAACGAAACAAACCAGGGTTTATTTGCGGGAGTCTCTGGCGCGATTGATTGGTTTTTCTCGGAAGTGCCGGAGGGAATCATCCTCGAAGACGACTGCGTCCCTCACCCCGATTTCTTCCCCTACTGCGATGAATTACTGGAGCGCTATCGCAATGACGAGCGCGTGTGGTGTGTCTCAGGGGATAACTCTCTGGAGCTTCCGGTGACAGGAAACGCAAGTTATGGGTTTATTCGAGACCCATTGATCTGGGGATGGGCCACCTGGGCGCGAGCCTGGCAGCACTTTGATCGCGACTTCGCGTATTGGCGCGAGGTTCGCGGAACTCCGCGGGAGAAACAGCTTTACCCTGACCGGGTGGAGCGCCGTTATCGGCGTGGGGTGTTTGACCGGTACGGAAAAGGTATTGACGCCTGGGCGTTTAAGTGGAAGATGACTGTTCACTACCACGATGGCTTAGCAGCCGTTCCTCGGGTCAATCTAGTCAGCAACATTGGCTGGAATCGCCCTGATGCAACTCACACCAAAGGTGATTCGTTTAAGGCGGCCAGACCCACTTTCCCAATTCTGCCGCTCGTTCATCCCGAGCACGTTGCACTGGATGAGGCGGCTCAAACAGAGTTTGTTGAGTCTCGTGGCCTAGGGGTCAAGAAATATCGGGTGAGCTATCAGGTGAAGAAGTGGATTGGTCGTGTCCGCCGCCTAGTCGGTCGAATGATGGGGCGTTGATAGCGATGTGGGCGAAACTGCTTGACCTATTGAGAGGAGTCCTGATCGGGGCTGCCGAAGTTGTTCCGGGCGTGAGTGGTGGAACTATCGCACTCCTCGTAGGGGTCTACAACACGCTGATTGGATCGGCCTCGTTGGTCGTCCGAGCGGTCGTCGGGACTTTCTCGCCGTCACGGCATGAGCGGTGGCGAGAGGTTGCTCGACTGCCCTGGTTGCGATTGGTGTTAATCCTGGTGGGAATGGGTTCTGCCATTGTGCTCGCCGCGAGGGTTCTAGAACCACTCATCGAGTCCTATCCCGAACACACGAGAGGTTTATTCGCCGGATTGATCATGGCATCTCTTGTGGTTCCCCTCCGCATGGCGGGAGGGCTTAAAGGGCGGAAAGATTTCCTCGTTCTCGCAGGAGCTGCAGCGCTGACCTTTGTCCTGACCGGGCTTCCCGCTGTTGCAGTGCAAGACCCCTCGCTCTGGATTGTGTTGTTGGCAGCGGCACTCGCCATTTGTGCGCTGGTGTTGCCTGGAGTGTCAGGCTCGTTCCTTCTGCTGAGCATTGGTCTCTATGAGCCGACCATTCAAGCGGTGAATGACCGAAATGTTGGATACCTCGGAGTATTTGCCCTTGGGGCAGTGTTTGGCCTGGGAAGTTTTGTCGTCGTGCTCCAATGGCTTCTTGCTCATCGAACGCGAATCACCCTGTTGGTGATGACTGGTTTGATGGCGGGATCTCTTCGCGCCTTGTGGCCATGGCAAACCGACGAGAGACACCTCTTGGCCATCGGGTCAAATGGCGCAGAAGTTGGAATGTGGGCCGTAATAGGCCTCGTCGCAGTCAGTGTGATGGTGTGGCTAGAGCGCCGCTACCACCGCTCTCACGCAGGCTGAAGTGCTTCTTCTTTGAGCTGAGCCTTCCACTCCACCAGTGATCTCACGAGCGCGCTCGGGTCTTCGGCGAGGTGGTCCATCGCGTCTTCTGGTACCCAGTAGTTGACTGCAACAAACGAGCGAACCCGCTCGCTGGGGTCTTTGGCCAGAGCGCGAAGCACATCGCACGGCGTCTTCGGGTTGCGGGCGAGGCATTCGCGAACGGACGCCTCTTTGTCCTTCGCTAACGCTTCGTACACCTCTGTCGGCAGGTGGTAGCTCAGCGCAGCGCTCTCACGAATTTTCTTGTTGGGGTCTTTTGCCATCTTCTTCAGGCGCTCCACCTTTGATTCGGTGACCGCGGGGGAGAGGAACTGCGCGACTGGGTCGTCAGACCTGTTCTCGTCAACGAGCTTCTTCATCTGGTCTCGTTGGGCCGGAGTATTAAAGCGAATGCATGACATGGATTCGAGAGTAAACCTCAGAGGAAAAAACCAAATATCAAGACGCGGAGTGTCACCGAGTTTTCAGACAATTGTGAGGTTCGTCCAATGCCTATGATTGGGCTGTGGGGGAGCAGGGTGAAGTAAGCACCAGGGTGTTCACGATTCCGAACATCATCAGTTTCGTGCGACTGCTCACCATTCCGGTCTTCTTATGGCTGGTCTGGCGCGGAGGCTATGACGTGACGGCCCTCGTCGTTTTGATCGCTGCGGTCTCCACGGATTTTGTCGACGGCCTCGTGGCCAGAAAGCTCAATCAGGTCTCAAAACTTGGCCAGCTCCTTGACCCACTGGCCGATCGACTCTTCATCGCGGCTGCGGTGATAGCTCTTGCGATGCGCGATGTCGTACCGGTATGGCTGGTGGTCATCGTGGTGTTGAGAGATGTAGCGCTTGGTGTTGGCGCAATTTTCCTCTCCCGATACGGAGCGGGAATCCTGCCGGTGAAGTGGATGGGCAAATGGGCAACCTTTGCGCTGTTGGCATCTCTTCCCTTGTTCCTGCTGGGAGCTTTGGTGGATTCGCTCTCGATATATGTGGAACCATTCGCGTGGGCGGTGGCCCTAGCCGGCACCGTTTTGTATTGGTGGGTCGGCTTCTTATACCTGGGTCAAGCCCTCCGGATTGCTCAAAAATCTGGTCAAAACCACCCCTGAGATTCCGCTACGCTAATGCCACACGAGTGAGTGGGGGAAGTAAATGTCGGATCATCTCGAGGGCGAGCACGGCCCTGGTGACGCATCCTCCACACAGCGGTTTGGTCCTGACTTCAAAGAACAGCTTCACAGCCTCGAAAACGGGTTAAGTCTCGAAGAGCAGGAAACCATCGACGCTCTTCCCGCCGGTTCCGCATTGCTGATTGTTCGGCGAGGTCCTTCGGTTGGAGCACGGTTCTTGCTTGACCAAGAGCGCACCGTCGCCGGTCGTCATCCCGACGCAGACATCTTCTTGGACGATGTGACCGTATCTCGTCGCCATGCGGAGTTTGTCCGTCACGGCAGTTCGTTCGAAGTGCGCGACATGGGTTCGCTCAACGGAACCTATTTTGATGGTGTCTTAATCGACCAAGCTCTGCTCCACGAGGGCGCTGAAGTTCAAGTCGGTAAGTTCCGCATGACTTTCTACCCGTCCCCTGCAGACAAGTCTGAGCGAGGGTCATAGGTGGCGGCCGAAAAAGCGGCCGCAGCATCACGTCAGACCGGCCAGACGCTATTGTCCATTGGGCAAGTACTTCAGCGACTCACTCCTGAATTTCCCGACCTCTCTCCCAGCAAGCTGCGCTTTCTCGAAGACCGCGACTTGGTCAAGCCCAGCAGGACACCTGCGGGTTACCGCACCTATTCCTCGGCAGACCTCGAGCGCCTTCGGTTCATTTTGGGTGTGCAGCGCGACCACTATCTTCCCCTCAAGGTCATCAAGCAGTACCTGGATGAATTGGACCAGGGCGGATCGCCCGAGCTTCCCGGCGTGACCCAGATGATCGCAGCGGTGGTCGTGGGTCGCCAGGACACTTTAGACCGTAAAGAGCTGATGGAGAAGGCAGGGGCATCGAAGGCGCTGCTCGATGACGCCATCTCCCAAGGACTCATTCCCGCAGGGGCGCTGTTTGATCAGCACGACCTGCGCATTTTGGAGACGTTGGTGAAAGCGGAAGGCTTTGGTCTTGGACCGAGGCACTTGCGGGGGCTTCGCGCCCAAGTTGAGCGTGAACTAGACCTCGTGGTTCGAGCTGTGGGGAGCTCGAGAAGCGCAACGCCGAAGCAGCAACGCTCGGCCGGGGAAGCTCAGCGTGAACTTGCCGATGTCGTCCAGTCGTTGCGCCAGGCTCTTACCAGGCAGGCGCTGGACGGGCTAGAGTCTTAACCAACACCCAAGCGACACGCCCGGGACGGGTTCAATCGGGTCTTGCCGGTTTTCTGTTCCCGCGACAGTAGTGTGGGTGAGCACAACTTAACCGTCAACTAGAGGATGAAGGTTGGGACAGTCGATGGACGACACCACAACTGGTCAGGGCGCGTACCCCGGCGAGCTGCTGTTTACTGACGGCCTACCCGAGCTCGACGACGAGCACGGCTACCGCGGTCAGACTGCTGCGTCGGCTGCCGGCATCAGCTACCGCCAGCTCGACTACTGGGCACGCACAGGATTGGTAGAGCCCACCATCCGCAACGCAGCGGGGTCAGGTTCTCAGCGCCTCTACGGTTTCCGCGACATTTTGGTCTTGAAGCTGGTGAAGCGCCTTCTCGATACCGGAATTTCTCTCCAGCAGATCCGCGTGGCTGTCGAACAGCTGCGAAGCTCTGGCGTCAACGATCTTGCTCAGACCACTCTGATGAGCGATGGTGCGAGCGTCTACCTCTGCACCTCAAACGATGAAGTTATCGACTTAGTCTCGCGGGGTCAGGGAGTGTTTGGAATCGCCGTGGGCAAGGTGCTGCGTGAAGTGGAGTCGGAGCTTGTCAGCGCCGAAACGGTGGATGCCACCGTCGATCCCCGCGATGAGCTTGCTGCTCGGCGTAGCCGCCGCGCGAGCTAATTACTAAACGTTTGCTTGAACCTGCTCGAGTAGTCGGGTGAAGGCCTTCGCAGCGTCTTCAGCGCTTTCCCCAGGCCACAGGTGAATCGGGGTGGCAGAGCCTTGGGCCTGCTGCAACACCACGCGCTCTGGCATTGCAGGCTCCAGCACGCGATTGCCAAACATTTCACGCATCTCGTCGATTCGGAATTGGTGTTCCACCGATTGTGGGCGCACTCGGTTGACGACCACTCCGAGTGGTTGAAGCCGTGGGGAGACCACGCGACGCAATTCGTCGACAGCTCGGAACGCACGCTGAGTGGCCGCAACGGAGAACAAGCTTGGCTCGGTCACCACGACGACCGCGTCGCTAGCTGTCCAAGCCATACGAGTAAGGCCGTTGAGGGATGGGGGAGTGTCAATCAACACAAGGTCATATTCGGCTTCAACGCTTGCGAGAGCCTCTTCGATTCGCCAAATCTCACGCTTGGTCAGCAGGGGAGTATCGAACTGCATCGACATAGGAGAGCCCAGGAGCAAATCTACTTTTCCGGCATGCGTCTTTGACCAGCCACTTTGCACAATCGCTTGACGAACCTGCTGGGGGCGAGGGTTTTGTAATACGTGGGCAAGATTGAGGTGGTTGGCTACCGAGACGTCCAAGCCAGTCGACGCGTCAGATTGAGGGTCGACATCGATGACCAAGGTGCGCAAACCTTTAGCAAAGGCAGCCGAGGCGAGACCCAATGTGACTGTGGTCTTGCCGACACCGCCCTTGAGGGAGCTGACACTGACGACGCGCATTTGGCCAAGCATATCCTCAGTAGGCTAGGGGTACTGTTCGGCGCGCGGGCTCACAAGGTCCGCCCGCGAGAGAGGTCTCCCGCTTGTTTAACAAAATCCTTGTCGCCAACCGTGGCGAAATTGCCATTCGTGCATTTCGCGCTGCTTTTGAGCTTGGCGCGAAGACTGTTGCGGTCTATCCGCACGAGGATCGAAACTCACTGCACCGGATGAAAGCCGATGAGGCGTACCTCATTGGTGAAAAAGGGCACCCGCTTCGTGCCTACCTAGATGTCGACGAGATCATTCGCGTGGCCCTGCACGCTGGCGCAGATGCCATTTACCCGGGATATGGCTTCCTGAGCGAGAATCCAGAGCTGGCGAAGAAGGCTTCCGAACACGGAATTACCTTTATTGGCCCTCCCGTGAGTGCCTTGGAATTCGCAGGAAACAAGGTCACCGCGAAGGAAACCGCCCGTAAGGCGGGTGTTCCGGTGTTGGCCTCGAGCGACGCCACAACCGATATCGACGCCCTGATTGCCTTTGCCGATGAGATTGGCTACCCCGTCTTCGCTAAGGCCGTTGCCGGCGGTGGTGGACGTGGAATGCGCAGGGTTGAGAACAAGTCGGATCTTCGCCCTGCTCTTGAGGCCGCTATGCGCGAAGCAGCGAGTGCATTTGGCGATGACCGCATGTTTATTGAGCAGGCAGTGGTTCGCCCCAGACACATCGAGGTTCAAATCCTCGCCGATGCGACCGGTGACACCATCCACCTGTTCGAGCGTGATTGTTCGCTGCAGCGGCGTCACCAAAAGGTGATTGAAATCGCGCCTGCCCAAAATCTTGACCCCGCAATTCGCGAGCAGATGCTTGCCCACGCTGTCGCGTTCGCGAAGTCGGTGGGATATGTCAACGCTGGAACAGTTGAGTTCCTGCTCGACACCGCTGGTCCCCGGGCTGGAGAGCACGTGTTCATCGAGATGAACCCCCGTATCCAGGTCGAACACACCGTGACCGAAGAAGTTACCGATGTGGATCTCGTTCAATCCCAGATGCTGATTGCCTCAGGCTCGACTCTTAAAGACCTAGGGCTTAGCCAAGAATCCATCCAGGTGCGCGGTGCGGCGCTTCAGTGCCGTATCACCACCGAGAACCCAGCTCAAGATTTCCGCCCGGATACCGGAAAAATCACCACCTATCGCTCACCCGGTGGCGCAGGGGTGCGCTTGGACGGTGGAACCATAAACCAGGGCGCTCAAGTATCGCCCTATTTCGACTCGATGCTCGCGAAGATGACTGTTCGCGGTCGCGACTTTTCCAAAGCTGTTGGGCGCGCGCGCCGAGGCCTTGCAGAGTTTCGAATCCGCGGTGTCCACACCAACATCCCGTTCTTGCAAGCAGTGTTGGCTGATGAAGCATTCTTGGCAGGGGACGTCTCTACGTCGTTTATCGACGAGCGCCCCGAGCTCATCCAGGCTCGACCCTCAAAAGACCGCGGCACCAAGCTGCTGAGCTGGTTGGGCGATGTCACCGTCAACCAGCCTTATGGAGATGGTCAAGGGCTCATTCGCCCCTCGACCAAACTTCCCGTGGTTGATGTGGATTCCCCTGCCCCTGCGGGAACGAGGCAGCAGCTGCTCGAGCTAGGCCCACAAGGATTTGCCTCTGCACTTCGCGCCCAGAAAGCCCTCGCAATCACCGACACGTCGTATCGCGACGCGCACCAGTCGCTTCTGGCGACCCGCGTGCGCACCAAAGACCTCGTCGATGTGATGCCCGCTGTTGCCAGGCTCACCCCCGAGCTGTTTTCAGTGGAGGCCTGGGGCGGTGCAACTTACGACGTAGCGTTGCGGTTCCTCCAAGAGGACCCCTGGGAGCGGCTCTCGCGCATGCGCGCAGCACTTCCTAACCTCGCCATCCAGATGCTGTTGCGTGGTCGAAACACGGTCGGATACACCCCCTATCCGCTGGAGGTGACGGACGCATTTGTGGAAGAGGCCACCTCAACGGGTGTCGATATCTTCAGGATCTTTGACGCGCTCAACAATGTCGATCAAATGCGCCCAGCAATTGATGCCGTGTTGGCGACCAATAAGGCCGTTGCGGAGGTGGCGCTGTGCTACAGCGGAAACCTTCTCGACCCGAATGAGAACCTTTACACCCTCGACTATTACCTGTCGATGGCAGAAAAGGTCGTCAATGCTGGCGCCCACATCATCGCGATTAAGGACATGGCAGGATTGCTCCGCGCAGAGGCCGCGGAAAAACTTGTCACGGCCCTTCGTGAGCGCTTTGAACAGCCAGTCCACCTCCACACCCACGACACCGCGGGAGGCCAGCTCGCTACCCTCCTTGCCGCTTCTCATGCAGGTGTAGACGCCGTCGACGCGGCATCTGCTCCACTGTCGGGCACCACCAGCCAGCCGTCGCTGTCTGCTCTGGTGGCAGCACTTGAAAACACCGAGCGTGACTCTGGAGTCTCGCTCGAAGCTGTCTCGTCACTCGAGCCATATTTCGAGGCTGTTCGACGTATTTATGTCCCCTTTGAGTCAGGTCTGCCCTCACCCACCGGACGTGTCTATCACCACGAAATCCCAGGTGGGCAGCTTTCCAATCTGCGGCAGCAGGCAATTGCGTTGGGACTGGCGGACCGTTTTGAAGCGATTGAGGATTGGTATGCCGCGGCAAACCGTATCCTTGGTCGCCCCACCAAGGTGACACCCTCGAGCAAGGTGGTGGGCGACTTGGCGCTTCAAATGGCAGCTGCCGATGTGGACCCGGATGATTTTGAAGCCCACCCTGATCGCTATGACATCCCCGATTCGGTAATCGGGTTCATGGCGGGAGAGCTAGGAGATCCTCCTGGCGGGTGGCCAGAGCCGTTTAGGTCAAAGATCATGAAGGGCCGCAGTCGCTTGGCCGAACAGGCGCCACTGAGTGATGAACAACGCGCTCGTCTCCAGCGCTCTGGCGTAGAGCGTCAAAGCATTCTCAATGAGCTGTTATTCCCCGCACCGACCAAGGAATTCTTGGCTAACCGCGAGCAATACGGTGACGTCTCGGTAATCGACACTCTCGACTATCTCTATGGTCTTCGCCTGGGCGAAGAAACCCTGATCTCGGTAGAACCCGGAGTGGATCTCTACGTCGAGCTTGAGGCAATCAGTGAGGTCGACGACCACGGAATGCGCACCGTGTTGGCAAGTCTCAACGGCCAAACACGTCCTGTCACTGTTCCCGATCGAAGCGTCAGTGTCGATATTCCCACTGCGGAAAAGGCCGACTCTTCTAACCCCGCTCACGTGGCTGCACCCTTTGCGGGCGTCACCACTGTGAAGGTGAGTGTGGGGGACTCAGTCGAAGAAGGCGACACCATTGCCACTATCGAAGCGATGAAGATGGAAGCGGCCATTACCGCGACCGTATCGGGTGTCGTGGAGCGTTTGGCAACCCAAACCACCCAGTCGGTTGAGGCGGGGGATTTGTTGGTTGTTCTCACCGTTGAGGGATAGTCTCTAGTGGCCTGATTTCAGGTTCACTAAAGACTTAATCACTTTTAGTTTTCACTAGACTTCCGAGAAGGAATACGTGTAATGGCAAAAGCCAATTCGACCGGAACCAACTCCGCAGAGGGTCACAGCGAGCTCCAAGGAGAAGACGTGGCAAACGAGAGTGTCGAAGAAACCGAGCTAGACGATCAAGCAGTCGACCCCAGCGCAATCGACGCTGACGGCGAAGTTCAAAGCCACGCTGTCACGCTCAATTCAGACGCCATGTATCAGCGACGCGCTGAAGGCGTGAGCGAGACTCCAGAACCCGCAGCAATGCTGACCGAGGATCGACTTCTCGACAAGAAGAAGACGGCCGATGTTCCACAAGGTGCATTCCAGCGCTTCCTCTACGAAACCAGCTTCCACTTAATCAATGTGGGCGATTCGAGGAAATGGCGCGCGCACAAGGCTCTGAGTCGTCGCATTGCGACTCCGTTTGAGTCGGGGGCCCGTTTCGTTCCCGTTCTTACCCGAAAGGGCGGTGTGGGAAAGACCACCGTGACCACTCTGTTGGGCATGGCACTTGCCGAAGTTCGAGACGACCGAGTGGTTGCCATTGACGCCAACCCTGACCGCGGAACGCTTGCCGAGCGAGTTCCGCGCTCCACCGCTGCCACCGTGCGTGATGTGGTGAAGCTCGCTGCGGGAATCCATGGTTTCACCGACTTTGTCGAGTTGGTCTCAAAAGACAAGACCCGTCTACACGTTCTTGCCTCCGATACCGATCCACTGCTCTCAGAAGCCTTCGACGAAGACGACTACAACGTTGTCGCGGACCAGGCAGCACGTTTCTACTCGATTGTTCTCACTGACTGCGGTACCGGTGTGGTGCACTCGGTGATGAAGCCAACCCTGGAGCGCGCCGACGGTTTGGTGATTGTCTCCGGTGGAAGCATCGACGAAGCTCGCTTGGCCTCTGAAACTCTTACCTGGTTGGAAGCAAACGGCTGGGGTGACCTCGTGAAAAACTCTGTGGTCGCGCTCAACACCGCCACCCAGGGCACCAATGTGGTGAAGCTCGACGAAATCGAAGAACACTTCCTCTCTCGTGTGCGCGACGTCGTGCGCATCCCCTACGACCCCCTGCTTGCTGCGGGCTCAGTAGTGGAGTGGGAGAAGCTCAGCCCGCTCACCCGCGACTCCGTTCGCGAACTCGCGGCACTCGTTGTTGAGGGGATCGCCGAGGGCGAAGGGGAGTAGCCCAGTGGCTATTCGGGAGATTCGCTTCTTTGGAGACCCGATTCTTCGAAGCGCTTGCGACCGCGTCGATCCTGGCTCTGAGCGCGCCAAGTCCCTGGTTCACGACCTAATCGACTCGGTGAAGGTTCCAGGCCGTGCAGGTGTGGCGGCCAACCAGATTGGTGTGGGTCTTCGCGCATTTAGCTACAACGTTGACGGTGAAGTGGGCTATGTCTTAAACCCGACCCTCGTGTCAGTGGAAGGCGAGCCTGATCTTGTAGACGAGGGGTGCCTATCGGTGCCTGGCCTGAGCTACCCGAGGCGTCGATATCCCAAAGCAACAGTGACTGGTGAGCTGCTGGATGGAAGCACGATCACCCTCAGCGGCGAGGGTCTCATGGCCCAGGCGCTCCAACACGAGTGCGACCATTTAGAGGGTCACTTGTACATCGAAGGACTTGAAGCAGACGTCAAGAAAGAAGCTATGGCGGCCATCCGCGAATCAGACTGGTTTAACCAGAACTAAGAACTCTTTCCGTCAGTAGCTTCTGCATAGAGCGCGTCAATTTCGGCTGAGAAGTCGCCCAAAATCACCTGACGCTTGATACTCATCTTTGGAGTCAAGTGTCCCGTTGCTTCGGTAAGTTCAATTGGCAAAATATGGAATTTCCTAATCGATTCCGCACGAGATACTCGTTCGTTCGCCGCATCCACTGCTGCCTGAACCTCCGCCAACACCGTTGGGTGCTTGGCAGCCTCAGACAGGCTGAGTTCGCCCTCCACACCGTTATTGGCAAGCCAGGTCGGCAGCATTTCCCCATCGAGGGTGATCAGCGCGGAGACAAAGGGGCGCTGGTCTCCAGCGACGACGACCTGGGAGACGATTGGGTTGGAGCGAATGGGGTCTTCCAACTGTGCGGGGGCTACGTTCTTGCCTCCCGCGGTCACAATAATTTCTTTCTTTCGGCCGATGATGGTCAAGTAGCCTTCATCATCGATGGTGCCGAGATCGCCGGTCTTGAACCAGCCATCCTTAGTGAAGGTGTCTTTGGTGGCGTCTTCGTTGTTCCAATAGCCATCGAAGACGTTGACACCTTTGACCTGCACCTCGCTGTCGTCAGCGACGCGGATAGACACACCGGGTAGGGCCGGACCGACGGTTCCAATCTTGAAGTGGTCGACCAAGTTCACCGTCGCGGGGGCAGTGGTTTCTGTCAGGCCATAGCCTTCCAAAATTCGAAGACCCATCGAGCGGTAGAAATGCCCCAGACGGGTACTCAGCGGCGCAGAACCTGACACGGCGTATTGCACGCGACCGCCCATGGCCTTCTTCAGTTTGCTCAACACCAAACGGTCAAAGAGGGCAAAGCGTGCGCGTAGCGCGAGGGGGACCTGACCTCGATCGAGTGCCTTCGAATACTCAACAGCAGTATCGGCAGCGGTGCGGAAGATTGACCCCTTACCGCCAGACTCAGCCTTTTGTTCGGCCGAGTTATAAACCTTCTCGAACACGCGAGGGACAGCAAGGAGGAAGGTGGGTTTGAAGCTTCCCAGTGCCGGAAGCAGCTGCTTGGTGTCGGCCTGGTGGCCTACCTTTACGCCCGAGGACACTGCCAGCACCGCAATGAAGCGGGCGAAAATGTGGGCGGTGGTGATGAATAACAGGGTGGAAGCCCCAGGCTTGACCACGTCGTACATAGCCACTTGGGCGTTCCTTGTGGTCTCGACAAAGTTTGAGTGAGTAAGAACACAGCCTTTAGGGAGTCCGGTCGAGCCTGAGGTGTAAATCAGTGTTGCGGGGTCGCTGCCCTTCGCGGAGCTCCGGCGTTTCTCGACCTCATCGTCGGTTACTTTCGAGCCTGATTTCGCCAGTTTGTCGAGATCACCTAAATCAACCTTCCAAATGTGCTGGATCTGGGGGAGCTCGCTTCGCACCTCATCGAAGCGCGCAAAATGCTCCGCAGTTTCAACCATCAACCAGGTCGCACCCGAGTCTTCCAGGGTGTACTGAATCTGGGCGGGAGCACTGGTCTCGTAAATCGGCACGAGGAGAGCTCCGCTAAACCAGGTCGCAAAGTCCATCAGTGTCCACTCGTAGCGGGTCTTGCACATAAACCCGATGCGATCGCCCTGCTTTACACCGGCGGCAATGAGGCCTTTTGCGAGTGCAACAACCTGGTCGTAAAACTCTCTGGTGGAAACATCCGACCAGCCACCGTCCTCGGTGGGAAGTGAAAAGAGTGGAGAGTCAGGCGAGAGACGTACTCGATCGACAAGAAGGTCTGTCGCATTTGCAGAAGGATCGGCAGGGACGACAGCGGGTACATGAATCTCGCGCACGCTTACTCCTTTGTTAGCGGTCGACAATTTCGTTTACCTTACCGGGCCTGCGGTTGTGTTGGCTGGACAAATACCGCGAAGCTCCGGCGCATACACTGAGGCCCGTGCACAGCATTGGAATAGACATCGGCGGAACCGCCATTAAGGCGGGGTTGCTCGATGACGCCGGGAACCTGGTCAGGAGTGCCAGACGTAACTCTGTGCCCAGCGACCCAGACGACATCGTCGAGCAGACGGTCTCGTTAATCGGCGAGCTTGCCGAAGGGTTAGAGCGCTACAGCGTCGGAGTAGCTGTCGCCGCGTTCCTGGACCCCACTCGTGACACCGTGGTGCTCTCACCCAACATTGCCTGGGAGAACAGGCCTCTTCGTGCCGAACTCGAATCAATTCTCGGAGTCCCCATAACTATTGAGAACGACGCTAACGCCGCTGCCTGGGGTGAGTTTCAACGCGGCGCAGGTCTTGGCGCAGAATCGATGGTCATGGTTACCCTCGGCACAGGAGTGGGAGGAGCGGTGATTGCCGGAGGCTCCCTGCTCGTTGGTTCACACGGAATTGCGGGAGAGTTAGGTCACATCATTGTTGAACCAGATGGCCCACAGTGCGGCTGTGGGCAATTTGGCTGTCTTGAAGCGGTCGCATCCGCTACGGCGTTTGTAAGGGACTATCGCGAACATACCGGCGATTCCGACGTGACAACAGCGAACATTGAACAAGCGTTGTCGAATCGCCCTGAACTTTCAGCGCAGCTCTTCGGTCGCGCCGCGCGGGGCTTGGCGCTGGCGCTGTTGGATGTCCAGGCGGTGCTCGACCCGGAGCGTGTGGTCATTGGCGGGGGAATGGCAGACAAAACGGGAGCTTTCCTCCTGCCCCTTATCGAACACGAGTGGGCCGAACTCTCTCGCGGGCGCAGAAGCCACGCGAAGCCAGAGATTCGACTGGCAACCCTGGGAAACACTGCAGGTGTAATTGGGGCGGCTCTTGCCTCACGTGCAGCAGATGCGGGCGCGGACTAGTCTGAGGCCCGGAGAGTAAGGAGCACGCGTGTTTTATTGGTGGGTGAAAAATGGGCTGCTGGGCCCATTGGTGTCCACTGTGTTCCGCCCCACAATCACGGGAGTGGAGCACGTGCCCCGTGACGGCGCGGCAATCATCGTGTGCAACCACCTGTCTTTTGTCGACAGCATCTTTCTTCCTCTTGCGATTCCCCGGCAAATGACGTTTCTTGCCAAGAGTGACTACTTCACGGGCAAAGGACTTCGGGGTGCGATTGTGAAGTGGTTTATGACCTCGGCGGGCCAGTTACCCATCGATCGCTCAGGGGGTAAAGCCTCAGAAGCCTCACTGAACACCGGTCTAGGTGTGCTGGCGGAAGGGCGCGTCTTGGGTATTTACCCGGAAGGTACTCGCTCGCCTGATGGTCGCGGCTATCGCGGTCGCACCGGAGTGGCGCGTATGGTGCTCGAAGCTCACGTTCCTGTGATCCC
>Ga0181573_10000806_pt1 | contig 32284 bp, 9 predicted proteins | sample 101ome_25_FD_148643 | JGI IMG/M metagenome (GOLD analysis project Ga0181573, IMG submission 148643) | Coastal salt marsh microbial communities from the Groves Creek Marsh, Skidaway Island, Georgia - 101409BT metaG (spades assembly) | ecosystem: Environmental > Aquatic > Marine > Intertidal zone...
CGTCGTCGAATCGGAGAAGATAGAGGTCAAGGGCGGAGATCTCAAAAAAACTCCACAAAACGAGAGCTGATTGGCTGTGGGGTCCAGACATTTGACTCATTGATCCTTGAGTTATGAATTCCCATAGAGCACCTTTTTTTTTCTTCAACCAACTCGAAAACCTCGACGCCTCACTCTCGGAGACTCCGCGCTCGCGAGGCGTTGGAAGAGGATGGCGTCGACGGCCGCGGTGGGAGTCCGGGCGACCGCGAGGTCGCCGTGGGCTCGGGGCGGCGGTCGCGGCGAGCTCGGATCGCGACACCATGGTATTGGTTCGCAAAGACCCGGACCGCCCAAACGTCGGATCTCGTCGAGGACGTCGACGACCGCCGCCCCTAAAGCCGCGGTGGACGGCTCCGCACCGACCCAGGACGAGCTCCCGGACTTCGCCAAGGCGCGGAGACCGCTGCCGAACGTCCGGGACGTCGTCAAGAACCCGATCAAGTTCGCGAGCGACCTCACCGACGCCATACCCAAGGGCGCCGATCGCGTCATCGAACAGAAGGTGCGCCAGGTTGTCGTCCCCGCGAACAGGCTCGAGGACGCCATGCGCGCGCTGTCCGGCCCGGAGCTCGCCGCCAAGACGGACGAGTTCCGCGACAGGCTCAAGAAGGGCGAGACCCTGGACGATCTGCTCGTCGAGGCCTTCGCGGTGGTCCGCGAGTGCGCCAGGCGCGAGCTCAACATGAGGCACTTCGACGTCCAGCTCGTCGGCGGCGCGCTGCTGCACGACGGGTGCATCTGCGAGATGGCCACGGGCGAGGGCAAGACGCTGACGGCGACGCTGCCCGCGTACCTTAACGCGCTCAAGGGTAAGGGGGTGCACGTCGTCACCGTGAACGATTACCTCGCGAGGCGCGACGCCGAGTGGATGGGCCGCGTGCACCAATCGCTCGGGCTCACCGTGGGCACCATCCAGACGGACATGGAGGCGGAGGAGCGGAGGGAGGCGTACGAGGCGGACATAACCTACGTCACCAACACCGAGGTTGGCTTCGATTACCTGCGGGATAACATGGCCAACGAGGCGCACGAGCTGGTCATGCGCCGCGGGTTCAACTTTGCCATCGTCGACGAGGTCGATTCCGTCCTCATCGATGAGGGGCGAAACCCGCTGCTCATCACGGGTCCCGCGACGGAGGGCGACGAGGAGATGAACAAGTACACCGTCGCCTCGCAGGTGGCCGCGCAGCTCAGGGAGGGCGCGGATTACGTCGTGGACCGCAAGCAGAAGACGGCGGATTTAACCGAGCGGGGGATGATGGTCGCGGAGCAGCTCCTGGGCGTCTCGGACATCTGGGACACGTACGACCCGTGGGGCCGGTACCTGCTCCTCGCGGTCAAGGCCAAGTCTCTGTACCTCCGCGACGTCCACTACATCGTCCGCGAGGGTCAGGTGATGATCGTCGACGAGGGCACCGGGCGCGTGCAGCCCAACCGCCGGTGGAACGATAACATCCACCAGGCGGTTGAGGCCAAGGAGGGCGTCGAGATCAAGCGGGAGAACACCACCGTCGCGTCCATCTCGTACCAGTGCCTGTTCAAGCTCTACGACAAGCTATCCGGCATGACCGGCACCGCGTCCACCGAGGCTGAGGAGCTCTACACGACGTACAGGCTCTCGGTCGTCACCGTGCCCACGCACAGGCGGAACCAGCGCGTCGATAAACCCCACGCGATGTTCCGAACGGCGGCGGCTCGATGGAACGCCGTGGCGGACCTCATCGTGTCGTGCCACTGGGAGGGACGGCCGGTGCTCGTGGGCACCACCTCGGTGGAGCACAGCGAGTACCTCTCCCGGCTCCTCGCCGAGTACAGGTGGCAGTCCCAGGACGGCAAGCTGGTGAACGGGGTGCCCCACAAGCTCCTCAACGCCCGCCCGCAGCTCGCGGCGAAGGAGGCGGAGATTGTCGCTCAGGCTGGCCGCGCCCACGCCGTGACGATCGCCACGAACATGGCGGGACGAGGTACCGACATCGTGCTCGGCGGTAACCCCCCGGGCCTCGCCAGGCTCTTCCTCGAGCGCACGCTGTTTCCCAAGCTCAGCGTGGGCACCCCCGAGGCTGACGACGCGTCGGAACCCAACCCGATGGCCACCGTCGGGATGTCCCCCAAGACGGAGGCTGCGGTTCAGGCCGCGGTGGGCCTCGCTCACGTCACCGCCAAGGCGGACGGCGCCGTACCGGTGTCTCCCGACAGCGTCGTGGCGCTCGTGACGGAGGCTGTCGAGTACGCGGAGCAGATTCTGAGGGGCGGCGCGGTGCGGGAGGCTGCGGAGGCGGCGGCGGCTGAGAGGGAGAAGGAGATTGGCGGCCCGAATCCCGTCATGAACGCGCTCAGGCACGCCGCGGTTTGCCTCCTCGAGGACTGCACCGCGCAGTGTGAGCGCGAGGCGACGCTCGTGCGCGACCTCGGCGGCCTTCAGGTCATCGGCACCGCCCTCCACGACAGCCGCAGGGTGGACAACCAGCTCCGCGGTCGAGCCGGTCGGCAGGGCGACCCGGGCTCCACCATCTTCTGCCTCTCGATGGAGGACGAGCTCATGGCGGTGTACTGCCCGGGATGGGCGTCGTCGTCGGTGTGGGACTGGTCCGGGATGGAAGACGACACCCCGCTCTTCTCCGACGTCGTCGATAAGCAGCTCGCGGGGATCCAGGCGTCCATCGAGGACTTTCACGCCACGCACAGGACGTCGACGTACGAGACGGATCGAATCATCGACGGCCAGAGGGACGCCATATACAACGTTCGACGCAAAGTCTTGGAGGACGGCCAGCAGCCGCTCAGGGCCAGGCTACTGCGGTACATCGAGTGGATCGTCGACGACGCGTGCGACAGGGCCAAGGTTGACGGCCTGAGGCCGATCGACGACTGGGACATCGAGGGCCTCCTCGACGACCTCCGCACGGTCTTCGCGGGCAGGAGGGACCAGTGGCTGAACGAGTCCGGGCAAACGATGAGCGAGTTCCCGCACTTCCTCCCCGGCGTGGACGCTCGCGGAATCCGCGACGCGCTCAAGAGCAAGGGCGCCATGCCGCTCCAGACGGAGCTCCCGGGCCTGGAGGCGGCGCCGGAGGTTGTCGCGGCGGCGCTTCGAGGTGTGGACGTCGTCGACATGAACCCCCCGGCGAAGCCCGCTCGGGTGGTGGACACGGAGCCCGAGGCTGCGGAGGAGCGCATCGCCGCGCGCGTCGAGAAGCGCATGGAGATCACCCGGGGCATGAAATCGCTGGAGGACTACGGCAAGAGGGGCATGAACGCCGCGGAGGGGAGGATGCTGCGAACGTATCTCTCCGAGAGCGCCATCGCGCTCTACCTGGACAGATTCGCCCGGCTGAACCAGCGGTACGATCGCACCGATCTGGAGGCTGTCGAGCGCGTGTGGGTGCTGAGGGCGATCGACGACCGGTGGCAGAGGCACCTGGTGGAGATGCAGGTGCTTCGGAGCAGCGTCAACGTCCGAGCTTTCGGCCAGCTGGACCCGATGGAGGAGTATCGCATCGACGGCGCGAGGGCCTTTGTCGACATGGTCCGCGACGTGAGGCGCAAGACGGTTGCGAACGTGTTCTTCTTCGTCGGAAGCGCCGTCGAGCCCACGCTGGACTTCGAGGAGGTGGCCGCGGAGGAGGCGGCGGCGGTGGCCAACCCGGCGGCGGCTGAGCGCGAGGCGGAGATCGCGAAGGTTATGCGGGCGACTGGTATGACGGCCATGGCGGATTTCATCTCAAAGGGCGACGACGCCGAGGCGGAGACGGTCCTCGTGGAGGCGCAGAGGCAGGCGGCTCGCGAGGGTAAGAAGCTGCAGGCGATGGACGACGGCGAGCAGAAGAAGATGATGGAGGAGGCTGAGCGGGTGCTGGCCAAGCAGCGGGCGCTGATCGAGGAGGAGGAGGAGGACCTGGACGGTGACTCCGACGGGTCGGTCACTTACAAATTTTGATGATCAAACATCCAAGGCGCGCCCTCAGCCAAACGCCGTCACGCCCATGCGCCGCATGATGTTCTGGCCCTTGAGCGCGTGCATGCCCACCGCGCCCACGTGAAGCGGGACAAACATCTCGTAGTACCAGCCCAGCTGTTTGTGCAGCTTGAACGCCCTACCCGCCAGCTTACCGTCCCTCTTGGACGCTCCCGGGATGGTGTACCCGAAGAAGGGCAGCCCTTTTCCGCCGTAGTATCCCATTATGAACCCCGACACGGGCATCGCCGTCATCATGCCGTACATGACGAGGTGCCCGAGCTGCGCGGCGATCTGCTCCGCCTTGCTACCGGGCACCGCAGCGGGGATCTTGGTCGTCAGACGCAGCGCCAGCCTCGGGATCGTCAGCCCCAGCACGCACAGTCCGAGCGACTTGTGGAGCATCATGAATCGGCCCTTCTCGGCAGCCTGCTCCTTTGGGAGGCTCATGGCGAGCTGAACGAACGCGAACGTCCCGACGGTTCCGCCCGCGATGAGCCAATGGAGCGCCTGAAGCGGCGCGGCGTACTGCTGCTCGAGCGCGGACGCAGCCTCGGCGATCGTCCCGGCGGAGGCGGCGAAGCCCCGCGATGCTCCGGGGTTGGCGGGAAGCGACGACGCAGCCTTGGCGACGGAGGCTACGGCAGTGCGGGCAGTGGGAGCCGCCGCCGCGGTGTACACGGACGATGCCATGGAAGGAACGGCGCGGCGTGAGGTCGCGGCGCCCACCTGCGGGAAAGAGAGGGGGAGGGGACGACGGGCTCAGAACGTCGTGGGGACCGTGCCACGTCGTCTGCTAACAATGGTGTTTTTTGGCTCGCCGGAAGGAGCCGGGCCGGTGTCTCCACTGAGAGTCGCGCGGTCGACGCACCTGGGTCAGCGCGGCTCGGGCCGCACGCCTGAGGGCTGCCTGCTGCATCGGGGAGACGTAAGGGCGGCGCGCTTTGGTTCTGGAAGGCGGAGACCCTGGGGCGATCGAGTCGAAACCGGTTTTGCCAACTGGCACGGTCGAAATTTCGGGGAATTCAGTTGCTGCTGTGTGCCGCCTTGAACTGGGTGCCCATCTCTAGCTAGGGTTCCCTCTTCCCAGAGCGGGCGGCGCGCGGCGGGCGACGGCGACTGGGGGCGGGGTGTCACCTCCCAGTACGTCGCCATGGACTCGGACTCGGAGGATTTCATCGTCGTCGGGACCCCCCTGGAGCAGGAGGAGGAGGCCCGCGGCTACCGCAAGAAGGTGACGGATCTCGCGGTGACGAAGGCGCTTCCGGTGCACAAGCAGGAGGCCACGGACGCGGAGGGCAGGCGACGCTTCCACGGCGCCTTCACCGGAGGATTCTCCGCCGGATACTTCAACACCGTCGGCAGCAAGGAGGGATGGACGCCGCAGCAGTTCACGTCATCGCGCGCCAACCGCGCCAAGGTGACCCAGACGGCGGAAGATTTCATGGACGACGACGAGCGCGAGGAGATGCGCGCGACGGCGCTGGAGGCCCGGGACGATTACGACACGTTCGGAACCGCCGCCGAGCTCCGGGCGCAGCGCGCGATGGCCGCGAGCGAGGCGACGGGCGACGGCGGTCGGCGCAAGGTTTACGGCCCGGCGATAATCCCCGGCCCGGTGCCGTCCGATCTGGTCGTCCCAACCTCTGACCCGGTGGGCGCGAGGCTCCTGCGGCTGATGGGTTGGAGGCGCGGCAAGGGGATCGGGCGCGGCGGGGCAGGCAACGGCAACGGCAACGGCGGCGACGGCGAAGGCGACGGCGACGGCGACGGCGAAGGCGACGTTAACGACGAAAACGGCGGCGGAAGGAGCCGATGGGGAAAGTCCGCAACCGCGCTCGTCGACGACACCCCGCGCTACGTCCTTCACCCGAAGACGAACCTGCACGGCGTCGGGTACGACCCCTTCGAGGGCGCCGAGGAGTTCCGCAAGGTGGCGGAGGCGCGCGCGGTGCGACGGAACGCGGACCCCCGGGGTCTCGGATCCGTCCGGCCGAATCGCGGGGAGGCTTTCGGCGTCGGCGTGTTCGAGGGGGACGACCCGGACGAGGACGTGTACCGAACCAGGACGCTGGGCGGCGACGAGATCGGGCACACGTACGAGATCATGTCCGAGGAGGAGGAGGAGGAGGAGGAGGAAAGGGGGAGGGGGGAAGGGGGTGAGGATGCGAGGCGGCGAGGGGGAGGGAAGGACGGCCGGCGCTCCGCGGTGCGGGGTTTCTCGCTATCCGCGGATACCCTGGCGCCCGCCACGTGGTACCCGCCGCCGGTCGTCCCGAAGTCGTTCCGGGCGTTTCACGTGTTCCCGCCCGGCACGGAGCCACCCCCCGTCGCGGACGCGTCGAGGGCTCTGGCGAAGCCGCCGCCGAGGGCGCCGCCGCCGCCGCCGCCGGTGCCGCCCCCGTCGGATGCGGAACGAGCCAAATTCATCGACACGACGGCCATGTTCGTCGCCAAGAACGGACCCGCGTTCGAGGCTATGGCGCGCGAGAGGCAACGCGGCGATCCCAAGTTCAGCTTCCTCTTCGGCGGCCCGGACGAGGGGTACTACCGGTACAAGCTGGGCGAGTGCCGTCGAGAGTTGGGAGCCGGGACGGGGGCGGTGACGCAGTGGGCGAGCGTGGCGCTCGGCGAGGCGAGGCCCAAGCCGCTGGACGCGGACGATCGCGCGAGGATGCTGGGGGAGACCCCGCTGCCGGCGACGATGAAGGGCGGGGGTCTGGCCAGGCCGTTATCCGCGGCGCCTCCCCCCGGGACTAAGGTACCGGAGAAGCAGCCGGAGACGATAAACGTGAAGGGGATCGCGGCGGGAGATCGGAGCAGGATACAGGCCAATCTCGGGAGCATGTTCACGTCCGGGAGCACCCTCGAGACGCAGGACATGGGCCACGGCTCGCGAGCGCTCAAGCCGGGGCTGACCATGGCTTCTTCGTTTGTATCCGCCGGCGCTCTGGAGGATCCAAAAGAGGCGAGGGAACGGGAGGAACGCGCGAAATTGGCGCCAATCGTAAACTCGCGCGTGAGCCGCGACTGGGCGCCGGAGAGCCTCCTGTGCAAGAGGTTCGACGTGAGGGACCCGTTCGAGGGACGATCAAAGCCCGGCGCGGTGAGGAGCTTCAAGTCGGACAGCATCGTGCTCACGGAGACTGTCGCGGCGGCGACGGCGGCGGCGCCAAAGTTTCTACCGCCGCGGGGGGATGAACGGGTCGCGGCTTCGGTCCCGCCGCCGCCGCCGCCGCCGCGGGTCCCGGCTTCGGTCATGCCGCCGCCGCCGCCGCGGAGCCATCCGCCCGCGGCGCCTACCCCGCCCGTGCGAACCAGTTCAAACCCTGCACTTCAAACCCCGCACTTTGCGGCGGATCCGTCGACGCGGGTCGTTCCGGGCGGAGACCTGCGGCGATACAGCACCGGCGCGTGGGGCTCCCGGCCCGTCTCGTCGGAGCCCGTCTCCGCGCCCCCTAACCTGGGCGAGCCGGCTCTCTCCGCTCTCTCCGACGGTCCCGGTCCCGGTCCCGATCCCGGCTCCGCTCGCGAGCCCAGCGTCCGGGAGGAAGCTGAGAGCTTTCTGGACAGCCTCGGAATCGTTCCGGAGCGACCGATGGAATTTTTCAAAGCCATCTTCGACGACAGCGACGAGGAAAACGACCCCCCGCCGCCGCCCAGACGGAGGGAGAGGGAGGCTTCCGATCCGCGGGATCGCGCGATCAGGACGGTGGAGAGCGCGTCCCTCGAGGGTGGGCGGCAAAAGGTTGAGGCGGTAGAGGCGGATGTCGTCTCGGTCCCCGCGCCACTCCCGGGCGGCGTCCCCGAGAAGCGACGCCGCGACGACGACGACGGCTGGCGTTCGTCGAAGAAGGCGAAGAAGGACTCCAAGAAGAAGGACTCCAAGAAGAAGGACTCCAAGAAGAAGTCCAAGAAGGAGAAGAAGTCCAAGAAGAGCAAGAGGTCGAGGAGGGACCGCTCGGACAGCTCTTCTGACAGCGACTCGTAGTCTAAATAAGAGTTTAGTGATCAGCAGTTCAGTCTGTGGAACGACCTCACACGAGAGTGACGAAGCACCTTCGTTTTATCGTAACTATCTCTCCCCGTGGGCGCACTCCCCACAGCCACCATGGAGGATTCCAACCCCAACATGACCCCGCGCGAGCTCTGGCAGCGTGCGGTCTCGAAGGTTGCCGCGCAGAGCATCGTCGACGACGGAACCCAGGACGGCGCCGCCTTCGCTCGCGTGGTGAAGCAACGAACCTTCATCAGGATGGTGAATTCGGAGAGCGCGTTCAAGGCCGCGTTTGGGGCCAGGAGTCTACGAAACAGTCTCTCGCTGTCGTCGAAGAAGCTTTTCGCGAAGGAGGCTGGGGATGATAACTTCGAGGGTATCGGTGCGTCATCATCCTCGGTCGTTCGCCCGAGCGCGGGTGCCCCATCGTCGTCCGTCCCGGAAGCGGAAGATTCGATTTCAGACTCGCCACATGCGGAGGGAAACTTGGACAAGGCTGAGCGCGTTGCCAGGTACGTCCGTGTGGAGGCGTCCGAGGAGGAAGGATGCTTGAGGGTGGCGTCCGCGTACAGTCGCCGGTTCTACCTGAGTCCGAACTCCAAGTTCAACTACTCTCAGTTCTTTCGCTCGTTCTTGTACGAGGCCCTGTCGTTCCCTACGTTGCAGTGGATTGCAGTCATAGTTGTTGAGACTTTGGTGTTCCGTCACACGGTAGAGGAGGCCATGTATTGCGCGGGTGCGCGGTTCTTCGCTCCGATACCCATCATCGGCGAACGCATGCGGAAGGCGTTCAGGCAGATAGACAGTACCGCCAACCTCATGTTCGTGTTGGGGCCGATCCTCTTTGTCATCCCCCCGCTCGCGGTGTTTGCGGACCTCGGGGAAACTAGAAAGTACATTGAGCCGATGGAGCTGCTGCCACTTCTCCTGATGGTCTTGGTGCAGTGCGGCGTTATCTCTTGCAAGTACGGCATCCTGCCCGCGTCGTACACGTCCGACGCCTTTGGCAAGATCTACCAACCGATGACACCCGAAGACCTGAACAGAACACTCATTTTGGGAGCTTGGAACGACCCCAAAAACGAGAAACATTTCGATCTGCTGAAGATGGAGATGGAGAACGCTTGTCTGGAGGCTGATGTGGACTTGAAGCATACTGAGATCAACGTGGGGAGCGCACATGCGGCGCGCGCGATAAGGATGCGGTCCCGGGGTATCGGCGAGCGGTCAGAGAAAAGGATGAATGAGACCCCAGAGACTGTGTCTGGGAAGGAGCTCATGGCGGCTCTTGTTGATGTCCATATAGGCAGGCAGTTACCCCCCGAGCTGATGCCCTTTATCATGTTCATCAGCATACTATATGGGCTCACCGGTCCGGTAATGCGCGCGTGGTGTGGGGTGCCTATGTTCGGCGGGACGCACATGAGCAAGTTTGCGGCCGCCGGCCTCTTTGTAGCCAGCGTCATGATGTTCATGGCCAACTTCTCGTTTGCTGTGACGTGCGCTTGGCACTACAGGAGGCAGTATGACGTCATGGAAGCGCTCAGCCAGATGGTGAGGTTCCCGGGCGAACCGCTCATAAATTTCTTGCCGCCCGAACCCAAGCCTAAGTCCAAGAAAGGGAAAATAGCTCCGGTGAAGGCCATCAGCAGCGCTATTATTGCCCTAAACTCCCCGGTGCCCCCGGCTGCTCCCCAGCAGCAAGGAGGACAGCCGGCCACGAAGGCAAAAGAGGATGACGACGAAGAAAAAGAGAGCGAGGAGCTTCGCGAGCTTCGGCGCGCGGCGAAGACGGATGAGTTTGACGTGGTGATCGACCTCAAGGACCCCGCGAGCTGCCTGTGCTGGTCGCTGGTCAGGCGGTCCATGCGACACATGGGATCCTCCTGGGCCCGGCGCATGAACCTCTACTCCGTCATTTTCCTCCTCGCAGCGTTCTTCTCAGCCGGTATGATCCTCGGACTATACTTCGGCGCGAATCGCATAAACCACCGCTTGGCCACCGCCGCGTCCTGCTACTTCCTCGCGATCATGGTCTCCTTCCTGGTGTCCCTTACCGTCTATGAGGCAGCGGCTATAAACGAGATGGTGCCCAGGGTCCGGTCGTGGCTCAAGCGGGAGAGCGTCGCCATTGTTGCTCAGATGGCGTACCTGGGCAACGGTTGGGGGCGGTCGGGCACTGACGACAGGGATAAACAGGAGACCGAGGAGCTCCGGGGGGCGTACCGGCTCATAGAGACCGTCGAGCAGTACATCCGTCTGGAGGAGGAGGAGAGCCATCCGGTCGAAGTGTTTAGTAAGATTAAGGCCACTCCCGCGGCGGTGACGTTCGTGGTGTCTTCGCTGCTGTCCATGCTGCTGATCGCCATGCAGCGGGGATTTACGATGATGGAGAGCGAGGGATGGTCGTACGACGGGAAGAACGGAGAGTTCGCGATGGATCCGAGCAGACAGGAGTAGCGTGTTGTAAATTACTGATTCGTCGCTGTGCCTGACAGAAAATAACGGCCGAGGCTGTGACGAAAAGTGCAACCCTCGCCGCCGCCAGACTCGCGCGCGCCGATAGGTGGCCGCCGAGGCGTGTGGGTGGTCAGGGGACACTCCGCGCTCTATTGACATGGATTTAAAGGAGGTGCTGCGCCGTGGGTTGGAGCGCATAGCCGAGCGCTGCCCCGGCGCGCCGGAGTCGTCACCGTCGGCGGCACAGTCCTTCGCGGAGGTGCCGGGCGGTGGCGCCGGTGGCGGTGCGAGGCGATGGCGGGTGCGCAAGGGCGCGTCCGAGGACGCCATGCTCGCCGCCGCTGGAAGTTTTCTCCTCGATCCGCGGTTCGCGGTGCCCGCGGGCGGGTGCTTGAGGCCCGTGGCGCTGCACGCGCTGTCGCACGCGCTCGACGCGCGGCTGGCGTCCAGGCGCACGGCGGCATCATCGTCGGGGAGAGACGAGGACGATGGGAAATCTCGGAAGAAGCAGCGGAAGGGCGGCGAGGCCGATGCGGTCGTGCATCCTCGGAGCGCCGACGTGATGCACGAGAGGGCGTGCGCTGCTCTCGGAATGCTGCTAGAGCTCCTACCGCACGCCAAGCCGGTCGCGATGCGGTACCTTCGCGCCACGCCCGCGCCGTTCTCGCGGCTCTGCGAAGCTCTCCGGACGGAGGAATCATCGGGCGGCGGCGACGGCGGCGGGGGCGGGATGGCTGGCGACGACGTCGAGGGAGCGAGCCGCGAGCACGCGCTGCTCGTCGCGCGCTCGTGCGTGCGTCTTCTACGCGCGCTCGGAACCGCAGCGGAGGGCAGCGGCGCGCGCGTCCCGTCCGCGCCCGAGCGCGACGAAGACGACAGCCGTGTCGTCCGCCCCGCCGACGCGCCCGCGAGCTCCGGCGTCCTCGCGCACTGGGATTGCTCCCGCGCGCTGCGCCTGCTCCGACACCCCGACCCTGAGGTTCGATGGACGATATCGGCGGCGCTGGAGCGCGCGGTGGGCCTCCCCGCCGAGACGATCGCCGCGCTCAGGTCCGCGCACGCCGCGGACCCCGCGACGTCGCACGCCTTCCACGAGGGTTGGGAAGAGGAGTCCGCCTCCATCGCGATTGAAAAGGCGGGCGCCTACCTGAACCCCGGCCCTCCTCTTCCTTCCCCTTCGACGATGCGAAGCGAACGCGACGACGACGACGAAGAAGAAGAAGAAGACGACGAAGAAGAAGAAGACGCGCTGCTCGCCGACCTGCAGCGGTTACCCGCCGCGCCGGGACACGTGCGCGTGGGGGGCGTCGAGGTTCGCCGGCGCAGCACAGCTGGACCCGCGAAAAACAACGGCGCCGCGACGATGATCCGCACCGGGAGCGCCGCGAGGAACCTCCGCGCGGTGGCGCTCGCGCTGTGCCGGAACAAACCCCTGCTCCTGGAGGGCCCCGCGGGCGCGGGTAAGAGCGCGGTGCTCGAGGAGGTGGCGTCGCTCACGGGCAACGACGATTTCGTCGTCCTCCACCTGGACGCGCAGACGGATTCCAAGTCTCTGCTCGGGTCGTACGTCGTCGGAGCCGCGCCCGGAGAGTTCAAGTGGCAGCCCGGGGCGCTGACCCAGGCGGTGGCGTTCGGGCGGTGGGTCGTCATCGAGGACGTGGACCTCGCGCCGTTCGAGGTGCTCGCCGCGCTGGTTCCCCTCCTGGAGGAGCGAAGGCTCTACGTACCCGGGAGGGGAGAGTCCGTGCCCGCCGCCGAGGGGTTTCAGCTCTTCGGCACCGTCACCGTCGGCGGGGGAAGGAGCGGCGGCGCCGCGGCGGCGGGGGCGCGCGCGGATCCACTCGCGGGTCTGTGGGCGCGCGTCGCCGTGGAGCCCCCCACGGGGAACGAGCCCATGGAGGTGCTCTGCGGCGTGCACCCGCGGTTGGAGCCGCTGGCGCCGGCTATGCTCGAAACGCTCAACGTCGCGCAGAGGATGTGTGGGCAGGGCGGCGCGGCGGCGGCGCCGGGGGGCACCAAGCGCTCGAGGTCGACCCTCCCGGGGTTCGAGGATTCGGACGGGGACGTGGACGGTGACGTGGACGGGGATGGGGACGGGGATGGGGACGTGGCGGCCATGGCCGTGGACGGTGACGCGGCGGGAAAAAAAGGTGGGCTGGTGCGGGGTTTTGGCGCGGGGGGCGTCGAGGGGACATCCTTCGCGAACGTCGACGGCGGCGGCCCAAGGGTCCACGCGGGTCGACCGTTCACCCTCCGCGACTTACTCCGATGGGCCAGGCGCCTCGAACGGATGCGAAAGACGGAGCTGTCGCTCATCCGACTGGGCAAGACGAGGGCGGATTCGCTGCCGCCGAAGGTGAGGCTCGCCGCGTACGAGGAGGCGGCGGACGTCCTGGGCGGGATGCTTCCCGCGGGGGTTGGCAAGCGACGGGTGCTCGAGGCCATGGCGGGGTGCTGGGGCCTCGGCGCCGACGCCGCGGAGCACACCGACGTCCTCCACAAGCCCGCCATGCAGCGGGGCTCGGGCGGGATCGCGGTTGGCAGGGCGGTGCTCCCCGCCGGCGACGGCGTCTCCGCGGCGGACGGTTCGGACGGGCGGTGGGCCAAGACGGGTCACGCGATGCGAATCCTGGAGCGCGTCGCCGCGGCGGTTCAGATGACGGAGCCGGTGCTGCTCGTGGGTGAGACGGGAACGGGTAAGACGGCGCTGGTGCAGCAGCTCGCGAGGGTGACGGGCGCGCCTCTCACGGTGGTGAACCTGTCGAATCAGTCCGAGTCGGCGGATTTCCTCGGCGGGTTCAGGCCGGCGGGCGCGAGGCACCTCTGCCTCCCGCTCCTGCCGAAGTTCAGGTCCGTCTTCGAGAGGACGTTTCCCTCCGCCGCGAACGCCGAGTTTATGCATAGGGTGACTCGCTACGGGGAGAAGAGGAAGTGGACGCACCTGCTGCACGCGATGCGCGCGGGCGTGGAGAGGGTCGCAAAGCTCGCCGCCGAGCGAGCCGAGACTCCCGCCGAGGCGGTGGACAAGGAGCAGGAGGAGCATGAGCAGGAGGAGAAACCGGAGGAGGAGAAACCGGAGAAGGCTGACGAGAAGAAACCGCCCAAGCGCAAGCGCGAAAAGAAAGCCAGAGGGAAGAAGTCCGCCGCGATCGATGAGGAGGACAAGGAGGAGTCCACCCCGACCGAGGAGGCGAAGAAGAAGCAGAAGCAGAAGCAGAAGCGCGCGTTACCCGACGACCTCATCGCGGAGTGGCGACAGTTTGAGCGCGAGCTATCAACCGCCGAGCGCGCGTGCGGCCAGGCTGGCGGCGGGCCCGTGTTTGCGTTTGTGGAGGGCGCGCTGGTCACCGCGCTCAAGGAGGGTCGTTGGATCCTCCTGGACGAGATCAACCTCGCTCCCGCCGAGACTTTGGAGCGTCTGGGCGGCGTGCTGGAGTCCGCTTACGGCAGTGTGGTGCTGTCGGAGCGCGGCGACGGCGCGGCGGTGCCGAGGCACCCGCGGTTCAGGCTGTTTGGCGCCATGAACCCGGCGACGGATGTGGGCAAGAGGGACCTGCCCGCGGCGCTCAAGCACAGGTTCACCGAGATTTACGCGGGAGAGTGCGAATCCAGAGAGGATCTCGCGCTGCTCGTCAAGCAGGGCCTACGGGATACCGTGCCCGGAAGCTCGATCGAGGCGATCGTCGATTTTTACCTCGCCGCGAGGAAGGACGCGGCTGCGACGCTTCTCGACTCTGCGGATCAGAAGCCGCAGTACTCGCTGCGAACTCTGAGCCGAGCCATGGAGTACGTCCGAGCCGCGGCGCCGGTTTATGGGGTGCAACGGGCGCTTTACGACGGGTTCGCGATGTCGTTTCAGACTCTACTGCAGGCACCTTCGGCGGCGGCGCTGGAGACGCTCATGGTGAAGCACTTGCTCAGGGGACAGCCGCTCAAGGTGAGAAGCCGGGACCCGCCCGCGTTTTCGTGTTTTTGCCGTTTCATTGGCCCGTAATTTGCCCGGTCCACTGCTCCAGCCCGTGGGGCCCCTATCATGGGCTCGTCGCGGTCCTGATTGCGGTGGGAGAGCCCAACTCCAGCGACGCCCATACCTATTCTTGCCGCGACATCACTGAAAAGTGATGATCCATGAACGCGCAAGAAGAGCGGCATCGCACACTTCAAAAAACTTTTGCGCGATGTCCATCCCGCTCGCTCGACTCTCATCGAACACCCGCGCTGACCCACACACTTCCACGCCGACGACGACGATGACAGGCCATATTCAAGGCACCTCCCGCTCCTCCCGACGGTACTCACGAGCTCATCGAGCAGTACTGGGTCGAGGGAGGGGATTTGGAGCGCGAGGATCCCGAGGCGTCTGGCAGATACGTGGTGACTCCGGGTGTGAAGACGCATCTCTCGGCGCTTGCCCGCGCCGCGCTTCTACGCCGCCACCCGATCCTGCTGCAGGGGCCGACGTCGAGCGGTAAGACGAGTCTCGTCGAGTACCTCGCGCAAAGGACGGGGCACAGGTTCATGCGCATCAACAACCACGAGCACACCGACCTGCAGGAGTACCTCGGGTCTTACGTCACAGACGCAAACGGTGAGTCAAAATTTTCGACTTGACGTCTCTTTGATGTTTTTCCCTTTCGGTCTGGTTTGTTGTGGTCGTTTTGCCCGTCCCGTCTCCGTAAGGCTGCTGTTCGTTACTCATGCACCCCAACACCGTGGGCGCACACGAGCTGGAAGGTAGCCGAAATCAAATACACCCCGGCTCGGCAAGTGTTCGCGACCGCCGGCGTCTCGCCAGTGTCGCTTCCCGAGCCGGGGAGGACATTCCCGGATGACCCGTTTTCTTTTCTTCATCCGCTGAACGCGACCCAGTCGACGTCCGTGTTCCTTCGATCCGTCCCACCGTGCGCTGACACTCGTCCGCTCAACAGGTAACCTGTCGTTTCAGGAGGGTGCGCTGGTCCAGGCTGTGCGAAGGGGCTACTGGATCGTCCTCGACGAGCTCAACCTGGCACCATCGGACGTCCTCGAGGCGCTTAACCGACTCTTGGACGATAATCGCGAGCTTTTCGTTCCCGAGCTGCAGGAGACGATCACCCCGCACCCGCACTTTATGCTCTTTGCCACCCAGAACCCCCCGGGCGCCACGTACGGCGGCCGCAAGGTTCTGTCAAAGGCGTTTCGAAACCGTTTCATGGAGATCCACGTCGGCGACATCCCCGACGAGGAGCTCAAGACGATTCTCAACAAACGATGTGCGGTTGCACCCAGCTACTGTGCGAAGCTCGTCGAGGTCATGCGTGAGCTGCAGCGACGCAGGCAGGCGTCCAGAGCGTTCGCCGGCAAGGACGGCTTCATCACCGCGCGCGATTTGTTCAGGTGGGCAAACAGGCAGAGCAACGGATACGAGGAACTCGCGGCGGATGGCTTCCGGGTCTTGGGGGAGCGGCTCAGGTCCGAGGAGGAGCGCGACGCCATGAAGACTGTCCTCGCCAAGGTGCTCAAAACCCCGCCCCTGCTGGACGAGGACATGTACGCCGCCGCGGAAGAGGGCGCCCTCAAGCTGAGGCTCGATGAGGCCGCGGCTCGTGCGGCGAAGAGAGCCGAGGAGGCTGAAAAATCAGCTTCGAGCGCCGTCGCCGCGGCTGACGCCAGATCCGCGAAGCAGGACGCGTTGGACGCCGCGCAACTGTCCGAGGCTATGGCGTGGACCCCGGCGATGCGACGGCTGTTTTCGCTCGTCGAGGCGTGCATGAACCATAAGGAGCCCGCTCTTTTGGTAGGCGAGACGGGTTGCGGTAAGACGTCGGTATGCCAGCTCCTCGCGCTTCTCCGCGGGCAGAAGCTCCGGATTCTCAACTGCCACCAGCACACGGAGACGGGCGACTTTCTCGGCGGGTTCAGGCCCACGCGTCCCACCGGCGCGGAGGCTGACGACGTGGACGGGGAAGAAGGCGCCGACGGGGTCGTCGACAAGAAGGGAGCTGCTCCGTTCGCGTGGGAGGACGGTCCTCTCATCAAGGCTATGCGCGACGGCGACATCCTGCTGGTGGACGAGCTCTCGTTGGCGGAGGATTCCGTCCTGGAGCGTCTTAACTCCGTTCTCGAGCCGGGAAGGACCCTCACGCTGCCCGAGAAGGGCGGAAGCGAGGTTGAGGAGCTCGTGGCGCACCCGAACTTCCTGCTCCTCGCGACGATGAACCCAGGAGGCGACTTTGGCAAGAAGGAGCTCTCCCCGGCGCTTCGCAACCGCTTCTGCGAGATTTGGGTGGGAGCAACCGGGGACGCGTCGGAGATGGAACAGATTTGCGTGCGTCGAATCCCCGAGCCGGAGCTGAAACCGTACGCGGGTCACCTCGCCAGGTTCTGGGAGTTTTACCGAGAGATTGCGGGTCGGGGCGCCGCGCGGTCCGCGCTGCTCACGCGCGATTTGGTGGCTTGGGCGCAGTTTGTGAGAGCCGCCGCCACTGGCGCCGGTTCCGCCGCGAGCGGTTGCAACCGCGTGTTGGCGCCCGCCGAGGCGTTCGCGCACGGCGCGTATCTCACGCTCCTCGACGGCCTGGGTTTAGGTCTGGGTCTGCCGGAGGAGACGGCCAGGGGTCTCGCGGAGCAGTGCAAGAAGTTCCTGAGAGACGAGCTTCCTCCCGAGGTGAGCGTTTCTTCCCGTCTGCATTTTCGTTTTTTCTTGGGTCTTGCCCCCGCCCCGGCGGTTTTCACGTCACCCTCTCCGCTGCTCTGCTCTCGGGTTCCGACGAAGCGATGAGGCTTCTTCGTAACCTGGTAAGTTTCAGAAACACATCATGTTCAGAGAACGACATCTACGACCTGAGCTTCAGAGGAACCCGCTTCGAGGGAGATGCAGAGAGAGGGATCAACCAGCCGCGCGCCAGGCTCGCGTCGCCCGATCCGACCCGATTCCCGACTTAACTTCCTGGATCCCCTCGCGCTTGACAGGCACACGCCGCAATCGAGGCTGCCGCGAATCCCGGCGGCGACCACCTCGCTGCCGCGACCGGCGACGGCGCGTTCATCGACCGCGACGGCATCTTCGGCATCGCCCCCTTCGCCATCCCCCGCGGCCCCGCGACTACGCCAAAGACGATGAGCTTTGAGCTCTCCGCCCCGTCCACCCGCCGCAACGCCGCGAGGCTTCTCCGGGCGATGCAACTCCCGAAACCGATCCTCCTCGAGGGTTCCCCCGGTGTCGGAAAGACCAGCCTGGTGTCCGCGCTGGCGAAGGCGGCGGGACATAACCTGGTTCGCATCAACCTCAGCGAGCAGACGGATATGATGGATCTCCTCGGGGCGGATCTACCCGCCGACGGGGGCGCCGCCGGCGAGTTTCGATGGGCCGACGGCGCCTTCCTCGCGGCGCTCAAGAACGGCGACTGGGTCCTGCTGGACGAGCTCAACCTCGCGCCGCAGCCCGTGCTCGAGGGTCTGAACGCGGCGTTGGATCACCGCGCGGAGGTTTTCGTGCCCGAGCTCGGAGAGACGTTTCGGTGCCCGCCGACTTTTCGGGTGTTTGCCGCGCAGAACCCGGTGCAGGAGGGAGGCGGCCGCAAGGGCCTGCCCAAATCGTTCCTGAACAGGTTCACCCGCGTGCACGTGGAACCCATGGAGAGGTCCGACCTCGTGCACATCACCGCCGCGCTCTACCCGACGGTGCCCAGGCTCGTCATCGAGCGGATGGTCCATTTCATCGGATCGCTCGCCGACGCCTCGAAGGAGGTTGGCGGCACGTTTGCCAGGGCGGGCGCGCCGTGGGAGTTTAACCTGCGCGACCTGCTTCGATGGTGCGACATCGCGGGTAAGGCTGCGAGGGTGCACGACGGGGACTTTGACCGCGCGGTCGACGCCACCTTCGAGACGCTCTTCTCGCAGAGGCTTCGCACCGGGGCGGATCGCGCAAAGTGCGTCGAGCTCTTTGCCGGATCGTTCGGGCGCTCACCGCGCGCCAGGCCGCCGCCCGCGGTGTCCCTGCGCGACGGTAACCTGCACGTGGGCGATGCGAGTTTCCCCTGCGGCTCCTTTGACGCTAAATCCGTTGGCGCGGGGGATCACGACTCCATGGGCCTGTTGCGCGGTCAGCTCCCCGCCCTGGAGGCTGCGGCGCATTGCTGCGCTGAGGGTTGGATGACCATCGTCGCCGGGCCCGCCGCGTCCGGTAAGACCAGCCTCGTGCAGACGCTCGCCACGCTCGCCAGCAGGCCCCTGCGACAGGTGGCGCTCACCGCCGCGACGGACACCAGCGAGCTCCTCGGATCGTTCGAACAGAAGGAACTGTCGCGGGACAGGGCTGCGCTGGAGGAGGACGCGACGTCCGCGCTCCGGGGGGCGACGGCGGTGGCGCTTCGCCTTCAATCGAGCGTTCCGGCCGTTACCGTCGAGACCGCGTGGTGCATGTGGAGCGCCTACCGCGCCGCGTGCGAGGCAGCCGCGGAGGGTGTCGGCGCGGAGGAGGCTGACGCGGCGAAGCGTGCGCTCCTCGCCGCGATTGACGCGCTTGGCGTCCTCCAATCGTCTGCAAAAAAATCAGACGTTGACATGGACGTCGACATGGACGCCGGCGACGTCGGCGGCGACGCAGGCGATGAATCGCTCGCATCTTCCCTGCGTAAGCGCGCGGCTGAGCTCGGCCCAGAGGCGTGGGGCGGCGTGAGCCCCGCCGCGGGACGCTTCGAGTGGGTCGACGGCGTGCTGCTCAAGGCTGCGGTTCGCGGCGAGTGGGTCCTGCTCGACAACGCAAACCTCTGCTCGCCGACTGTGCTGGACAGGCTGAACCCGTTACTGGAGATTGGCGGGTCGCTCCTGGTGAGCGAGTGCGGCATGAGGGACGGTAAGCCGAGGGTCGTAACCGCGCACCCGGCGTTTAGGCTCTTCCTCGCGCTCGACCCGAGGAGGGGCGAGGTGAGCCGAGCGATGCGAAACCGCGGCGTCGAGGTTTTTCTCATGCCGCCGGAGACTTCCTCGCCGACCAAGGCGTTGCGAGCGTCACCGGAGAAGAACACCGACGCTTCCACCTCCTCTACGGCAGCGGAGGGTGCTCTGGCGCTGCCCGCGCCCATGGTCATGCCCCCCGAGCGTCACACGATCGAGTGCGACCTAGCCGCGGTGCTCTCCGCCGCAGGCGTTCCCGCGGGTCCCGTCCGCACCGCCATGACCGCCGCGCACCGCGCGCTCGTCGATCCACGGGGAGCTGCATTTCCGGGGAGCGACGGCGACGACGTCCAGGCGGCGGCGGCGCAGGCGGCACACACCGCGAGAGAGGCTGCGCGATGGGCCTCACTCGCGGGCGAGCTCCTGGCTCGAGGCGCCGCCGCCGGCGCCGCCCTCTCCGCCGCGTGGGATCACGTCTACTCGAGGGGCGAGGCTTCCGCCGCCGCGCGCCGCGCCGCCGCGGCCGCGTTCCGATCCGCCGTCGCGCCGTACCTCGATGCCCTTCGCGGTCCTTCGGGAGAGCCCTCTAATACGAAGGGCGTCGTTCGATCGTCCTCGTACGGTGGAGGGCCGCTCGTGCTCGCCGAGCCCCTCGGGTGGCCGGCTTCGCCAAACGTCGCGAAAGCCCTCGCCTCCGCCGCGGGCTGCGAGGTGACGCGCGTCAACCGAGCGGGCGCTCTCGTCGAATCATCCGCTTCATCGCTTCACGGCCTGGAGCTGCTCGCGGACGCGCGTCGCCGCGGTGGGGACGGTTCCGAGGCGTACAGGGCGGTCCCGGCGCTCGCGGCGGCGGCGCTTCCGATTGGCGCGCTCCGATCGCGACTGGCGATGGCGCCGGTTGCGGACCCGGGTGAATTGATGACGGGTGATTTTACCACCGAGTTTGACTCTGACGGGGCGTCGACGATGGATCTGGCCGGGGCGCTGCGCGCCGCGGGCGCCGCGCTCATCACGGGCGCCGCCTTTGGAGACGGCGCCGCCGCGGGTCTCGCGCCGCGCGAGTTGAACGACGTGTCCGCGTGGCTCCGCCGTTTAGCCCGGAGGTTCGCGACGGGTCAGAGTGCCCACGACGAAAACAGGCTTCTTCCCCCCGATGAAAACAGCTTGGGCGCGTCGAACGAGCTCATCGCGCTCGCCGACGCGTCCGACGCGCTCGCGGGGCACCCCGTCAGCGTCCTCGACGGTCTCGTCGGTCTCGCCGGAAAGTCTCTCGAAGGCGGTACAGCCCGGGCGGCCATCGCGAGTGGGCTTCGCGCGCTTTCGTTTCGCGCCGCCGCCGCCGCCGCGCGCGTCGCCGCGCAATCCGCCGCGACTCCCTCGGCGACCCGGTCAGACTCTGGCAGCCTGTTACAGCTCGCCATGTGGCGACGCGCCAACCCGGGCGAGAGGGGACGAGGCGACAGGGTGCACCCGGTCGTGGACGCCCTCGCGCAGGCGCTTTCCTCCGCGGAAAACCTGGAGCGGTCCGTCGCGTGCGCCCTCTGCGCGGCTCTCGCCAGGGCGCCGGCTGCGGACGCCGGCTGGGACGCCGTCGCAGAGGCGGTGGAAGCGGTAAAAGCGGCGCAGGACTGGAGGCTCCGTCTGGAATCTTTCGCGTGCGCCACTCCCGCGTCGAAGCTGAGGCACGGACCGGACGGTACCCCGCCCGATGCCGCCGCGGTGGAGAGACTCGCGGTGGCGTATTCGCTGCTTCGCGAAGCCGTGGGCGACTCCGCCGCCGCGTCCGCCGCCGCCGGCGCCGGTAACCTCAGCGTCCCCGTCGCCGTCGCCCCGAACGCCTCCGCGGAGACGCCCGCGCGCGCGTGGGAGGCGTGGCAGCACGCGTCCGGTCGCGTCAACGTCGCGCTTGACATCCCGCCCGGCGACGGCGCCGTTCCCCCCGCCCTGCTGTGGCGCCTCGGCGGACACCCGCTCGTCCCTAGGACGGAGGGTTTGCGTCGAGCCGAGGATCGCGTGAGGTTCCTGTGCGCGGCGCTTCGACCCGGAAGAAGCGACGTGGTCGTCGCCGCCGCCGCCGCCGCCTCGCGCGAGGCGGGGCGCGGAGACAACGACGCCCCGCGGGCCGCGTCCGCCGCGATGGAGCGCGCGACGCTCGCCGCCGCCGCCGCCGTCGGCGGCAACGGGGGCGGCGCCGGCCTCAGATCCGCCGCGCTCGAGGGTCTGTGCTTCTTCGCGTGGACGCACGTGGGCGGCGGGGTACGGGGTGGCGCCGACGAGGACGGCGCGGACGCGGCCGCGTTCCTCGAGAGCGAAGCCGCGACGATCCCCGCGCAGATCGCGGACGAGTGCTCGAAGCTGGCGGCGGCGGCGGCGGCGGCTCCGACGCCAACCCTCGGCAAAGGCGAAGGCGAAGGCGACGACGACGACGCCATGGCGATCGATACGTTCGTCGAACGGACCGACGCGCTCGAGCCTCCCGCCCCGCGCGAGTACGACCTGAACTCCTTCGAGCTTCTCAGGTCCGCCGACGTGTTCGAGGGGTTCGACAGCGCCGGAGGTCAGAGACCCCCCGCGCCGCTCGGCTTTCCGGTTTGGAGCCACAGGTTCGCCAAGTGTCGAGTCGCGCACGGGTCGCTTCTCCCGCTTCTGGAGCTGCACTCGATCGCGTCGCAGATGACGCTGCTGCAGGTTGTATCCGCGCGTCTCGCCCGCGTCTCGCTCGCCGCTTCGACGGTCGATTCCACCCCGGCTGGAACGAAGGAGGTTTTTGTTCTCACCGCCGACGAAGTCGCCGCGGCGGCGAGGGGCTTATCTTTCGGCGTCGCCGCCGCGCCCCGAGATCCCGCCGATTTCGTGGCGCACCGGCACCTCCTCTGGCTCGCGAGAGCCGACGGCGCGAGCGACGGTCGCCTCGCGGAGTCGCTCCCGTCCCTCGCGCACGCGATGTGGAGGTCGTGGCACGCCTCGGGGTGGGGAGGCGTCCTCGACGAAATCCCCGCCGCGCTCCAGCCCAAACTTCGTCTGAAACGGTCCGAGACGGACGGTTTCTCCGCGAAGGATTTCCATCGCGGGTCGACGCACGCGGCGGCGTCCTGGAACGCCGCGCGCGGGCCCGTCCGCGGCGAGCGCGCCACCTCAACCTTCCTCGCCATCGCCCTCGTCGCGACCCACGGGGGCATGGACGGCGTGGTGTCGAGACCGGCGAGGGCGCTTCAGCTCAGGCTGGCGTCTCGAGCGCTCCGCCTGACGCCGGAGGGGGGTTCACACGGGACGCGCGTCGCCCTGGAGTGGTCCGCCCTGGGTTCGCTCACCGCGCAGGCGCTCGCGGCGCACGCCACCGCCGCGCCCGCGCACGCGAGGCCCGAGCTCGCCGCCGCCCTCGCCGACCTCGTCTCCTGGACGTCCCCGCGGTTCCATTCGGAGGGTTCCGAGCAGAACCGAAAGGGTTCCGACGCCGCGGCGGTTCTCCGCGACCGCCTCTCTCGCGCGGCATCCGCCGTAGATCACGGGCCGCTGAGGGCGCTCATGGCACCCGTCGTGGGTCCGCTCGTCGACGCTGTCATCGCGGGAGCGATGACCGCGAGAGATTTCGCGGAATCGACCGCCGTCCGCCTCCAATTTGCGTCGGTTGAATCGTCCGCGACGTGGGCCGAGCGCCGCCGAGCCGATCGCTCCTCCCGAGGCGTCGCGTGGGCGCTCCTCGGGCTGCTCCGCCTGCACCTGCTCCTTCCGGAGGGTACCCCCGACCCGGCCGCGGCGACCCGCGCCAGACTCGACCGCGCCGACGCCAAGCTCTCGAGGGAGACGGCGCCGACGCTCGCGTGTCTGGCGTGGCAGACGCGAGCCGCGGCGGCGACGCCGCCGCCCGCATCCGTTATTAACGCGGCGAAGGCGGAGGCGCGAAGCCTCGCCGCCGAGTCTGCCCGACTGGCGCGAAACGTCGTGCCCAGGCCGGATCCGCCCCTGTGGACGCCAATGCTCGCGGAGGCTGCGAGGTTCAGGGACCAGCTGGCGTCCGTGGAGCGCGTCACCGGCATCGTCGCGGCGCTGTCCGCGAACGTTGGTGCGATTGACGAAGGGGGCGCCGAAGCGACTATGAAAGCGAGAGCCGCGGCGACTACGAAAGCGAGAGCCGAGGCTGTCGCGTGGCTCGACGCCGCGGGACCTTGGGGCGGCCGACTCGACGTCTCCTTCCCGGGGTACCGGGACGCCACCGAGCCGTTGCAGCTCGCCGCCCTCGAGCTCAGGCGCGGCCTCGCCTTGCTCGTGTCCGCCGCGCCCGACGTTTCATCCGACGGCGCCAAGGCGCGCGCGGCGAGGGGAAAGATTACGCCGGGATTCGCCGACGCCGCCGCCGCCGCCGCCGCGGCTCACCTTCTCGCGTTCCCGCCGCTCGCGAGCGTCGGCGGAGGCAGCGCCGCGGCGTTGCTCGCGTCGCCCACGACGCAGCGGGCGCTGAGCGTGGTCGAATCCGTCGCGTGGACTCGCGACGCCGAGGCCAGACGGGGCGCGGATGCAACGAAGGGGTCGGCGGCTCGGTCGGCGGCGCAGTTACGCGTCGAGGCGTTGCGAGCCGCGCTGGCGGCTGCCGCCGAGGAGGCGTCCACGTCCGGTTCCCTGTCCATAGAGGGGTGGCGCCGGTGCTGCGACGTCTTCGCGTCGCTTTCCTCGCTGTGGGCTCACGCCAGGGACGCCGAGGCTGAGGCTGAGCGCGAGGCGGCGGAGCTGTTTCGCTCGAGGACCAAGCCGCCGACGGCGGCTGAGACGTTGGAGGGCGACGACGACAAGACGGAGGAGGAGGCGTACAGGCGCGCTTTCGGAGACCACGGCGCGATGTTCGAGGACCTGCAGAGGGCGCCGGACGCGGTCATGGAGCTGGGAGACGACGAGGGCGAGGAGGGCAAACCAAAGCTCGACGGCGTACTGAGAGCCGACGCCGACTCGGACCGCGACGACGACGACGACGACGAGCGGACCGACGAGGAGAAAGCCTCCATCGCCGCCGCCAAGATCGCCGGTCTCCTCGAGGGCGATCTGCTCGAGGAGGTCGTCGCCGTGCACCGCAGGGTCCTCGGCGGCCTCCGCGGCCCGCCGCCGCCGCCGCCGCCCCCGACGCGGGCGGATGATCCCGCCGCTTTTACCGCCGCCACGAAAAACCCGAGCGGGTGGTGGGCCGCGTCGGGCGCGCCGCCAACCCCCGCGCGTTACGGCCGCGTCCTCACCCCGCAGGAGGCCGTCCGCGCGATGACGTTCGTCAGGTCGTACGACGTCGGCGCCAAGATTGCGCGCGCCGCGGGTCTGGTCGACGTGCCCGTCGCCGTAGACGAAGTCTCATCCGTCGGTCACCTGCTCCGGACGGCGCTCGAGCACGCGTGCGTCACCCGCGCGCCGTTACCCGCGGATGGATCGCCCATGATCCACCGCGTGGGTGGCGGCAAGAAAGAGCTCGAGACGAAAAAGCAGACGCCATCCGCGGCGGGCGCGGCCGCGGAGCTCGCCGCCGGGTCCGAGGCTGAGGCGCATGATCCGGCGGCTGACGCCGCGGCGGATGCGCTGGGAGCCGATCTCAACGAGGGCGGTTGCGCGGGCGAGATGTACCTCGTCGTCGCGCCCGTGGCGGCGGTCCGGAGGAGGCTCACCGCGCTCCTCGAGGAGTGGCCCGAGCACCCTTTGCTGGAGCAGCTCGCGGAGATTTGCGATCGCGTCCTCGCGCTTCCGCTGCTGAGCCCGCTGAAGCAAGCGCTGACGGGCTTGGAGCTGTTGCTGGCGCGGGCTCAGACGTGGGAGGAGGGCGCCGCGTCGCACGTGTCACTCGCGGAGGAACTCACCGCGTGCGCCAAGCTGGCGTTGCGCTGGCGTCAGAGGGAGCTCAGGACGTGGCCGAGGCTGCTCGCGAGGGCGGCGGAGCGCCACGCGCAGAGGGCGCACCGCACGTGGTTCGCCCTGCACCGCCTCCTCCGACCCCCGGCGGGAATCAAGAAAAGAGCAAGGAAGGAGGATGCAAACGCCGACGAAGAGGACGCCGCCGCCGAGCTCGACGCGCGCGGGCTCGACGAGGAAGAGGTGGAGGGCCTCCGACAGGTGACCCTCGCGCTCGAGGAGTACGTCCAGGGCTCCACCATCGGCGAGTTCCGCGCGAGGCTGGATCTCTTGTGGCAGTTCCACGCCGACATGGCCGTGGAGCGCAGATCGATCCTATCCGCGGCCCGAGGAAACGGCGCGAGGGAGGCTGCGTTGTCCAACGTCCTCTACAACACGTGGAGGTATTACGTTCAGTTCCTCCCCGCCGTGGCCGGGCAGGTGGAGGCGGCGCGCGCACCCTGCGCCCAGAAGCTCAGGGACCACGCAAAACTCGCCAAGTGGGAGGACCGCGGGTACCACGCCATGAAAACGCAGGGTGAGGCAAACCAGCGCTCTCTCCACAAGTTTGTGCGAGCCTTCGACGTCTCCCTCAACGCGCTCGTGCTGCCCGTACTGCAGGCGACGAACGGAAAGGTCGGGCTCCCCGACCTGCCCTCGGAGCGGGGCGCCGCGGAGGTTGCGGCTGCGAGCGCGGCGGCGGCGCAGACTGCCAAGGAGGCCAAAAACGCGGCAATCGAGGCCAAAAACAAAGCCGCGAGAGACGCTCGCGAAAAGCACAAGGCTTCCTCCGCGGGCCTCTACAAGAACGAGACCGTCGAGGAACGCGCCAGGCGCGAGGTTGACGAGGAGGAGGCTGAGAAGGAGTACCAGCGAGAGGCTGAGGCTGCGCGCAAGCGCGCCGTCGCCGAGGCTGCGAGGAGAGCGTCGACGGCGGCGGAGGTCGCCGCGGAGCTGATGAGGGAGGAGGCCAGGGCCGACGCGAGACAATCTTGGCTGGATCTCACCTCGTCCGTCGTCGCTGACGCCTCGAACGCGGCGCGCGCGATCGAACTCGCGTCCGCCGCGGTGTACCCGGGCTCCCCAGCCTCCGCCATGGCCGCGCCGCTCCGGCTGGACGAAGAGTCCCTGTACCAGTCGCGGCTGCCCGCGCTGGCCAAGAGGCTCGGCGAGGTGCTCGGGTCCTCCCTCGCGGGAGCGCCCCCGGTCGATTCGACGACGATCGCGGGCCAGCACGGCGCGGACGACGTGGACGAGCTCGCGTCGACCATAGCCGCGCGCGCCACCGCGCTCCGCGACGATAAGACGGCGAAGAAGGCGGTTAAGAAAAAGGCGCTCACCGACCTCCTTCGAGCGCTGCCCAAATTCGGCATCCAATCCGCCAGGAAGTACGTGCCGGACTCGGAGCGCTCGCCGAGCGCGTGGTTTCGCGAGGCGCCCTTACCCAGGCCCACGTGCCTGGACTCCCTCGGTCCAATCGCCGAGGAGGCGTTTGACGCCGCGGATGCCTACTACTACAGGTCCATGGCCCGCGTGCAGCGGCTCAGGACGGTGAGGGGAGCCGCGCACTCCGACTTGAGCTCGCGCGAGGTGGACGTCGCGTGCGGCAGCGTGGAGCACCTGCTCCACATCCTCAGGCGCCAGCGAAGGAACGTGGCTGACGCGGCGAGGGTCGAGCGGGGGTTAGCGACGCTGGCGGAGGGCGTCGTCGCGCTTCAATCCCTCGGCGGTTCCGAGCCCCCGCCCCCGCAGGAGCGCACCAAGCGCTGGCTCCTGTCGCAGAGGAGCGCGCTCGACGCCATCTGCGAGTCGGTCGCCGCCGCGAGGCTCGTTCACAAGACGGTGAGCGCGGCGGAGTCCACGCCGGGCCTCAAGCCCGGCGGCGGGGCGGCGGCGGCGGCGGCGGCGACGCTCGCCGCCGTCGGCGAGGCGGCGTCGGCGGCCCGGGATCGCCTCGACGCCTTCCTGGTCCCCGCCATGGAGTCCGCCGAGGGTGCCGAGGGTGCCGAGGGTGCCGAGGGTGCCGAGGGTGCCGACGCCGGTGACGGGTCTTGGTCCGCGCCGCCGCTCGTCGCCGCGAACGTCGCGAAGGCGCTCGCGGTTAACTTTGACGAGCTGCGAGCGGCGTCTGCGAAGGTTGAAGCCGCGTACGCCGCTTCGATCGACGCGGTCCGATCCGCGCCGGCCGTCATCGAGGGAGCCGCGCCGCTTCCCGGGTGGGAGCCGCTTCGTGCGCTGCTGCTCGACGCGGTCCGATCCGCGGACGCGTTCGCGGAGGGGGCGTTCCCTCCCGCGAAGTCGTCCCCGGAAGAAGGTTTGGGAGCGGTTGAAGCGGTTGAAGCGGTTAACGCCAAGCTCGCCGCGGCGGCTGAGGTTCAGTCGAGGGTGGCTGAGGCGTCGGCGAAGCTGTCCGAGTCGGTCGAGGCGGCCACGTCCGCCGCGTTGGTGTGGGCCCAAAACGTCAAAGCCGCCGCGGACGGTCCACCCTCGGCTAACAAGGGAGAAGACGATGTGGACGCCGACGAGGACGACGACGAGGACGACGAGCCGCCCACGATGACCCACACCGAGGAGGCCCTCTCCGGAGCGATGGGCACGAAGCGCCTGGAAAGACTCCGGTTTCACCTCGCCGCCGTCTCTAGGTCCCTCGCGGACGTCACGGACGCCGCGGCAGCCGCCGCCCCGGCGGATCGGCCCCACGCCAGCTGTGCCGCCGCCTGCGCCGCCGCGCGGGTGGCGCAGCTCGCCCCCGTTATCGCGCTCATCCGCGAGGCTAACCGTCGAGCGCTCGGCGAGTACCTCCGCTTCCACCGATCCAGCGCCAAGCTCGAGGCTGTTCTCAGCAGCCTCGTCGTGGGTTTGTGCGCCGAGGGTTTCTGCGACGGGGGCGAGGATGGCGACGGCGGCGAAGATGGCGAGGATGGCGGTAAGCTGATGGACGATCAGGGCGGCACCGGCATGGGCGCCGGCGAGGGAAAGAAGGACGTCAGCGACGAGATCGAGGACGAGGAGCAGATCATGGGCATGGAGGACATGGAAAAGCAGGAGGAGGAGGAGGGCAAAGGGCCGGACGGCGACCAAAAGGAGAAGTCCAAGGGCATCGAGATGCAGAACGACTTTGAGGCTGATGCGCAGGACCTCTCCGACGGCGACGACGAGGAGGACGATAACAACGAGGAGGACAACAACGGCGACGACATCGACAAGGAAATGGGCGACGCCGACGACGAGAACGCCGAGGTTATCGACCAGAAGATGTGGGACGAGGAGGACGAGAAGGAGGAGGACGAGGACGGCAAGGACGGCAAGGAGCAGGGTCAGGAAAAGTACGACAAGGGATCCACGGTTCAAAAAGACGACAACCAGGAGACCGAGACCCGCGCCGCCGACGAGGAGGACCAGGATAGAGACGACAAAAAAGATAAAAAGGACGAGGGACGGGACGAGCCCGACAAGAAGGACGAGAAGGACAAGAACGAGGACGAGGGCGGCGGCGCGGGCGACGACGAGGACGAGACCGCGGACGACGGCCCCAAGGATGAAAACGACGGCGTCAACCAGGAGGAGATCGAGGAAACCGGCATCACCCCCAAGGGTCCCGACCAGCCCGAGGCGGACGACGACGAGGAGATGGAACTCCCGGACGACATCAACCTCGACGGCGAGAACGAGGGCGACGGCGAGAACGACGGCGGCGGCGACGACGAGGCCGCCGCGCCCGAGAGCGAAAAGGTGGACTTCCCCGAGGACGACAAGCCGGGCGAGGAGGGCGAGGGGGACGGCGCCGACGCCGACATGGACGAACAGGGCGACGGCGGTAACCTCGAGGAGGTCATGGGCGACGAAGGCGACGAAAAGGACGACGACGAGGGGGACGAGGGCGGCGAGGATGACGACAACGCCGGCGGCGCCGCCCCCGACGACGTCGGCGCCGGCGAGGACGACGACGACGTCCAGGCGGGCCCCGACGGCGCCGGCGCCGGCGGCGGCGCCGACGACGATCTTAACGACGACCAGCCCCAGGCCAGGCCCGGCGAGGACGGCGGCGACGCGGGCGTCGGCGCCGAGGGCGACGGCGCCGACGAGACCGAGGAAAAGGACGCCGCCGCGAAGAAGGCGCCGAGTCGGTACGACGAGCGTCTTGAAAAAGACGGGGTCGAAGACGGGGTCGACGATACAGGGCAGCAGACGGCGCTGGAAACCCCCGCGGGCGGCGGCGACGGCGGGGGCGGGGGTGCGAGCGCCTCCGCCGCGGGAGAGGGCGCCATCGCGCCCGTCGCGGCCGGAGCTCAGCCGCCCGGCGGCGCGCCGCCCCCGCCGCCCGAGCCGGCGGCGGATGGTAAGTCAGCGCCCGACGCTACCAACCCGCACAGGTCGTTGGGCGACGCGCTGAAGAGCTGGCGCGAGCGCCTGTCCGTCGTCGGCGAGTCCGTGGACCGAGACGCGCGGACGGGCGAGCTGGATCCCGACGCGGAGGGCCGGTTCGACGAGTACGAGTTTGAGCGGGACGCGAATGAAGGAGCCGGCGGGGGTACTAACGATGAGGGCGCCGGGGAGGGCGACGCCGACGCCGGCGTGCAGGCGCTCGCGGGCGCCACCAAGGAGCAGGCCGCCCAGGCTGCCGCGCAGGGCCTCGACCGTGCGAACAACGCCGCCCTCAACGACGGGGACGGTGACGAGCCCATGGATGACGTCGAGGAGTTACTCCCGGATGTGAAAAACGAGGAGTTACTCCCGGATCTCGGCACCGTTCGAGCCGTCGACGACGCGACGGAGATGGAAGCGCCGGAGGGGACGAAGGATGGGCAGGGTCGGGACGGTGACGCCGACGCGGCGGGCGACGGCGAGGGCGACGCGCGGAAGGAGGGCGACGAGGACGTCGAGGACCCGAACAAGGGCAAGACGGCGGAGGAGCGGGGCGCGGCGAGGGCGCGGAGGAAGGGGGCGTCCACGGACGAGTCCAAGCCCAAGCCGAGGGATAAAAAGTCCAAGGCGGGCGGAGCCGGCGGCGACGCCGGCGCCGTCGACGGGGACGAGGACGAAGGCGCGGGGCACGGGGACGACAGAGACGAGGAGTTGGTGCCGGGTGGACGCGCTGAGCTCGGCGAGGAGACTGTCATCGCGCTCAAGATGCTCGAAGACGCCACCCTGGAGGACTCGGGCGACGATGGCAAACATTCGCGGGAGGTTCAACACGAGCTCACCCCGGAGGAGGTTGAATCCGCGCGAGCCGCCGCGGCCGCGTCCCTCGCGGAGTACCGCGAGAGGACCGCGTCCGGCGCGGGGCACGCCGCCAAGGCTCAGGAGCTCTGGCGAAGGCTGGAACTTCTCACCGGGTCGCTCTCCGGTGAACTCGCCGAACAGCTCCGGCTGATCCTCGAGCCCACGCTGGCGTCGCGGCTGCAGGGCGACTTCCGCACGGGTAAGCGCCTGAACATGCGCAAGATCATCCCGTACATCGCGTCCGACTTTAGGAAGGACAAGATCTGGCTCAGGCGATCCAGGCCGTCCCAGCGGCGGTACCAGGTGGTCCTGGCCATAGACGACTCCAAGTCGATGGCTGAGAACCGGTGCGGGCACCTCGCGCTCGAGTCCATGGTGCTGCTGGCCAGGGCCATGGCTCGGCTCGAGGTTGGAGAGATTGGCGTCGTCGGCTTCGGAGCCGCGGGCGGGGTAGGGAACGGCGAGGATGACCCGAGTCCCAACGCCAACGCGACCGACGCGGTGCGAATGCTGCATCCCCTCGGAGCCCCGTTCACGGACCAGGGCGGCCCCGCGCTCGTATCGCAGTTTACCTTTGCCGAGGACAACACCTTGGCGGACACGCCGATGGTCAACTTGCTCAGGTACCTGGACGCGCAGCTCGGCGCCGCGCGCGAGAACATCCGCGGCGGGTCCGAACAGCTCCAGCAGCTCTGCCTGATCATCGCCGACGGTCGCTTCCACGAGAAGGAGGCGCTGCGGAGGCAGATGCGGGAGATGGGATCGCGCCGCGGGTTGCTCGTCGCGTTCATCGTCCTCGACAACCCGAGCAGCTCGGTGCTCGACATGCAGAGCGTGACGTTCGCCTCGGGTAAGCCCGTGTTCCAGAAGTACTTGGACACGTTTCCGTTCCCGTACTACACCCTGGTGCAGGACATCAACAGGCTGCCGTCGGTAATCTCGGACCTGCTTCGGCAGTGGTTCGAGATCACCGCGGCGTGAAAAACGTGGGATTGCTTCGGATCGCATGAGATTATCATCACCACACGTAGACTTAATAAACACCCTTAGACATTCTTTCCATCGACCCGAGAAGTGACGTGAACGTGCACCGCATCACGTCACGACGCATCCGCATCGGCTCCTTCTCCCTCGCGTCGGGCAAGAATTTTTCATGAGACGCAAGGAAATTTGCCAAGTTTACGGTATTCTGTATTCACATCACAACTGTTTCCGTGGTGAGAGGATCGATTGTGAATAGACTAATTGGAAAAGTTCCATACATTGCAGCAGGGTGCTGCAAGCACCGCCGTTTTCACGCGCTTATCGGAGCCCGCCACCCATTATCCAAGCAACTAGCACGCTCAGGTGATCTAGCAAAGATGGGCGGAGGTAACGCTCAGAAATCCGCGATGGCTCGCAAGAAGGCGCAGGAGAAGGCGGCCGGGGCTAACAAAGGTGCGCGAGCCCCCCAACCTACGCCCCTAGCGCATCCGCGTTCGCCGCCGCAATTCTAACCATCGTTTCCGCCTTTTCCCGCACCGCAGGCAGCCAGCTCAAGCAGAACGCCGCCGCGCAGAGCATCCAGTGCAAGGTGTGCTTGGCTTCATTTATCTGCACCACTGCCGAGGTCAAGCTCAAGGAGCACGCCGACAACAAGCACCCCAAGAACGACTTCCACCAATGTTTTCCCCACTTGAAGGCGTGAGCTGCGAGATCTGCAGTCGATACACACGCGCTCTGAGACAAGAGAGTCGGGCGGTCGGGAGTGATCGCGTTCGACGTAGCAGGCCCCGGGGGAGTATTACTCTCGGGGACGAGTTAGAGACGGGCGTTTGTAAAGCAGCTGAGACGTAGGCGATTGCAAGTTGGTTGGGACATACTTTGTTGCA